>PJEL010001447.1_pt1 | contig 23990 bp, 17 predicted proteins | sample 1853271 | NCBI WGS metagenome assembly PJEL01 (sample SAMN08108733, study PRJNA415343) | Invertebrate metagenome, whole genome shotgun sequencing project. | host: Globobulimina | place: Sweden: Gullmar Fjord | collected 2015-08
TGGTGGTGGTATATTTGGAGGAGGTGGTGGTGGAGGTGGAGGTGGAGGAGGAGGAGGAGGTGGTGGTGGTGACTTTGGGCCTCAAGGACCTCAGATGACAATGCGTGAGCTGGAATACTCGTCCAAGGATGGGGATGATGATGGGAAGAAGAAGAGGAAGAAAAAGGGGAACAAAAAGAAAAGCAATAGAGGGCTCCAACGAGCATAACTCATACAGCAGAATATATTTCATTGATTCATTCATTTATTCATCATGTACATCTCTCAAAACAACAGTATCCTCTTTAGTAATCATCATCACTGCTGCTATCTTCGTCGCTGCTTTCTGCAACATCAAATTCCACATCCATGTCTGGATTTAGGGAAAATGCAAAGCCAGCAGGTTTTTTTGAAGCCTTGTCGGGCTTTTTCTCTTCCTGAACCAATCCAGGAATGGGATCCCCTGGCTTCCACTCTTTTGGCATCGGTGGCAGCTGTTGTAACAGTTTCTCCACAGGGTTTTGTTGTTGGGAAACACCACCAGCCCCAGCAGCAGGTTGTCTCTCTTCTACCTTGTTTTTTATTTCGGCATGCTGCTCCGTATACATTGCTTTCTCATGCTGGATAAAGGCTGTATGGAGAATAGAATTCTGAAACTGTGCCGTTTGTGGAGCTGGTGGCTTCACCAGGTACAAGGCACTCTTGCCAGGAACGTACCCTGGTGGTGCTCCTGTCGTGTAGCTCGTGCGATGACTATGATCCAAGACATTGTTAACAAGTTGCAACTCATCACCTTGTGTACATTGTATCGTAGAGAACTCTCTTGCCACGTCAATGGCGTTGTGAAGTTTTTGAATTACCTTTTGCAATTCCACGGCCTTGTCGTGGAATAGCTTCCGTTCGCCATCTTCTATACTCATCATTACACTATATGATTTTGTTTCATATGCTTTTGTCATGATATCTGAAAGTGCAGAAGAGTGATTCTCCACCTGCGACAGTTCTTCTTCCTCCTCACGGGGAAGTCGTCGCTTCTTGTTTGCCTTCATGATTCGTTATACTGATCTGGATCCCAACGAAACATTTCTGGCATTTCATGTGAAGGAGATTTATATGTATCGCAGTCAGGATCATAGCATTTTTGTGCCATCCTTCGTGTGAAAAAGTTGGCAACAATATAGACATAGTTGCTCTTGTGATCACGTCCACTGTTTGAACAGAAATGAGCACCATCGCCATCCAAGCTGTAGGCGACCGTCCCATAGCCACCACAGATTTGGTAGTTTTTCACAAAAACTGATCTGTCACCTGCCCTGTGACTCGCATATTTCTCAATGGTAGGAATAGCAGCATGTGCCAGAGTCTCCAGCTTGGCTATTGCAGCCTTGTTTGGTAAGAAACTGAATTCATGATCTCTCTTGACACCTCGTCGCTGTTGAATGACTTCTGAAGTTTCGCATTGTGTACCCATGCTCATCGAGATGAGAGGTCGTACCAAGAGCAGGCTGGATGCGGCATCTACACTTGTTACCAGGGTCTCACGAAAGACAGCTGCAGGGGTATGCCTAGGAGTTTTTGCCATCGCAAAGCGGCGAGTTGGCATCAAATTATTCGTTTTACCTACCTTGCAACTATACGCCAAGCGAAACAGACGATTGTTTGTATACACTGCGGTGTCTACAAAGTATGTCGTACTGCCATCCCTGTTCTTGACAAGCAAAGAACTCCCTGAATCAGCACAAACCTGCCGTACAAACTCTCCAGCCACGTAACTGCTGTAAAATGCATATCCTGGGACCTTGATTATGAGATGTCGAGAGAACTTTTGATCTGTTGTAGAGTCAAGTTCATAAATGTCTCCATCTAGAATGGCAAGGTCAAAGTCAGTCTTCATTCTTGCCCTGGTATACTCAATCAACCTGTCCACAAGAGTATCACCATCCACGTCAGCATTTAAACTCTCATGTTTTGGGTACTCCAAATCAAAGTACAGATGACATGGGAAGCGTTCTCTCAGAATCTCATACCAGTGCAAATTTGATGGGTCATTTTCCAGATGCTCTTTCCATGCAGCTGACAGTGAGCATGTGCGAAATTTAAAACTATTCTTGGTAGAATTCTTCTTATATTCTACTGCAAATATACGAATGACATTTGGATACAGCGATGGCCTGTTTTCATCCTCATGTTCATTGATGATGGTTCCATTCCCTTGTTGCTGTGTATCCTCAACTGCAACATTGTCGACGCCTTTTTCACGTGTATCCTTCGATTTTGAGCGGGTACTTGCATTATTTTGAACTTCTTGCTTTAAACTTGAAAGAATGTCCATATATTTTTGTCGAACTTCATCCACCTGCTCCTCCTTTTCCTTCGACAACTCAACATGTTCATACACATTCGAGAGAGTCTTTGCATTCTCACTGAAATCAAACGGCAACTTTTCTTCCTCTTTTTCCTCAACCGTCTCTGCAACGCTCGGTTTCGATGCTTCAAAATTCAACAGACCATCTTGTTTATTCTTCACAGGTATCCGCTGATCTTTTGACATGATCATGTCCTTTTTTGGAAGCTTAGGCAGCGTTGTATTCAACTGATTCGCCAACTTTACAGCATCTGCAAGAGCAAACGATTCCACATGTACTTGTCCAAATGTATCAGGGCATTCTTGTGCCAGAGCATGAGAATCCCTCATGCACATATCTGCATACGACATGGTTTTGGGTTTCTCTCGTCGGTCCTTCCTCCGTTGAGTAAACACAGAATCTGCAGTCCTAAATAAGCTTTCAGCACTGCAATGGCCACGTGGTTTGCTGGACCCTTGGTCTGTCAAACGTGTGAGTGGTTGTTTCCTCCTGTCGTTTCTATTCCGACGACTTTGTGAGCCAGCACGAGTATTGTTATCCTTCAGGTGTAGATGTGATAGCAAATTTGTGATACACGGTTGATCTGATGACACTAGCTTTCGGGGGAGGATCTGCAGATTCTCATTGTCATTTTCAATTCGTTCGTCCAGGTCATCCGACATGTCATTGGTCTTTATAATACCATTATTATTGAGCTAATACATAGATTTATTAGTATGTATTTTATTAGTATATGAAGCACGACATCATGAGGAATTCCTGGATCAAATAGTCGCATCAGTTGTGAACGACCTTTCTCTCTCTAGAGAGAGTCTCTCTGTGTGTGTGATGGATTTTGAATTTTGAAATACAACAAATCATGGATATAGTATCAATATCATCATTTCTGCTGTGGTCGTCAAATACGATATGTTGCTGTGAAGCATTGATTGATAATCCCGGGATGTATAAAAAGGAGAAGATCTGGTGGGACGAGGATGCACACCTGCATCCTCGTTTGTGATTATTAAAACTGCGCTGATCTCTGATTCTATCACGAATCCAATGTATCTGTCTACTGTGTACTGGTATTATTGCAGACAAGCACGGGAACAGCATCCCCAGAATCCTATTGGGCGCAGGTTTGTAGCTTGACGAGGCAAGTGCTGTCTGGTATACTGCGATATCTCAGCCATGGACACATGCGAGGGGTCACATACAGTCTTTGATACTAAAATGTATCCAGCCTCTGACGCCAAATCCGATGCAGTCTTACCATGGTCATTTTCCAACCAAATATCTGCACCACTTTCAATAAGAGCAACAACCACTCGAAGGTGTCCCCTGGCTGCCGCTTCCATCAAGGCAGTGTTACCATGTGAGATTCGTACATTTGGATCGGCACCCTCTCCAAGCAGGAAATCAACAGAATAGAGGACTCCATGTCTGGCCGCAATGCATAACGCATTGCAGTCTTCCAACGTGTTCGTCGTGGCGTTCATAAATCCATCGATTTCGTTGACATCGGCCCCCGATTTGATCATCCGTTTCATTTTATAAACATCGCCACGATATGAGGCCGTCATAAGTTTTCCGGCAGGAGTACCAAGTTGAAACGGCATGTCCCACATGTTGAAAATGTCGTAAAGAGCTCCTATGAAAAATACGCTACTGATGCTGATGAGAAAAGATACAAGGATATTACATTGAGATGATTAGGAATGCATGCATGTGATCTGTTCTCATAGAATATTTTTACTCTAGTATTCCCAGCAAGCCGCCGGGTCGAATTCAACACTCGACAACAACAATCAACAGATGCCGGAATGGACTCACTCGTGGGCCTCGGTCACATGGGGTGGTTGACCGATGGTTGGGTGATATCACTCATGTGTGAGTTGGGAAACAAACAAGCTTGTCGAGTTGTTGGGGGACATGAAACGTCTCTTCAAGGTTCATGGCGTTGACTACTACGGTGGTATCTTTACAAAGTAAAGTATGTAGATATTGAATAACCCAACTGTTTTACTTGTCAATAATCCTGGGTGTATCAACGTGCTGCTTGTAGCACACACGGGTGTAACCTTTGTTCTACGCTGCATGGAACTTTACAATGTGCACAACGAATACTGTGGATATTCCTTGTGTCGTACAAGCATATGTCAATGATAAATTACATTTCTTTCTCGGTCGAAAGCATGGACTGCAAGACTCGGCCACAAGTCTAGACCATAGAATGCCACGGCAGGAACAGTCTGAGGAAGCGTACTTGGAAATTCATGTGAATGATGGTGTTCTCCGGTTATCGACTGCCGAGGTTTTGCATAAGCTCCCTGATCATATTATGGCATGTGTCGCTCTCTGGGAGGAGGGGAAATCGATGCAGATATCAGCAGATATGGAATGCACTCTGATGGAATATGTGTGCCATGTGGTTCGCCTGTTTGTATCCCTGTGCCCCATGTTTCGGGTCATGACTGCATCTTTGGAATTATTCAACGCAGAGTATCAAATGCGTTTGGTAGATAGTATATCATTGGTGCTGTTGGTGATCTCTTCTGAAGCTGGCAGGATGAAGATGATGCATGCAGTGTCGGGCAATTCAGATCCTGTGCTGCTCCGCGATGTCAATGCCATGGTGGGTGTCGCCCCGTCTTGCATTCAAGCAGTACTTTTGTTCATGACTGAAAGAGATAGAGGAATAAAAAATATCGAGCGAGCATCGGAAGATGTGGTGATAGAATTTGATGAGGAGTTTGAGATTGGATGTATTCTAGGAGGACTGGAGCTTCACCCACGGGGATGGGTTTTCCTTGATGCCGCAATAGAATCCACGAGAGTGATCACACATATGCTGGTACTACTTCTTCGTCAAAAAAATCATAGGAATCCGCTCAATGCACTTGGTATTGCAAAGGGCGTGGAATATAGTATGGCAATTCTAGAATGGGTTGTTGCCAATCAAGGGGTGTACACCATGTACCTTCAGCATGATGCGAATGCTGCTTCATTAGGAAGGCTTATCTGTACCTCCTTGGATCTAGTTACGAATGGTATGAGTATTCCTCCATTTTTATGCGTGGTGAACTCCAACAAGTACACATATGAGCCCCAACAGCGACAGCCAGGGTGTTATTTCTATCCCACAGATTGTTGCGAAGGATATGCAGAATTTATAGCTGCAAGGGCATGTGCGATGATTGTATCACTTGGTAATCACTCGCCCTCGTTCTATGCTCTTCTTTGTGAAAAAGACGAAGAGTCAAAATCTCTAGCTCGTGTGATGAGTCAGGGTGTGATGGGGATATTGAAGCAAATTCTCAGAAGACCAACAATTGATGCATACACTGCATCCCTTGGCGAGGGTCAACTTGCTCTCAACTGTTTGCGCGCGGCCAGTGTTTTTGGCAAGAAGGATACTTTCAAGCAATTCAAATCTATATTGCAAGGAGAAGTTGCGATTTTGCTGTCCACTATGGCACCTGGAGACTTCAAGTCTTTTTGGGGTCCCGGATGTCTTGCCATCAGATACATGAATGTCGATGTACACAATGTCAATGGTTCTAGTGAAATCCTGAAGATTCAGCAGAATAATTTGTCTGCTTTACTAGAAAGAGGTGGTGGACAAATGTTCAGGGACGTCGTGACTGGATTACCTGAGATTCTCCATGATCAATATTCAGAGGTTATTCAAAGAGGATTGAAACTTGCTCTTGAACGATCAGTCCTGCTCATCAAATTCATTGCAGGCATACTGAGTGATGTTGAACTCAGAGAATCGAGATTTTTCAAACATCTCGGTATGTTTGTAGAGAATGGAGCGCATGATTACCTCATGAAAAACCTACACTGCATCTGTACATTGGCACACAGGTGTACTGAATATGATGTCATCAAAGAATGTGAAGTGCGCCTTCTAGATACTGTTACGGAGGCTATTATACATAATTTTTAAGCACGTGAATTATTATATTTTGTAAGCTATAGCATTGATGTTGGCCGGAGCATGAACATTCTCCAGCAATGGATTGTTCTTACATCTTCCCAACAAGCTACAGCGTGTCCTCTTGCATGACATGGGTACATTTGCTCCCGTACAGTATTGATTCCATCCTTGCTCTCGTGATCTATATTGCTGCTGTATCACGGGGTTTCTCTCCTTGACGCGCGCCAATGTCGCATTCAGATCCTTCCTAGTGTGTTGTTCCTCTGGCACTTTGGGGAGTGTGCACTTCTTTGCTACAATCTGGTCCTTTGGTGCTCCTTGTTCTTTTAAGGATTCTTCCTTTAAGGATTGTACATTGTCAAAGATTGATTGAGATGGCTTTTCTACCCTTGTGGAGGGAGTGTCTTTCCAGGTACACGGCTGTGCATCATTCAGTGGAGAGCACAATGGCTCCATTCTGATATCCTTGACTATTTCACAAGCCTCATCTATAAACACTCCCGAAATTTCTACGAGTATAGAGTGTATCTCACCACCTACTCTAGAAAGGCAGATATCGCGCTCAGAAAAGTCAATCACCAACTCAAATTGACCCACATCCTCTGTGCTGAACATGATTCTCCACAGAAATGATTGTGAATTGTACTGTACCACAGCTCGTCTGTTTTTAATGAATACTATTCTCTGACACACCAAGAGGGTCCTCAGTAGTATCTTTGTATAGAATGTATCGAGATGGCTCATTCCCCAAGGCACCATACCACTGAGGTACAAAAGGTGCCATCCAAATCGAATCTCCCTTTTTCACAGGCATCCATTGATCTCCAAGCCTGTAAATTCCCTTTCCATGCATTAACAATAAACCATGTTGATTGTAATGCACTTCTCGAACATTCAAATGCTCTCCTGGCATGAAATCCATAACATGTATATTGAAATCATAATCCTCTGTATCGGGCAATAGTTTACGCAGTTTGAAAACCTCTCCTGCCGCAGGGATCAAGGGCTGTGCCTCAATATCTCCATGAAAAAATTGGGGCTCCACTCCTCGAATCTTGTACTGACGTTCAAATACAAGAAGTCTCGCCTCTTTGCTCGTCTCTTCAACAATCGATACTCGATGTGTGATGTTGTTCGGCATGTAAATAAAGCTGCCCGGCGACAAGGTCACCCCATCCTTGTCAAGCCCCCGTTCAGCAGTAACTCGAATTGATCCATCCAGAACAACCACAAATCTCTCAACACTGTTCTGTCTTGGACTTTCTACAACACCTCCTGGGTATATCTTTCCCAAATACATTGCAAAATTCGCGCCAAGAGCTGGACTTATTATATGGGCGGTCATACCATTTGTCCAGAGAGGGTTTTTAGCCCAGACATGTGATTCTGGAGTAACCAGGGCAAAGTCTCGACCCGACACACTTCTTGTAAATCCAGGGAGATCGGCAAAGGAAATTCCACTATACTGTTCTTCAGAAGATATTTGATGGTATTTCCAATCAAATCGATCCACATCGAGGGCGAGACTTAGCGTCAGGTGACTGCTCAGAAAGTGTAATACTAGTAGTATGACTAGGAAAGAAAGACGAGGGCACATCATCTCTTACTCTACAATCGACTCGCTGAAAGAGAAATATGGATTTATATTGATATGAGATGTGTGAAATCAAACGAGTATTCAACTGCATTGTACTTTGAAGAGCATCATGGTATCAAACTGATGCCCCTGATGATGGGTACCCACAACAGAACCTCATTTTCGAATGTTATACTTGATCCTGATGTGAATCATTTCGATTTAGAAAACATCTAAACGAAAGTACATTGTTCGATTTCAGTGTTCTGTTGAGGGAAGAAGAAACCGCTCAACGGACGGAAGAACGTTGCAGGTTGGACGTGTATCGTGTAGCCACAAAGGGATCCGAAATCGCATGTATTGCCTGCTTTAGAATCATATCATATGCATGGACCTCCACGTATTGGATTGGGGACGTTTCGCTGCACGGGGGAAGCAGTCCAACAAGCAGTGCAAGTTGCTCTTGATGTAGGGATTAGGCATATTGATACCGCCAGCATTTACAAGAATGAGACAGAAATAGGGCAATCTATACGTTCTGCTATTCACAAAGGGTTCATACGGCGTGAAGATCTATATGTGACGTCAAAAATTAGTCCATATGAGCAAGGGTTTGACAAAGCTAGAGAGGCATGTGAAAACATATGCAGCCGGCTGGATATTGGGTATGTTGATCTAGTGCTCATTCACTGGCCTGGAGTCTCAAAAACACCATTAGAGAGTCATGAAAATGCTCAAAAAAGGCGGGAAACGTGGACTGTCATGGAGGAATTCTATTCAAAAGGGCACTTCAAAGCCTTGGGTGTGAGTAATTATGAACTCTCGCACCTGGAAGAGCTGTTGGGGTATTGCAATGTGAAACCGCTTGTCAACCAAGTGGAATGTCACCCAAAGTATCCTCAGATAGATATGAGATCATTCTGCTCGGAGCATGGTCTCCAGGTTGTAGCATACTCTAGTTTGGGGGCTGGGGCCTTGCTAGATGAAAGCTCATATCCTGAAATATACCATGTGGCGAGGGAAACTGGAAAATCTCCCTCACAAGTTTTACTATGTTGGGGTTTGGAAAAAGGTTGCTGCGTACTTGCAAAATCGAAGCAAGAAGAGCGTATAAAAGAATACTCACCCAGTCATAAAAACATGCAACCTCTGGTTGACACTGGAGGATCTGTCCATTACTTTAGTGCAGAGCACCTGAAGATGCTAGACGGCTTGTATATACATCATGGCATCGACAAGTTTTGCTGGGATCCATCAGGGGTCCTCTAGAGTGACATTACTATAAATATACTAAAAATCATCTTCATCTGAATCAAATGCCATTCTCCGTCTCTGTATAGTGACAGTTGTTTTCCTCTGTTCAGATTGCTCATTGACTTGCTCTAGTAGCTCAATCAGCCTCTCTTCTGTAACTTTTTCCGTCAGGGAACCTCTTCGTGCTGCAGATATAATCATATCCTCTATAGCTCTGGATTTCTCAGGCTTTACTAATCCAATTCTAGATACTGCATCATGAAACAAAGTGAGTCATGTAAGAATACTAGAAAATGAAGATTAAGCAATCATGACGTACATCGCTCCCTCGCTTCAGGGAGCAAAATTGCAGCTAGAAGAGCCATCCTTTCTTCCGCTTCCTTGGCTCGACGAGCTTCGGCTGCTTGCTGTTCCTCACTTGAGGCCGCTCCACCCATCTGTTGTTGCTGCATGAGCTCAGCCATACGTCGCTGTCTGATGGCTTCTAGTTCCGCATCCCCCTATATAATGAATATAGTATACATATTATCATAGTGAATACGTGAATAGCCTATCATACGCGAATGGAAGTTGGTCAACAGACAACACATGTACAGACATGGCCCCTGTTGAAAACAAGAGAGTATCTGAGCAAATCCACAAGATTGCAGAGAGTCTTTCGTACCATGGTATCCTTGGAAAATAGTTTTAGCCGGTCAAAGAATATCGAAATGAAAATTAAAATGGATTCTTAGTCTGAGAATTAAATAAGCTTATAAGCCCCACCATGCATGGTTTTGGCCAAACCAGATTATAGACCGAGGGAAAGCCGACTCCATCGCCCTTGAAATTTTTTAACAATAATCATTTTACATATTTAATGGGGCACTGGTGTTCTCGGGGCATGGAATGGATTTGAGGGGAAGGGGCATCTTTGCTGTTGCAAGGACTCTAAACCTTGGCAAGAAATTGCTCACGACTGATTTTCCTGCCATTCAAAGGGGCTTTTCTTCCTATAATGAGAATAGTTGCTTGAATACATCGTATAAAGCAGGGTTTGAAGCATTTGGGGCCAGGTGGACCATAGAGCCGCTCTCTGACCTGAGCTCAGGTGGACTGGGCACTGTTCGCGTAACATGCGGCACCACTGTCGTTCTTGCTCGCATTCAAAAGGTGGATGGAGGCAGTAAAATGTCCTCAACATATTTATGGAGGCGATCCCGTGATCCTTCGATGCTGGTTGAATATAAAGAACATTATCATGCTGTTGGAAAGTTTCCTCCTGTCTTTGACAGACGAGAAACACTGATCACAGCAAGAGAACGGCGGATCTCCAATGAAATTCAGGATGTGACGGAATCTATAATTGTCCCAGAGTCTGATACTATGAAGGACATATGTATAAAACTGTCTGTCCTCAGTTCCCACAAAGACTATGATTCTGAGATTGTTGCCATGAATGCTGCAAGCGCAGCTCTAGCAAGTTCCCCGGGTATCCCTTGGTATGGTCCAGTTGGTGCGATTCGAATTTACTTTGTCAAAGATCAAAATGGAGAGGTGAAATGCTTACCCGGTCTGAGTGCATTGCCTGTAAATGAGGGATGTGAGAATGATACCCTTGGGAGTATGCTAGTTGTGTGTGGTAACGATGGTATTCTTCGATCTTCTGGCGATGCAAACGATTTGCATCCAAAATATATAAAAACAGGACTGCAAATAGCGCAAAATGTAGTGCGAGACTCTCTTTTGGCGTATCAGATGGAGTTTGCAAAGAGAAAGGGTGAAATTTGGAATGCCAGTCGACAACCACTTGTACGTGGAGCGGATCCAGCAGCGGCGAGAAGAATGCTTGATTATCTAGATACGCTTGTGGCAAAATATTTTGAATTCAATTCAAAGTCTTGTAGTGGACTCGAGGACTATGTTAAAAGCACGTTAGTGCCATCGATAAAAGACTTTTGCTCTAATCAAGGTAGATGGCGATCCTCTGCATCAAGGATTAAAGGATCAGGTTGTGCCACTATCGAGGATGTCGCTTTTGTCACTGCATCTTCCGTAGAATCATGTGTGAGGGGATTTTGGGATACTGGAATGCGCCCCGATGGCCGGGCTTTTGATGATATTTTGCCAGATTCAATTGAAGTGAATTATTTGCCAACCTGTCATGGTTCATCAATGTACTCGGGAGGAGATACAAATATCATCACAGCCGTAACGTGTGGTTCGTTGTCAGAAGGTTCAAATATTGAGCATACAGTATTCGGTTCTCTTCCTCATCGAGTGTCAGCTGCATGTATATCACACCAGAATAAGGGACGGGGCAGAATCAATTCTGATGATTTGAATGTCTCAGATTATTTATCTTCATGTTTCTCCAGGTTGATACCCTCGATGGATGACCTTCCGTTTTCTTTCAGAATTAGTACAACGTTAATCACAATGGAAAGCTGCATGATATCTTCCTGCCTTAATGGGGCGGCCGTGGCAATGCAGAACCTGGGAGTACGACTCAGGCATCCAGTTGGAGCAGCAACAGTTGGTCTGGCTTGCAAGTATCCCGAAGGATCCCTTGATGGCGAAGAGAAATATATTTATGTAAATGAGCTAGGAGTATGTGGAAAGCAACAGGTAGATGACTACAGTCTCATAGTCGATCCAAATGGTCTTGAATCTACCTTTCTGGATGCTACCCTGGTATCCTCTGGAAGTGGGTCAAAAATAACTTGCTGGGTATATACGTGTCATAAACCAGTTGATGTCACACTTCATATGCTTCACGATATGATTGATGTGGCGTTGAAGTCGCAGAAAAGTCGTCTGAAGAGCCTTTCAAATGTTGTCAAAGGAAAAAGCCATCACAAGGCCAAATTTGGACGATTGTCAGTGCATCCTGCCACGCTTCCCAAGCTTCAAAGTGACAAAGGTGCGATTTTGAATGAGATAGAGAATCAAACTGGTGGGAAGGTGCATGTGGGAGAGGATGGGCTCATCAATCTCTTTGCCCCATCTTCAAGTCAATATGAAAGTCTAGAAGATGCTGTTGTGCAAGCAGCAGGTGCTAATCTTGTGCCTGGGAGGATATATAAGGCACGAGTAACAACAATAAAGGATTTCGGGGCATTCGTGGAGCTACCTGGATCAGATATTGAAGCACTTTTACACATTAGTGAAATATCATCCAGACGGATAGCATCTGTCGAAGATGAATTAAGTTTGAAGCAGGAGCTTGATGTTCTATTTCAAGGCAGGGACAAAATGGGGAACTTAAGGGTTAGCTTAAAAGGTGCTGCCGATAAAAACAGAAATCTAAACAAATTAATCAACAATTAGTCTATTTTGACAGAACCATAAATTTTGCGTATAAACCAGAAACACGCAGAGAAACCTACTGCTCCTGTCATTGCAAAGAATGCTAGAGATGCTAGGAACATGTATCCAAAATACATCATTGCCGGCACGACCTTTGTAATATCTAGCCTAGTAGTGAAATAATACATGGAATAAACAAGCATGTACAATGCAGATGAGCCAGATGTGATGAATGCTCTCCACCACCATTTGTAGTTTTCTGAGCAAAGGTGGAAATATGCGAGTACAATTGTGATCTCTGCACAGGTTATCACAAGAATCACGAACACGATCGCAAGTATTCCAAACAGGTAATAAACTTGTTGCTGCCAAACAGAGCCCAAGATGAAGAAAAGTTCCATGAAGACTGCACCAAAGGGTAAAATACCCCCTACAAACATTGAAACTGTCGTACTCATGTACCATGGTTGCTGTGGGACTTGCCTTGGAATCTTATTCGTTCGAACGGGGTCGTCTATGGCTTCTTTTTTATATCCAACATATGCACCTAAGAATGTGAGAGGAACAGATACTCCAAACCAGAGGAAGATCAATGCAATCATGGTTCCAAAAGGAACTGCCCCAGAACTCTTTTGACCCCAAACTAAGAAGTTCAAGAACAAGAACACCACTGAAACAATGACCGGAAATGTCAGGGAGGATCTGATGGTTGTCATTCTCCAATTTGTGATTTTAAATGACTTGTACAATCGAGCGGATGCATACCCATTGAACACCCCAGAGAAGACAAAGAGAAACAGTCCTGCTGTGGTCAACCCCCCTCTATTTGCTGGAGACAGGAAGCCTAGAGCAGCAAATGACATGGTTACCACCATCATTGAAAATATCTGCGTTCCAGTACCAACCGCAACCGCCAACCAAGATGCGTATGGAGGAGTTCTAAACACATCCCCGTGGACCAGCTTCCAGCCAGTCTCTTCAGCAGCTTCTTCAACGCTCTCCAAATCATTGTACCTTGAGATGTCTCTTCGCAGAGTTCTCAACATGATGATCGCAACCATTCCAGAGAGGAACAAGACAATCATTAAGGAATTAATGATGGAAAACCAGTGCACTTCCTTGTCCGTCATCGTCAAATATGTATCCCAGCGAGAGGCCCACAATATATCAGAAGGCTCATACACAATATCATAACTAAATATAATCTCCTTGTCTTCGTCGACCTTTTGCCTCGCCATTCCGGTATTCATTCCCGTTTTTGAATCACAGTTTTCTAGGTTTCCATTCTCATCCAGAGAATTCTTCACACTCCGCGGCTCTACTTCAAATCCAACAATCCTACTCGTACCCGAATCAGAATCCTCATGATAAAGAATCTTAAACACCAAATGATTGTGGATATAGTAGTCTCCATCGTCCTTCGTACCGACTGGAAATCCTCTTTCATATGTCTTCACAGCTTTACGGCCATGATCCATTTTCTTCACACGCACCATACCGACTGGGAGATTGTCCAAGATTAAATTTACCTTGTATTCGTCACTAATACGAGATTTCATCATCTTCTCCTCCTTCTCCGAGATTTTATGGCCAGCTCCACATGCAATATTGCATCTCGTATTCACCCTGAAATTCCCTTGATATACTGAATTCTCAATCCTATCCCCTCGGAGAACCTCACCCAAGTTTTCAACAAACTTATGGATACCCTCTGAAGGTTTGCAAAACTTGTACAGCGAGTAGTACTCGTATGGAAGGTTCTTCGACGAACTAAGCTTGTTTACCTTGATATTAATCGCATCTTTTGTAGCAAAATCTTGAGGTGCGACACCAGGAAGATAAAATCCTCTCACAAACTGCAACGTTGTCAATATGACAACTGCCAAAACCGACGGAATCCGAGTCATTCTGAATGAGATTGTATGCTATCATACAAAGATAAGTAAAAGATGCATTGATTTTTTCGTTTCGTTTGTTTTTGGGCTTGTTCCAGGCTTGCCGAGCCTCATCTAGCTTCTTTCTGTTCCCGTACTTTAGGTAAATTACGTTTTTTTGAATTCGATTGGTTTCAGCAACTATTGTCCCATAAAACCCTGCATATTCCAGACTTTGTCGTTATTTACATTACTATATCTAATTAGCGATAATAATTTATCGTATTTCTCCACCAAATCACCCGTTAGAACTCTCGTTTGGGCTTTGCTCAATATTTACTTAATTTCCAAGTGTTGCCACACGAAACGGCGACGGGGATACAACAATCCGTGTTGAGTGTGAAAACGAGTCGAGATAATATGTCAGATAAGGTTACGGACAATGATCGTGCTGAAAAGAGGAAGAATTTCGTGTACAGCGTCTTGATCGGTCAAGAGGTGCTTGTTACGGTATGTTGTTTGTATCAAGATCGCAGTTTCGCAGAGTTTCAGTGCATCTTAATGAATTCTTGTATTATAGATGATGGACGGGGCAAAATATAGAGGTGTTTTGTCCAAGATTGACTCGAAGGAGCTTGTCTTGAGGGTGGCAAGCTTGGTGTTTGACGGGTTGCAAGAAGTAAAATTCGCCAAGCCAGAAGACACCAAAACGGTAGCATCGTCGGTGTGGAAGATGATTCAAGCGACGAATGTGAAAATTGGCGCCGCTGATCTTGGTCCTGTTGGGGCAATGGATGATGCTGGGGGTTTTGGAACTGATTCTGCCATCTCCAGAGGAAAAGGTGGTAAGGAAGGGAGGAAGTTGGAGAGATGGAATGCGGAAAGTGATGCAGTGGAAGGAGGTCTGGAAGATATGGACGCTCGAAGTGGGAGAGGTTGGGATCAGTTTGCTTTGAATGAAGCTAGATTTGGCGTGAAGACAGATTATAAAGAAGAGTTGTACACAACAGAATTAGACTACTCAAAGTCCAAGATTAGTGTGGAAGAAGCGAATAGAATTGCTGCCGAAATTGAAAAGGGAGGCTCGGGCACGACGAATATTCATTTGTTGGAAGAGCGAGGAATAGATGTTGCTGATGTAGATGAGGAAGCCCGTTATGGAGCAGTCATACGGGATGCTTCAAGAAGGGATGCCAGTAAATCCATACCGATCAATGCTAGAAAAGAAACAAATAAAGTTAGAGCACATATGACTGGAAGCAAATCTTCGTCACCCTATGGCACTCCGAGACTGGAATCTCCTCTGATTGGGGATGCAAAGACTCTTGAAGCGCTTAATCTTGACCCAGGAGTTGGTTCCTCAAAGGTAGATGATGAAACTAGGCGTCAATTTGAAGCCTTCAAGCTCCATAATATGAAGAAAAAGCAAGAGACTGAAAAGAAAAAGTCTTCTTTGAATCCAAATGCAAAATCTTTCTCTTTCAACGTGGATGCAAAAGAGTTCAATCCTGGAGCATCATTCAAACCTAGCGCGCAACCAAGGTATTCTTCAGATGCTGGACCTCCTCCTCCCCCACCTCCCATGGAAGTGCCTACTCACATGGGAATGTATCAACAGATGCCTGGATATGGGATGCAAATGCCTGGAAATCCTTACTATCTATCCAGGCCTATGATGTATGCAGCACCAATGAATGCTGCTCTTATGGTTCCTGGGGCTGCTCCAATGGTCCCACACCTGCCAGACAATGATTTTCAAGGTGGTCACAACAACCGCAAGGGGCCAGGTAAACCACGGCGGCAATATGAGTAGTAAGTGATGCTTGCATGGGCACCTTTGATCAAAAGTGAATGACTTGTTATCATATAGATTGTTCAAACAGTTATGTGGACGCTGTATTTTACTCTTATATCATGAAATAAGGTATCCAAACCGGCATGGAGAAATTCCTGTAGCACCTTTTCCCCAGCCTCGTTTTCATGCAAGAGTTTCAGCGATTCGTACGATATGAATGACTATAGCCTTGATACGTGCAAAAAAGGCATATTATATTTTAATTGTATCATCTATGTATCTGTAATTGGCTCAGAATCGCAATCAACGAGTGAGTTGTGCCTAAACGAACAGCAGACGTTTAAGGATGGACAGGCCTTTGCACTCACCACGGAGCATTGCTGAGGATGTTCCTGGTATGTTACGACTTTAAGTTGAGTATATTTGATACGATTGCCATGCTAACGCCAATCTTTCTAATATCTGCAGACTATCGACACGGAGCTCCTATTGCTTTGAAATATGTCAAACGAGGTACGCCTAAAAAGACACGATTCGTCTTTAGCAAAAAGAAATTCTCATACTTAGTGGATTGAAATGATGCAGGATACCACTTGCTCGTCCGACATGCTCTGGTGCTCACCTTGGCTCCTTTTGCAGCCATGGGCCTGGTAAGTTATTTTGGTTTTTTTAGACTTTCTGGGGACAAATTGATCAACAGCGTTCAACACATTGCAGTTAGAGTTAGTATCTATGTACCATAATGGAGATTTGGAGCGGTTATGGTACTCTGCGAGGGAAACAGAGGTGACAGTAAGCTTGTTAGCGTTTCTGGTTAGCTGTCTTTTACTAGTTAGTATCATTGCTACCTATTTTGCCAAGCGAAAGCCTCCTGTCTATTTAATTGGATATCACTGCTATAAAGGAAAATCCCATCTGAAAATGTCTCAGGAGTTATTCATGCAGAGAACCAAGAAAAAAGCAGAAGAGGGCGTTTTCACCCAAGAATCTGTTGAATTCCAGGAAAAAGTGATTGCACGCGGGGGATTGGGCGACGAAACATATGTTCCTGAAGGTATCATGGCTGATCCTGTTGATGCATCAATGGAGGCTGCCAGGGAAGAAGCAAGGGAAGTTCTATTCACATGTGTTGAAGAAGCTCTTGCCAAAACCAAGACAAAAGCACAAAAAGTTGATATTTTGATTGTCAACTGTTCTCTTTTCAACCCAACACCATCTCTATCGGCAATGATTGTGAATAAATTCAAAATGAGAACAAATATAATGACGTATAATTTAGCTGGTATGGGTTGCTCAGCTGGTGTTATCTCGATAGGCTTGGCTGAGCAGCTTTTGCAGGTCTATCCAAACTCAACAGCGCTTGTGGTTTCCACAGAAAACATCACACAGAATTGGTATTTCGGTAATGAAAAGTCAATGCTCATTCCCAACTGTCTTTTCCGAGTAGGTGGTGCTGCCATTGTCTTGTCAAATAGAAGGTTTGACAAAAGAAGGGCAAAGTTCCAATTAATGCATGTTGTTAGAACACATATGGGTCAAGATGATGCTCATTATGGGTGTGTATATCAAGAACAAGATGCTAAGAGGGAAACTGGAGTCTTTCTGTCAAAGAACTTGATGAAAATTGCAGGGCACGCCCTGAAAGCAAACATCACTACCCTTGGCCCTCTAGTACTTCCATTATCAGAGCAGATATTGTTCTTTGCTAATTTGGTATCCCGTAAAGTGCTCGGAATCAAAACAAAACCATATATCCCGGATTTCAAACTAGCTTTTGAGCATTTCTGCATTCATACAGGAGGCAGGGGTGTTATTGATGCAATAGAGAAGCAGTTGGAACTTACAAAAGAAATGGTTACTCCGTCAAGAGAAACCTTACATAGATATGGAAATATTTCGTCTTCGTCGATTTGGTACGTGTTGGCGAATATTGAGACTAAAAAGGGAATAAAAAAGGGTGAGCGTATTTGGCAGATTGCATTCGGCAGTGGTTTTAAATGTAATTCTGCTGTATGGAAATGTGTCAACCCTGCACTGTGCCAAGAAAGATTTGATTGCTGGCTTGAAGGACCTGACTATGATAAAAAGTTTGAATAAAATTTTGATTGATGATTACTGCAGTTTTGTAACAAATGGGAACACAATTCTCAGGAAATGAATCATCAAATGATGCTGTACTCTCCATCATTCAAATTGTAAATCTCGAATCTGCCAAAGTAAACATTATTGATGGTCCATCCATTTCCAATCTTTTCAGTCGTCACGTAAATCGGACCGTCTAAATTCAAGTTTCCTTCATGCAAGAGTTCTCTATAAAAGTCAATGCGCTTAGTCTGCCAGTTCTCCAAGTCTTTGATGGTCTGTGCCCTTATTGTAAGGAATTGATCCAGCCATGTAACTTCATCTACTCCATCTAGTGGGTACCCTCCTAGTGCAATACGTGTCTTTTCGACAATGTGGTCAATAGAGAATTGATCTCTTAGCCCTTGGCCATGGTTGATCATAGCATCATACATCTGCCCCTTGGTCAGAGCATGCCGAGCTCCAATCTTTTGGCTCCAAACCTTTGAAGGCTCGTAGTACAAACTTTTTTGGATGGTTTGTTGGGCTTGTCGGAATGAAGCATCATCACCCAATGTGGCAACATGCTCACAAAATCCTACAAGATTTTCTGTCCCATCGCTGCCAGGAATTTTGATCCGCATCTGCTCGAGGTAGTACTCCATCAATAGATCATCCGGTTTCAGGGCAAGATACTCTTGGATCACTCTTTTCGAGTCAGCATGCTTTGTTGTGAAGCCACAGAATCCAAATGTGTATCCCCTACCATCCCCAATATTCTTGCAGAAGCCATATTGATATTCGAGCTTCGAGTTCTCAAAGATTGAGGTCAACTGAAGTGTTCTTCTATATTGGTCAGGTGTGAGTTCTTCCCAAACATATGGACCTGTGGGAGGTGGCAAGACCGGAGGATTCCATGGATCAGGACTTTGCTCAACTGGCGCAGGGATCTCAGGAATCCATTGCTCTGGATCTTGTGGCACTTCAGGAGGTGGAGACGGTATTATAGAAGGTGGTGGACTTGGAGGAGGAGGACTTGGAGGAGGTGGTGGAGGTGACGCAAAGACCTTTCTAACTTGATCAACACTAAAGTCCTCTGTAAGAATATACTCGATTTCCCCTCTCTCAGAAACTTTTGGGATGGTATTCTTGTCGATATATTTTCCTGACATCATCATATACACGCTCCGTGTATTTTTCACGCTGAACAGCACGTTTGAATCAATGGCAAGCCTTTTGCCATCTACCCATATCTCAACCTCTCCATTACTGGACTCCCCCGTATTCACTCTAATATACATCGACACATCGTGCCACCTGTCTTTTTCAAAACTCATTTTATTCACCCGAGGAATACTTCGTTTTGCCTGCGGAATGCGAGAAATGACCTGGATATCACCATTCTTTCCCCACCCAAGCTGCACTCGCCAGCACTGACTGCTCCCATGCCTTGGTGTGCACCACCACTTTCCCCCAATAATCCCTGGAAGAATACCACCAGATCCCCATTCAAAATCTGAAGAAAACAGGAGCCTGTACTTGAGACTTATAGAACCAGTCCATCGCTCCTTTAGGTGAAGCCTTTTGTTCTTTCCATTGATGATTTCTCCATTTGCATTGACGAAATACAACATTTTTGTCGGCTCTGGATTAATCTTGATATTTTTACGCTTCTCAAAGTAATATCCTTCCGCGGGAGTAGGTATAGCTCGTGCATCCGAATCAAGCCTTGCAGCCAATGAAGGGTCCTGCAGAATAAGTCAACGTTCAGTAGACTGTTCGTACAGCTACGTGTACGATAGAGGGGCAAGAAGGAAGAGATCCCACGAAACGATGTAGTAACGCACCTGTTCGTCCGGGATAGTCACATTATCCATGGATGCATCATTTATATTACTTTCATAATCAGTCGCATTAGCCTCCACTCCTCTGCTGTCTGCGATCCTCGATGCGATGAGGATACAGAAGAGAAGCCAGCTGAGCAGGTGCTGCAGAAACAGGGTGATATCGTCACAAAATGCTACTACAATGCCGCATATCGGTTCCTGTCTAGACGATCTTTCGAATTTTGAATATATCTTTATATGCCATCCAACATACCAGCTTCATATCGAGCGTCGCAAGAAACCTATTTCAAACCAGTAGGTAGATTCAATGAGGACACTGCAACCCACAGATCCACAAGTCTCTTCGCACGAACCGTAGACACAATGTAGCGTTTCGTATTAGAATATGTTTTTTATTATTAAATTTATATTGATGAATCTGAATGTATGATAGATCGTGTATAGAGTAGGCTTCATCGACATTCTTGGATCCTAGCGTCCCCTTGCCATCGCATGCGATCTGCGCAGATGGATCCATCCATCTCATCTGATGGATGTCGTCTATGCCCGGGGAAATTCATGGCAGTGAGGATCTTTCTTACGTTGAAATACTCATTAATCCTAAAAAGTCATCACTCATGGTCGCAACCGCAAAGATTTCATTAGCATCAACACGCGTCCCTACAATACGAACTCTGACCTCACTGCCTGGTACAATCCGCTCTCCCTCAGACGTTACATATGCTGGCTCATGCGATGTATCGAATTCAAACTCTTCTGGAATTAAATGATTCGATACGAACAGCTGCAGAGGACCGGCTTCCGCAAAGAAACCCATCTTATTCACTGACTTTACAGCAGCATCCAACACCTCCCCTTTGTGAGGCATGAATGCTATACATCTATACTGTACGTTGAATTTCGCATTTCCTACACCTTCTCGAATTAATCCCTGACCTATGGAGTACAAATTAGTGACAGCTAGAACAAAGCCATGCTTTCCAGAGCAATATCCCTCAACTTCTTGACGCAGTCTCTCAAAAATTTCCTCCTTTAGCTTGGGGCCGAGAAATTTTGGATGTATTTCAAGCTCCTTTGTAAGATCTAAAGTATAAAACATGTTTCTGCTACTGGTGTATTTCCCAGGCCGCCCTCTCAAGAGAAAATCAAACTCATATACGTCGAAAGAGACAGATGTATTTTTGTTTACGGTGGCTACTGTGACATATTTCAAGCGACAGAGACGTTCTAAACAGTAAATATTCAAATTATATCGTATATTTAATGGCCAAGCATGCAGTGAACACGTTTCTTCTCATGGTCTTTGGAGAATTCCACTGATTCCCAGCAGCGCTGGCCAGCATCCATGGATGAAAAAAAGTACAAAACAATTGTCAAGCTTTAAAAGCAATTACTGGACTTCCATGTTGACAAGATCATCTAATTTACTATTTTATACTCTTGGAATGCTGCGAAGTAGTGAAATAAGACTGTTGTTGAGAAATACGAATCAAAGGGTATTCCTGAAAAAAGAGTCAACTGCACGATACAGCGCATTTTCACACCAGATGGAACATCTAACATGATCTGAAAATGGTTCACTGAACTATTCGATCTCTGATGAGTGCAGTATCGTCAGTATGCCGACGTGTCGGGCAGTGCTTTTCACTCCGTGCTGCAAGTGGGTTTGCAAGTTCGAATCCATCTCCTCAAAGGACAGCACACGTTAAAAGGCTCTTGCATGCGAACGTGCCACATGAAGACGATTCGTTTGTTCGTAATTTGCTATCTTCTGTTTCTAGCCAAGAGCTTGAGGACATTTGGGCAGTTATAGGGTTGGCATCAGCATCACCAAGCTTGAAACATGTGTCAAAAGGGGTTGAGAGGCTGTGCAATGATCCAAAGCAATCTCTGAAACTGTGCACCATTGCATTTCGGTCACGATATCGACAGGAACAAGTATATAAAGGTATAATGATGGAACTGTATGCGAAAGCTGGGTTCTTACAGCACGCAAACTCTATGCTTCAGTCAAGTCTTGCAGGTGGATATATTCCTCCAATGGATGCATGGCAGAGTCTTGTGCAGAGCGGGAAAGACAGGAGACAACCACTTTTTGTCCAAGAGTTGGTATCAGATATGGAATCGCATGATATAACACCTCCGAAGAAAATCTTGAAGCTGCTTATGGACACGTATGCAGATGGCCGGATGCCAAAAGAAGCATTGGAGACCCTTGATCTAATGAGACAACGGGGCATGTTTGTGGATGCACATGCATATGCTGTCTGTGTCAAAGCACTCATTGGATCAAAAGAGAGTATAGAGACGTTGGATGCATTGGTGAATGATATTAAAAAACACTTGGGAAAAACTCCGCATAGATTATGGACAACAATATTGATGGCATATGCTAGCATGGGTAATATCGGCAAGGTAATCTCTATTGCTGATGATATGGTAGCCGACGGCATGCATCTCAATGAAAGAGATTTGACAGCTCTATTGAGAGCGTGTCGAGAAGCAGACGATGTTGAACGAGGTCAGGAAATGTTGAGGCGTGTTGAGGCAGTAGGGTACACTGAGGAAGTTTCTTTGGCAACCGAGATGATTCGGCTCTATGACATGTGTGGCAACACAGAACGCTCACTTGAAGTGTTTCACGAAATGATCAAATCAAACAATAAATTAGATAAAGGAATCTTCAATATCTTGATCGATATATTCATGAACCATTGGTCAGAAGCAACCAATGCTGCTGCAGAAGAATGGTACAAAAGTCAGGCCAAGATTGCATTTGATATTGGATGGGCCAGGGGAATATTTGGGCATACAAAGCCTTCACAAAAAGGTCAAACCCTCCATGTGGATCTCCATAGATCTGGGTTATGGGCATCACAGTTCATCATCATGAAAAGCATTGATGAGGAGACACAAAGGTATTTCTCTGGCAAAAGGATTCGTGCCATCAAGTATATCACTGGTAAGGGTCAGTCTAGTCACAGCTCACGTAAAATTTCGTTAGCTGATGTCGTTAGGGCATTCTTGTACCGCTCAGGTATCACGTATCAAGAGGACTCTCTAGGAATATTTAATGTCCCCAAGAGATCCCTAGACAGGATGTCCAAGGCTGCTACAACAAGTAGGTATGCACCCATAGACCCGAGAATCCTACGGTAGTACAATATAGATTGTATACATGGGACTTCTGTGGGACGAAAACCCAATTACTGGTCTTAATTGATTCAATGAATGAATGAATGAATTGATAAAATCAAAGTTTTAACAGGTCCTCTCCAGGTTTTGTGATAAATAATAAGACACAAACCACGCCAACGCATTACGTATCAGATACATATTTAAATTAAATACATAAAATTCATTCAAAATGAATAGTAGCCACCTGGAAACCAGATTTGTAGGGTCCTGAGTTGCTCGTGGAAACATGGCATCTTTGAAATCCGTGGGAACTGCTGGTTTACGCAGTGTCTGGCACTGGATAGTGAGGCTTATATTGTTTATACCTACAGTAATCCATAATCTATTCGTTCAACCGGATGAGGAGGAACAGGGCCCTCGACTCCTTACGTGGGAATTTGGACAAGCGTTTCGTCATTTGCCCACTCTGTTGGTTTCTCTCGCATTCAAGACTCGTACACTCGAAGAACAGCTTCATCAGGTATGTAAATTGATGTAAATGTATGCGATGCGTCATTTCTGAGGGGAATTCTATTGGTTTGCAGTCAATGCTAAAAGGGAACCTCAAGAGAGCGTTTACACTCTTTGATTTGATCATGGTTGGCATAGGTTTGACAATTGGAAGTGGTATTTTCTATGTCGGTGGAATAGCTCAAGGAACTCTAACTGGATCTGGGACGTTCCTGGGATATGCGCTGTTGTTTATCCCAGTGATGTTTGCCGCACTCTGTTTTGCAGAGTTCTCGGTGGAATATCCTGTTGCTGGGACTTCATTTACGTACGTCCTGGCTACTCTTGGCGAGTATCCTGCAGCATTAGCCTTGGGATTTTTGATCATCAATTATGTC
>PJEL010001448.1_pt1 | contig 23984 bp, 29 predicted proteins | sample 1853271 | NCBI WGS metagenome assembly PJEL01 (sample SAMN08108733, study PRJNA415343) | Invertebrate metagenome, whole genome shotgun sequencing project. | host: Globobulimina | place: Sweden: Gullmar Fjord | collected 2015-08
AATATCTCATACTCCTGCTGTGCCTCACATTCGTATTCTGGAATATATAGTTCCCATTCTGACATGGTGCCAATGAATGTGTTGTCCCACTCCTCGGGTGCTTTGTATTTCAACTCCACTTCTTCCCCCTTTTAAAATATGCGGCATGTACTAGCATACCTAGTATTGATACTGTTGCGATGAATATTACTTCCATATCTCACTCACTTCCTTTTCCAATATCGTTGCTATGATTAGTTTCAACTGCCTGGATTCCGTCTTGCTATGTATGACCATCCAAACCATTTGTCTGGACACACCGTAAAATCTAGCTATTTTCGTCTGTGGCCAGCCTTTCATTTTTAGCTCATAGATTATTAACTCTGGGTGCACTGTTATCTCCTTTTTAGTTTTTGGTTTGCGTCCGTCCATGCTTCGGATTCTGTTTCGCCTTGACCTAATAACATAGATATTTCAACTATGTGACCAAATGGAATAACAGAATTATCTGGAGATGGTTTATCCCATATAGTCCAATAGTTGTTATCTTCCTGCTCAGCTATTGCATTAGGGTATCTCTCTCTAACTTTCATTTTTAACTCCGGGTGCATTGTTCCTCCTTTAATCACGCTCCAGCAGCAGCTCCACGAATCCTGTCTCATGATTGATTCCTTTGATATACTGCATATGGTCTAAATGGTCGTTCCAAACCCCCACTTCCAGCGATGATGTTTCATCTTTTTCCATTTCTTCCATTACTTCGGGTATGTGGAAATCTGCTCCTGCTTCTTCTAGGAGAATTTTAACTAATTCAATAACCGTCATAGTACCTCCTTATTGCGTATTGTATGTATCACAGTGTTCACACGGGCCAGAATAGAGTTGTCGTTCACTCATAAACCGTCCGCATCCATGACAATGATAAATAGGCTTTCTATATGGCTCTGGCTCGTTAAGTTTTATACCTGTGCCTTTTAATGCCTCATCAATCCGAACATATTGCATATCAACTGCTGGCCTTGTTTTTTTGTCTAAATATTCTTTAGGCCAAGGCTTATCAGTTTCCCGACGTTGATTCATTTCAATTGCTTCTATCTTCGAATAAACCCCAGCTTTGCTTAGGTCGGTAGTGTATCCGCACCCGTTTTTTGCCCAAAAAAGAATGTCGTTCCCAACATATTGCCTTGAATCTTGAATATAAAATTTGTCACTCATTTCGTTCCCCCTTGTGATGTGTACAATTTATATCCTTTTGATTTACTTGTCAAGTTTATTTGTAAATTAATTAAAATAAAAAAAAGCCCAGAGGGTTAGTCCGGGCTTAGCGATGTCGATCGCCGTTAGATGGTGATGATCAACAAACATATTGTAACACAAAAAAGAGAGCCGGGGCTAATTAAAACCCCAGCTCAAACCCACGGAGGAGGTTAAAAAACCGTGGTTAAATGTTAAGTTTATCCTCCATTCCAAGCATACCCAGCACAGTAAACAACAATGATGTTATACCCCTATATTGAGGGAATGCGGCTGTCAATGCCATCCTGACAACGTTAAACCACATTTCTTGTCTGTCTTTTTTCTCAGACTCGTATTTATCCTGACCACCTTTTTTCCATTTCCCCGCTTTGGTTAAATATTTAGTTTTTGATAGGGGACCGCCATATTTGTCGTTGACATCTGCCCAGCCTTTTGCACCCTCTGACATTGCTACAGTAAGCATTTTCTTGCCAAACAATCTCTTAAAACAGTACCTCAATCTCTTTAAAATCCTTATCATAATACCTCCTTTCCTAATCATTTTTGCAACGCCATTTGAAAACCGTAAATCACTAAGTCATCCAAAATGTTGCGGTTGCTGTAAAGTACACTTATTTCTGAACCTGTTCGATTTGTTACAGTGACATAGCCAACCCAGTCACCCGGAACATCTAAATCAATTACTATGTTGTCGAATGGGTCAATTGACACACCACCTGTTTCATAATAATAATCATTCCCAATTTTATAATCCAATCGCCAATCAACAACGGCATTGCCTGTTTCACTAGCGTTTGAAATAACAACAGCCGGTAGATGATAATCATCTTTCCGTATGCTCGGCAACAGCCATTCGTCCGCTGTCCCTTCAGGTAAAAGGAATGGCGTTTGCACTGGGATAGACCCTATTGAAACATCATAGTAGACATTAACACTTATGGGCTCTGTGGACTCGAATATCATCGGCCTTCCTTGTAGCGAAAATGGAAATAAATCATTAACCCGTTCAAGCCAAATGCTAGAATTATACGCCGTAAGAGATTGATACCAAATCGAAGGCTGGAAAGTCCCGGTTTTCTCGGGTAACACCCCTATTCTAATATCCGTCATTTGCATATCATTAAGGATGTTGAAGTTAACCCAACATTCTGGAGTTACCCAAGGCAAGTAATAATAGTACAATCTCCCTGGCTCATACCATATTTCTGAGAACGTCCATTCCGTCGTCGCGCCTAAAGTAGTAGTGCCACGAAACCTGAAATAAATAAACCCTTCTCCATATTCCTCCAAGTTTATATATCGATACCCGTTATCAGATAATAAAATACTGTATGAATCATAATCATGGAACTCTCTGGTTTGGCTGATATGCAGGTCATAATCCTGGATGTTCTCTGAATCCGCAAACCTGACTAACAGCTCCTGGCTTGTGTATGGTGAAGCAGGGGGGAAAAACACAGGGATGTTGTAAGAGTTGTTTACTGTTAGGCTTGCGTATGGGGTCCAGCCTGAGTTTGACCCATGTGTAGTTACGTCATGTAAAGAGTTTATCCCCCAGCCGAATGCAATACGAATGAACCAGGTTCCGTTCCCAACCGGCTCCAAGTCATGTTCTAGTTTAAGTGTATCGCCATTTTCCCAGCACGAAAAATAAATGTGTCCAGCATCTATAAAATTCTCATCCTGTGACCACTGGATAAACCAGTACTCATTAGCGCCATGAACAGTTGTATCCTCGCCTGGATCAGCAAACCATTCAATATGTATACCACCTTGATTGTTCTGCCATACACCTGTTAAGTGAAGGTCGTTAATTTGAGTTGTTTGCCCAAATACGCTAAAAGTTAACAAGAAAATTAAGTATTTTTTCATAATAACGCGGCCCCCATTTTCTGAATCTTTGTGAACCCTCTACCCATTTGCATTTTGATACCATTACCCCAATCGGTGGGCACGAATTCGTTTAACCTTCCTTTTAACCATCCGAATGACGTATGATGATAAGCAACCCATTCTGAACAAAACAAAGACGTTAAATCTTCTGCAAGCTCTATGTTTGTCCAATCCATAACAGACATAATCAAATGGCTTCTTTTCTTCTCGTATGGCGTTGTTTTATTGTAGTTATAGAATTTTCTGATGTTTTTCTCAAATTGCACAAAGTTAGCTTTTGACATGCTCTTGTAACAACCGTGGTCTATACCCCTATGCCATACTAAACCGTTATACATTTCAAGTTTATCTTTCAGTTTAACAATTTGGACACCAGAAACTTTCCTACCAAACACATCGTAACATTTTGAAATGCTTGTTGACTCGGTAAGGTACCATGTTCCACGCACAAGATTATAATCCTTGCGAAATTCCCTACTCACGTCCTCAGAATTAAAAACCATGCCTATGTGTGAAAAAACTTGTCCCTTTGCAAACCAGCTTGAAGCCATACAGATTACTCTAGATACGAATCCTAACCCCTTAAATAAAGCGAGATCGCCTGATTTCATAGTCTAACCCCCTTAAAATGAATCAATTCTCCTTGACCAACCATTCCTGAATGTCTTCCAATGTGGCAATAGTTTTAAATAGTTTAGCCGTTGAATGTTTAATTTCTGTGATAGTTGTCTGCTCCGGTTTGCCGCCGTAATCGTCATCGGACCCATGATTCCATCACGATGTTTTGGGCTAAAACCAAGGACAAGTTGAAGCCCTTTAACGGCACGCCCCACCCCAGAGTTTACAGCATAATCATATAAGGCATTTGCGAGATCTTGATTATCAAGCTCATATGCTCGGAGCGGTAACCAATATTCCCTTTGATAAATAATGGACGCATCGGACAGGGTTAGATGTTTAATATCTAACTCTGGAAATGCCGCTTGTGATACACCCCATTTCGTTGACCCACCGGGATCGTCCGGGTGTTTGTGGTAAGCGCCTTTTAGATCACCTCCCGTTTCCCAGTGTAATGTTTTTTCGAATGCGGTTTTAAATGATGCCATGCTAATCATCTCCTCTATGTTGTAGCATTAAGAGAACATTCTTGTTAACCTCTTTCAGGCCGTCTTTGACTTCATCTAACGCACTTACTGTAGCCTCATGGTGTACAATTTGTAGCTGTAACCCGTGGCGAACGCCATCCACTTCGCGTATGACGCCGTCAACACGTCGATCAACAAGATTGACACCTTTTTGAATTTCGTTTTTACATTTCAAAATTCTGCTCCCTGATTCGAGTTTCCAGTCCTCGACGTCTTTTAGCCTGGAATCTAACTTACCAACCTTTGTCTCATTAACACCCGATCTATAACGCCATAAAACAAACGATGAGGCCCCCCCAAACAGAATAACAGCTATTGTAATAAAAATTTCAATTGTCATATTCTCTCCTATTATGGGGGGGGATTATTGGATGTAAATCCTATCATTGTGGTGGTTTAGTCTGAAATGCTATGTGTTCCAGTTGACCAATTACATTCCCGGCCTCGTAGTCGTTGACAAGAGATCTATCTAGTATTTTAAATGATAAATATTTCTTAACAACGTCAATCATTGCATGAAATTGTCTATCATGTGTGTGGGGTGGTCGTTCTATCTTTTTGTTTTCCATTTTTTAACCTTCCTTTTTTTATTATTAACTGAAATCACCAACGCCTTTTGAACTGTCATTATAAGTAGGGCTTCGGCTTGTTGAGTCTATATGACCGAATTTTATAATATCGTTCCATATAGCGATTAATGCTGATTCTGTCAATTGATCCGTGTCAATATTTACATTAAATCGATGCACAACTAGACTTGTGTCACCGGCTACAGTTGCAACGTAGTCCGCAGAACATTTAAGTTCTTGTGTTCCGTCGCTTTGGATAGGTGCGCTCAGATACAGTCTGTCAGGATAGACTGTATCTGTATTTGCCACTTCTGTCGACAATGGTATATCTAAATCGTCCGCGTCTAGCGGATCCGTAGATACAGCCGAGAATCCTAATCCTGAGTCACTTGAAATATTTGCCATTTATGTTCGCCTCCCTTTTCCTATGATCACTACTTTCATATTTTGAGTTGTGTTATCCCATGCCGTGGCATTTATGGATGTCCGAAACTCTATTAAAACTCTATCAGAATATTTGGTCCTAATTCGAGGGTAAATGTCATACGCCAATGATGCATCTGAAGAACCACCCGCGATTGTTGGTGGATCGAATACAACGGCATAAGTCTCATCATATGGCCAAGGAACTAGTGATCCATATTCCTCATCTAAAAACACCATCACTTGATACACATCAATCCCGCTATCGCTACTGCTTGTCGTAAATGATATGTCATGGGATTCGTAAATTGTATGAGACTGATTAACATCTATTTCTAAGCCGGTGTAATATGTGGTTGGTAGTGACGTGTTGTTTTCCGTTTTTGCGTATATTTTGAGCGCGTGTTTATTGTTAGATGCTGTGTTCCAAACGTCCACAGAAGGCATATGCAGCCCATTATTTGAAATGTACGGGTATGTATGCCAGTTTTCTACACCCGCCAAGGACGACCCAAAGGAAGCCAAGAAATTTAAATTATCCTTACTTCTGTATTTCCAACCGAGGAATGACCACAATGCTCGGTTGCCCTGGTTGCCAATTCTCTCAGGTCTTCCCGCTGTGTTACCATCTCCGATCAATAACCCATTAACACTCAAATCATTGATAAAAACTTTCGGTTTAAAAAATTGGTCACCGTACACACCACTGCGCAATATGACAAGAGCCGCACCTCTGTCTGTCGCAACAGATCCAGTAGTCACCATGTTTCCGACGTAATTGTAATTCGACCCGACCGCTGTCAAAGGTGCGTAACTCGTGGCACCACCGTTTTTACCCAACCCGAGCAGTATCTCGCCCCTGAGATCATATTGACTGTCACCGCCTGCACCGTCCGGAAACGTGAAAAATAAGGAGCCTGCCTCCACAAAATCAGCAACTCCAGGTAATGGGGAACTTTGCCAGTCCTTACAAAAATAGCCTACTTTGTGATCGCCGGTTACTTCGGCGGCGAAACTCGGTCCGTTTTTATAATAATATCCAGTGGATGGGTCGAAACTGTAGCGCCGCCAATCTTTTGGGTCAATTGACGCATTGGCATCATACGCATATAATCCACCGGCAAATTGAGAAATTGCAGGCGAAACAACGGCCGTTAGATCCCAGTCCGGACTAAAATAACTCCAACCTGTTGTGGCGATCAGGAATCCAGCGCCCCTATGATCTGTTCCTCCTGAGTTGTATTTGTTAATCGTGCCAAAATAATTATCAAACATATGGTAAACTTTGGCTAAATCTATATAAGACACCGATCCCACAGACGCGTCGTCCTGGTCAAATGTTTCTAATCTGAATGTAACTGATTCGCCTATGTCAACAATCGAAGGGTCTGTGAAAACCTTACTCCCCGCTGTATTTGTCTTAAAAAATTGAGAGTTGAATGCAGGTTCTGGCGTGCTTGCGGCACCGTAAACGTAACCGTCACCGGCACCAGTTGCCCAAGGGGACTGAACACCTAATTTGTACTCTATAATATATTTGATGTTTGGGTTTACTGAGTTATCCCAGTCTGTTCCGAGGACAACACCCATCTCCGAAAAGTCGGAAAATGGCAAATCCAGCAAATCAACATCTACATCCGGTATCGTTACCTCTTTGCCTACGCTTTTCTCTTCGCTGAAGGAATAGACAAATTCGGCGCCAATAGTGCCATCGGACGTTAGCAATTTAAATGCAATCACTCCAGGGAAATCGGCCGCTGTGTGCTCAGTTGTAAGCCCATCAATATCAACAGTTGCGCGCATATATTTATCGCCGGTGGCCCATGATATGGGGTCATCTGTGAATGTCGCACCACCATCGCTCGAATATTTACCGGCACTAGAACCAACCGAGAATAAGAAATCATCCCTAAAGTGGATCTCAGTTGTCATTGTCCACGTTGATGTAGGCGAGCCCCCGGCTTCGGTTTTTGTTGCGGACGTGTGAGAGGTCCTCGGTTGGCATTGTATTGCATACGTATCAGCAACATTGTGTAATGATGTTGAAGCGAGTGTAACCTTTATTCTGCTGGATTCTTCCTCAACTAACGTGATTGTCCCTATGTATTTCCAATTTCTTGGGTCTCCGTCTGGGTCGGATACTGTGGCCCAATCAGACTCAGCGACAACGGTTGCACTCCCATAAAACCACAGTGTGTTACCCACACCGAGAGCCCGTAAATCGTCGGCCCCATCATACATATTCAGGTAAATTTCTGTGTCGCTTGTCGTGATCGCTGTCTCAGCAACGAAACGATAGCTTGGCGGAACCATGTATCCTGTTAAGTCTACCTCAATCTCACCGACCGTGTTATTAGCCCCATTGACAACGGTGTCTAATGAGTAAACAACGATCTGACCCCAAGCTGGATTTGTGTGTGTAAATAGAGTTTGGTATGACCACGGTGTGACGCTGTCTGCTATTAGCTCGCGGTTCCCTGTATCTTTAACCATATAGTACAGTTGATACTCATCTGCAACTAGATAGGAGTGCCATAGATCGACACCTAAATATGTGTCATCTGCGAAAAGAAGGGAATTGTCTCCTGGTGTTGTTGTAACCGTGGACTCATTAACACCTTCAACCGGACCATTTAGATTTGATTTTCTCTGTCTTAATCTTGTCCAGTTGCTGGGGTTTCCCTTAAAATCTGACATATTACAAACCGCCTTCAGCGATATCTGTTACTGCGGCATATAATAACACACTTTCCATCATTAAAATTCCGTCCTCATAATCGTTTCGTTTTGTCTTTTCCCAACTAAAATTAGAAACAACTAGCATGTCATGATATGTAGTTCCCCACGGTGCGTATTCGACCGTAAAAGCATCTGATATTTCAGCTAATCCTTTCACTCCGTCATATGCGGCAAACCCGCCACCCGTATCTTTTTCAACATTCGGCATTGGTTTAAACGTTGCTGTGACAATAAGGCGTTGACCGTGCAATTTTGAGACATCTTTCCCCCTAGGAATAATAAGTGTCCTCGGCTGTATGTCTTTATCCCATTCGTGTTTGAATTTGGATCTCAGGGGGAATTGGTATCTGTCACCGTTTGATAATCTGATTATAGGGCTAATTGGATCAAGAGATCTACTAAAGCTCATGTGCTAATACCTCCGTTGCGAATATCGTAGGCAGGGACAGAGCATTATTTGTTATGCTCTGAGTTTCTGGCTTGATATCTAGCGACTCAATAAAATAAACAGTTGATTCAAAAGTAAATGTATCACCTGGCCTCAGCCCTTCTAGTTGTTCGCTAGCTATCCTAATAGTTCGGCGTTTGTATTTATGATAATTCAAAAGGGTTAATGCAATGGCCCTAGCATGCGATGACATAAAAACAAACGGAGCGCTTGAGACTTCCCAATCCTCGCCGGGTACGCCTGTAAGCGCTGAACCAACTACGTTCGACGTTCTCCCTTTAACCGTTATTCTTTGATATTGGTCGGGCCAATTCGCAACGCGTTTAAGTGATACGACTTCGGTAACAGTAACACTTGAAGCGGGAATAGCCGTCTTGGGGGTTACCCACACAATCCCTTCCTCATCTTCTCGAATAGTTGCAAATGCGAAAAACGCTAGGTTTCTCGTTATATCGCCAACACTCATACCAGACACATCTGCACGTGGCAACACAGGCAAGACCGTTTTTGAGTGGGTCCAAATATTACCGTTCACTTCGATAAACAAATGGTTCGCCCTTGTAAGTATTCGCCCATATTCGGCTTGGTAGTTCAAAAGGGTGTCACTAAATTGCTCTTCCCATTCAGTGCCATTCCAATCGTAAGCAAAGAGTTTGGTATTGTCCTGATTTGCCCCAAGAAAGTACATTGTTCCGTTCCAGACTCGTATAGATTCGACAAATGCCTTGTATGTCGTCTCTATTGTCGTATCACTGAACGCGTCGTTTATGTCCACGATTGTCACGACACCGCCGGTTTTAGATGACATCACAAGTAAACCGGCAAGACTAAGGCAACTGATCGTACCTATTCCTGGTAAATCTCCAGTCACGGCACTAAATACACCGGTAACAACATTTACTTCATAGATTTTAGAATCAGCGGCACAATACAACGTACCGTTATCATTGTCATATGTCACACCGTGGATAAACCCAATCCCACCGGGTGAACTTATCTCTGTTCTGTTTGTCCATAATCCAGCAACAAGTTCCCACCTTACAAAATATGTAAACTTGGACCCCCCTGGCCCTTCTATTTCATACATATATTCGTTATCAATATCGTATGCCTCAGTAGATGCGGCATTAAAATGTTGCGGCAAGTAGTTAGGAGGTTCAGATACCGTGTGTGGTAGCCAATCGAATACGGTAACGAAAGTGTCATCGGCAACGGTCCAATTTAAAAGTGTTGGCTCGATGTCAAACCCGAATGTGATTAAATTTTTAACTGTTGCCGTTTCTGATCGTGTGATGTAACGGGCTAAAACATCATCAGTACCGAATCCAGTCATCAGATAAACAGATCCAAGCTCACCAGGAAGCTGTGGAACTTCATATGGGGCTGTGATGAATTCATCAAGAGTGATGTTAGCCGTTTCGTTTTCTATCGTGATCGAGAATATATTTTCACCGGTCGAACCTACAAAATCCCAGCCCGGTCCGGTTGAGCCGCCGCCGATAAATCCAAGTGGCCTGCTTAATAGTGTCCCAATGGCTTGAAGGTCCGCGTTTAGTCGATCAAATGCAGATTGGACAGATAAAAACCGTAGCTCATTGTTGATTCTCGTGCATACAGTTGCGGCGGGAATTATTTTGGATGGCTTAGACTCAAGCATTACCTTTCCTGTTTGATGTTCAACCCATAGGACTTTTAATTTCTCAATTGTATCCGTTCCTTGTTGCGGTACCACAACGTTTAGCTCATCATCTGTGTAAAGATTATCTGTCTGCCCCTCGAACATCAGGAACTGGGTTGGCCCTTCATTAACACTACTCTCTTCTGATACTGTGTAAGTCGTGCTTCCCGGCCTTGCCCATGTCTCTGCTTGTACAATTGTGCCCTTGATTCTATTAAACAAATTGGACGCACTGAGGGAGGTTGATTCCGCTCGCTCATCGTATGCAACTTGTGAAGCGTCGACATCACCAACGAAAATTCTATCCTCATTTTCATCATATATTTCGAGGACTATTATCTCGCCCTCGGTCAAGGTTCTGGCCGCGTTAAATAAGAGTTTGTCATCGTCTATGACTGTAACGCCACAGTTCCCACCTGTTAGTTCCCACGCATCAGATATACTCCACGATAAAGAGTTCATTTTGGAGTATTCGTATTGTTCTCCGTTTACAAATATTCCATTTACTATCATCTGCTTGCCGCCAAATCGAGAGCCCTGATTGATCGTTTAGTCATGTTAGTAAAATCATCCTCTCCGTATATGTTACCATAAACATTAATTTTTGCACTGTTAGAATCACTCGACCCATCCGTCAACTGATTTGCAAAGTCCACAAAATCAGTCTCAGGAGCAATAACTTCGCGTGATCCAGCTTCACCAGCTAGGATTAATTGACCGCCGGGAACCGGGTTGATTATACCACCTGTTGCGAATGCTGTGACAGCCCGACCTTGTTGTTTACTCTTCTGTAACTCACTCATCATACGTGCTATAAAAGCTAGAGCAATGGCAAGACCAACGAATTTAATACCAGCATGGGCCGCAAAAAAGCCTGTGCTTGCTTTGCCTGTGTTGGATGCTGATTCTATATTATTACGGGCGATTCTTTTCTTGGCTAAAAAATCCTCAAGCTTGTCACCAATAAGCATTTTGGTTAATCTCTCTGATAAAAATCTAGCGAATGAGTTAAGCATGCTTTTATACATGTTTTTAATAGCGTCTTGTGCTGACAATGAACCGTCTATAATACCCATAAAACTGTCGGCCATACTTGATTGTAAATCACCTGATAACTGGTCAAGCCCCGCCATTGCTAACTCGGTTTCAGCCATGCGCTCATTCATAAGTAGAAGGCCTTGTTCTGATAAAGACTTAGTTGCTTCATTTAAGTTGTTTATTTCACCTGTCAGTGACCCATCTCGGAGGAACGTTAAAGGTTCTATTTCTTTAAGTTTTTTCTCATGGGGCGGTATATCGCTACCCTCTAGCCTGTTTTTTTCTCTGATCAGTTCATTCTCTTTCTCAAGCCTCGGTATTAAAGTATCTTTTAATGCCACCGTACCGGCAAGCAACGAATTAACTCTACTGTAGAATGCTAATTGGTCCTGCTCTGACTTCTCTTGTATTGCACTGTTAATCTGTTGTGCTGTTGTAAAAGCGTCAACCCTTTTCTCAGCATCAGTTACTAAACTATCAAGATGGCCTGGAACGTCATTTATGAAATCACTAAATGCGCTTATGATTTTAGCAACAACCAGATTAATACGGGCAAAAACCTTTAAAACTTCAAGCATTGCATCTCTTTTAAATAGATCTATTCGGTCGTTGATATTCATAATAGCTATGAGCGGTTTAGTTATTTCCAACATCGCTACGACTAAGTTTAATGTTGCCTCTGTCGCAATGATCATCCCGTTTGCTATTTCAAAACCTATTTGTGTTGTAACATCCCCACTATCGTTAAGGAATTCGAGCGATTTAAGTATTTCATCTATCCCGGTCTTCGCGACTGCCAACGGCCCTGAATCTCCAATTCTTCCAAGTAATAAATTCCAATTGTCTATCATTGTGGACACTTTCCCATCAAAAGTGTTTGACATGCGGACCATAGACCCTTCGGTTTTTTCAAACTGCTCTGCAAATACTTTCCAAACCTCTGTTGAACTTGCCCCAACTTTTTGAAGTTCGGTTATCTGATCAGATACACCAGGTACAGATAGGCCAAGCTCTCTCAGTCTATTGAAAACTTCCCCAAGTGGTTTTCCTTCCTGTATCGCAGAATACGCACGCCCGAACCAATTACCGATCTCGTTTATGGGCTGTCCTACGGCCGCCGCCGCATCACCTACCAATTGTAGGTTTTCAGCAGTTGCTAAAGTCTCTCCCCCAAATGCTAATAATTGGATCTGTGTGTCTAATATACCTGGCAATTGGAAAGGGGTGTTCGCCGCAAACTGTGTGAGTCTTTGCATTTCTGCTCTAGCTGAAGACGCTGAACCTGTGAATGTCTCTAGCCTAACTCTAGCGGTTTCGAATTCAGCCGCGCTCTTAATAGATGCAACAGTCAACTCCTTTATACCCTTGACTAAAAGAGCCGTAGCACCCAAAGCAACGCCCATACCAGCCGCCAACGCAAGGCCGGCCTTATTCCCTGTGTTACCCATCTCTTTAGATGATTTAGTAACATCATTAAGAGCATCGTCAAGGTCTTGAGTCTCACCCGTGGCCCTATTTACAGCCCTCAAGAAACCTTTTTCGTCAAGCTTTAGGTCTATGTCATATGTAAAGTTGGCCACAGTTACCCCTTAAAATCCTAGATTTACGCCCATTGTCAGAGTGTCCAGCATTGGCGGGTTGAGAATCTGCTGAAAAGGGGTGCTTGTCTCTTCGACCACATTGTCGTTGACCCACGGGGTTACATTATCAACCAATTTGGCGAATCTTGCCATGCCCCACGTATAATTATCTGTTAAAATTAGACTCTGAACATTAGTAATCTGGCAAGCCGTTTGCCCTACGTTAACCACATCGTTTCCAGCAACTCTACAGTAACCCTGGACATCATTTATTTTAATAACCCATGTGACTAAATCAGCCCCGGCTCTGACCCCTGGATCGTATGTGTTTTTAAATGTGTTTCCAATGATTCTTACATCCTCTACAATCTGGCTTCCAGATGTGTATTGATGGACCTGTATAGCACTTTTACCGCTTGGTGGTATAAGGCTTTCTCTTGTGTAAATAAACTCATTATAGAGAATTGATGTGTTTTTAGAACCAAGAATTTCAACTGTTGCTTGCCCATCCCATCCATCACGGTTGGTGCCGCAATCTATAAACTTATTATTGTTAATACTACAGTTATCATGTCTCTGATTGTCATCGGCTCCGAAAAGAATAGCTTGGCTACACTCTGTAAATATGTTATTTGATATGCTGACATTCTCAACTGGGCTATTACTTCCAGAAATCTTGATCCCTACTGTTCTTATGTTTTTAAATTGGTTTCCAGAAAATAGAGCGTTGCCAGAACCCGCCGTCATATAAATTGCATGTGTTGTATTCGGCGAGTCGTAAAGTGGGTCATCTGGCTGTTCAAAATATGACGATTCAATGATTGATTCAGTTCCAAGCATAATGTAATTCGCCGCGCCATAAGATCTACAATTGGTCATTAAAAAACCGTCATTTGGTAGCCCGCTAGTTACCCATGTTAATGCACCACCGTATTTCGAGTTGCAAAATGCAACCGTGGTATCTTTGCACCGAGTTAAATAAATGCCAACACCCACATTCGAAGAGTTTGAAACATCGGAACTCCCTTCGAATGCCAATCCCTCAACGGTGAGATTATCACAGAATGCGAAATTTAAAGCACTGGCATCAAGCCACACGCCACCGCTTGGGAGAATGCTATTATAAATAATCGTCGCGCTGTACCCTTTAACTTTCAGGTTGCTCAGATTAGATATAGCGATATCACCAGATATCATATATTTTCCAGGTGGAAAATAGAGTGTACTGTTATCACTCAATGATAACACAGCATTATTAATTGCTGGAAGATCGTTAGTGATACCATCACCGACTGCGCAGAAATCTTTTACGTTCGTTTGTGCAAATAAATTAAAGCTTAATATTAATAAAATTAGTCTCATTTTAACTCCTAAAGTGATGACCGCGTTATTGAAACATTGCATTCTATGATTAATACGGTATCACCGTTAGAATCAGATGTGAATCTGGCAGTAATAGCATCACCGTCGGATACTGCAATTTTGCCCTTCGCCCCAAATGAACCATTAACCGACACACCCACTGGTAATGTTCGAGTAAATTTTATATTTGTTTGCTCAACCTCATTTACAAAGATTGCACCCTTGACGATTGAGTTAATCGAACCCGAGAATGAACCCGAGAATGAACAATCATAATTTCCTTCGCCTTTACTACCGATCACAAGATCGTCTGTAGATGCTGAATGGACAACGTATCCAGATCCCGTATTGATCCCGCCTGTTGTTGTTACCCACTGATAAAAATTTCCAGCGGTCGTAATCGTTATTGAGGAACCACTTGCGTTATCTTCATACATCTCCCCTTCTGAGTTATTGGTATGAATTACACCTGTGATATATGCGTCAGTAATTGACGCATTCCCCAACCTAGAAGTGTTGCTACCCGCTCCCAGAGCCATATGACCGATAGCGATTTCATTATCACTTGCATTAGTCGCCGAACGTGTATCATATCCGATATACGTTGAATTTTCTGTTAGAGTGTTATTGGCACCCGCAATATTTTTATTTCCTGCTTGGACACCAATTCCTACATTTTGATCTTTGGCGATAATTTGCCCTAAAGCTAAACGGCCAATAGCAGTATTGTTTTGGCCTGTACAGTCTTGTAATGAATTTTGGCCTATAGCAACGTTATAATAACCCGTTTGATTTGAGTATAAAGCGAACGAACCAATCCCAATACAAGCACGAGCCGAAGTTGCATTGTAACAAGCCGATGCCCCGAGTCCAAACATATCGAAGCCTGTATTTAGGAATCGTAAAGCACCCGTTCCCATTGCTACGTTATTATAGCCTGTTGTCATATTTTCTAGTGCATTTTCGCCCATTGCCACTGTGCCGTATCCATCGGTAACGTCATGAAGTGTATTTTGGCCAATTGCAATTAGATTTGAACCGTGATTCGTTGACGTGGCCCCAGATCCGACAGTAAGATTCCCTGCCGTTTCCCCTAGAAAAACATTGAATCCTTCTGGTATAGCTGTTGACCCGGTAGGGTGTGAGAAGTTATGCAAGAATGGCGCACCGTCACGGTCAATCCGTAAATTTGTGCCCACTAAATCAATAGCTGAATCATGATAAGTAAATTCTGTTGTATCAGTCAACCCATTAGGTGTTCCGTTTGCAAGGATAACCGCATTTGCATTTGTTGGTGCGAAATCTCCAGTATTAGTTCCGCTTGTATTGCCAATTACCACAGCTTCAGCATCAGTTACATAATTTTTATTTGTACTTACTGCTATATCAGCCGTTGTTGCATCCGCTCCAGATGTAATAAGGCCATCCGCATCATATGTTATTTTTGTTTTTGTAGCTGGTGTGATTGGTGTATTGCTATCTAGTTTTGCATCTAATTCTGTTTGTAAATCAGACTGATCACTGAGCGTACCAGAGACGGCACCCCATGCCACAGAAGCCGAAACACCCGTTATGTTGGCACCATCAAATGTAGGGCTTGATCCATTTGTGACATCCTGGTCTATAAAACCGTGACCGCTCCCGTCACTAACACGATGAGCATTATTTAAAACCACGTCTGAATGGTCCTTCCCATCACTGGATGAATGCGCAGTATTCGCAATTATTGCCGCCGCTTGTTCTGCACTAATCACGTAGAGTGGGTCAAGGTCTTCCTCGGCTGGTGTGGCTACTCCAGGTCGATCAAGTACATGAACAAATCGTAAATAAAATGTGAGGTGTTCGGTATCGGCCGCGTTGCTGATTGTCATATCCATTGTGTATCGACCTGGATCAGCAAGATTAACAGCAGTAGGGCTAAAGATGATTTGACCGCTTGATGGAGTCGCTATCGCACCGGTTGCCGTCCAACCGAATGCCCCTTTTGTGCTTGTAAGTAACGCAGAATCAGTAGTTAGGTCATACGCAACATCGCCGCTTGTTATGTTACAGATTATCTCAGGTGTGTCCCCTTGGACTAGATTGAATGCTTCGGATTGTACCAGTTTATCAAGTAAATCGATATTGAGGATGATTTGCTGTTTAGACATTTTTAACCTCTGACCGTTAACTCTGTTTGCATTGTGTCGTTATCATCACACCTCACCCATAGTGTTTTAAGAGGGATAGTGGATGCAAATGAATCAGACCAGGACTCCCCTGGTTGGATAGTGAAAAAAAGCAAATTCCTGGCCGCATCTGAGGCCGTTTCATAACTCAGATCAAATGCGGTGGTTGGTGTCTCCGGTCTCATTGTTATATGTGCCAATGCTTTTGTAGATAAAACTATCTCTTTCCAGACATTAACAACGCACGCTGTATTCAACATTTCTTTACTAGCCATATTATTTTACTCCAAATGTTGCCGGGTGAGGTGGTTGAACCTGCTCAGGTTTTGCCGCGTTGATCCGAATGAGAATAGTATTATCCTGGGCGCGTTGGAATTCTTTTAGTCTCATTTTCTGATCAAACGATTCGTAGACGCTGGCAACGGATGTAAGCGGGATCTCTCCAACTTCATTCCAGCTCCCAGCGCCTAATGTCATGAGACTAACCCGGAGTCGGCTAAGTGTTTCTTGGTGGGTTTCTTCTTTGGGGGTTTCTTCTTTTTGACGGCCTCCATTTTGATTTCCAATTTCTTCAACATATCGGGTGATATCCCTGATAAGTGCAGAAATCTTGTCAAAAAAAGGGGTGAGCATAAAGCCGCCGCCTTTTGTGAGTCGTCAAAACTTTTGCTTCTGATTAGCTCAACCAAATTTATATTTTCCGGAACTCTAACAGTGGCTCTTATAATCGCGGCCACCGTTTCGGTAGTGCTTATCCTTCTGACTATTTCAAACGCCGAGAGCCTGCCATACATGAAATCATCACCGAACCCGAGCGTTTTTAATTCCGCACTGGTCCGATCATAATCTTCTATTGTTGTGTTTAGCTCTTGCCATTTCTTGCTGTAAAATTCAATCATAAATTAACCTCCTAAATATTATGATTAGGCTAGATCAAGGTAAGAATATCCAGGAGATGCCCCATTGCTCATGTCGCATGTAGCTGTAACAGCGAGCTGGATTGCTTCTTTTCCCTTAAACCCTGGAAGATCTTCGCCTTTAAATGTAACATTATGGAATATGTAACCAACTTCCAACCCGCTTGTATGGGTTCCGTAAATTTTCATATGAAACTCATGGATTACATCAGTACTCCATAGATCAACAATTTGATAACCTGCTTCTGTTGTCTCATCGATAACACCGGCATTGTCTGGGTCCCTTCCAGATAGTAGAGCTATAATGTTATTAGACAACTCTCCGACTGTAAAAGTAACCATGAATTTCGTATTAGTACGGAGTTGAATTTCTTCATCCATACCGTCAAATATTTGGCCCTCAGTTTCAGGTTTAATCAATATGCCTGTGTTAGTTTCTATAGTTGCTAAATTAGCCGTTTCAGCAGAGAAATCGGAAATAGTAGCGTCTGGGTAGACACCACCGACGGCCGCTTGTCTATCAATTATCTGTATATTTCCGGAACGGATATATATCTCGGTTTTGTCCGCGAAACCATACTCATTTGCCATTTTTATGCTCCAAATCCTTGACCCGGTGCTATCCGTCCAGATCGTAATGTTTGTGTGAAAGGTACTACCCAAAACTCAACACCATCTTGGCGTGTTATGTTCGGAACGCTATCACTTGATAAAAGTTTAGGGAGGTCGATTAGTTCGGGATCGAGCCCCCACCTATTGCTATTGATTTCGAGGTATACTAATTGCTGGATTACCTCAATTGATTTTTCTCTTGTTGTGTTTTTAAAAGGTTTGGCCACGATCGTCACAGCACAACCGCACACTAAATCTACTGTCCACAAATCTTGTGCAATTAATGTCCCGCCGAATGTGGATACAAATAGTTCAGGCGGGTCCACTGAGACTTTGTTAATGTCAACATTATCAAACCGATTATCATACGGCTGTGCATTGTGAATCTCTGGGATTTCGGCTAACAACGTGCTTGCGATTGCCTGTCTTAATTCGATCAGGTCAGTAGTTTTGGTGGATTGGGTCATGGAAACACCTCGTTAGTCCACCAGTCAAACTCTTCCAAAAGAATGCTTTCCCACGTTTTAGGTAACACATTTGAGTTGGGTAAGAACGGTCTGGCAGGTACATTTTTAGCGGTGTTCCCGAATATGTGCGTTAAAACCTTGTCTTCATTATCGTTTGACCCAATAGTTAGTACTTTCCTAAAAAACGTTTTCTCAACATGATTAACGCTTGATTGCATTCTGCCAGAGTCAACAAGTATTCTATCTGAACCTGGGTTAGGACCTTTCCGTCTTGCTTTTATAGTCTCAGGTTTCAAGCTTTTCCACCGCTTCCCGTAAGGACTAATCGAGTCAATGAACCCAAGATCAGTTTCAGTAACTAGACCCTCACCGACCCTGAACAATAACGTTTTAAAATTCTTTTTAGCATTATCGTGAATCTGCTTGAACACACTTGCAAAGTTCTTGTTTATAGTTACCATAACTTGACTCGCTTATCAAACTGAGTCTGTGTCATTGCTAGATCTTGATTGGATGCCGCGATATCACCGACCGTCGAAAGTGGGGCTTTCACCCCACCTTCGGCAACGAGTTCAAGCCATGCTATAGCCTGTTCATATCTTGTGAGGATATCGTCACGCATCGCACCTTCTTGACGAGCTAAAAAGTAAACAGATACATCAATGCACCTACTTTTTAGACTCGCCCAAGTTTCAGTAAACGGGGTTGTTATGCTTCCTGATTGTAAATAATCATCAGCAAGCGCTGAAGCTTCAGCACACACAGCAGTAATTTTATCTGAATCAATTGCCCCATTGTCGTTTTCTTCGCGTGACATAGAGAGAATTGTTTCAGTGTTATATGCGAGTATTAAATCAGCTTCAGCGCAATATGGCATGATTTAGGCCGTGGTTACTGTGAGAACTTTAACAGCTAATGGACGTGTAACAACCGGTAAAGGATTAGTTTCACCACGCATTATCCATCCTGCTGGATCTCGTTCTTGCCAAGTGTCAACCGCTTTGTCAGCCATAACTAAGCCGCCAGGCATTTCACAAGGTCCGAAGACCATTTGCGTAGCGCCCATTTCAGGGGCCATGATGACAGTAGTCGAACCAATCGAATCCACTTTAGTTGTTGGCGTGCCTACAGTTGCATAGCTTGAATCGATTTCGTGAATAAACACACCACCGATCTTAGCAATCGCGCCTTCGGCAAGAATCTGCTCGCCCATTGGACCGCCTAACAATGCATCTGCTTCAGTTGATTCAAGGATAGAGTCAATTGCATCACCACCACAAGCCGCATGAATTTTAGGATTCCCGCCTACTTGCTTTCGGATCGCTCGGCCGTATTCTGTGAACATGGTCAAGGCATTGACAGAAGAGGATAATGCAACACCAGTGGCCGCCGCTACACCGTAGTCAGCTAATTGAACACCAGATCCGTCAAGCATACCAGCTTCCTGCATTGCAGTTATGCACATGTATTCCAGCGTGGTGTCAAAGCGTGCGAAAATATCATCCAGCTTACCATTAACGAGCTGCATCATTGGAACTTGTCCTGTTAAAGAACCGGGCAATCTGAATTCCTTCAATTCACCGACTGTGACAATATCATGCTCAGTAAACCTTGGAATGTTTAGTACCCAAGATTTCCAGCCTGTTCTAATTGCCTTGTTGGACTGAGCGCCGATTGATACCGAGCTCGCAAGTCCTTCATAATCATATTTGATATCAATTTGAACTTTCGCAGATGGAACATTCCTAACGTCCTTACCGCGAAAAAAAAGATCATAAACCGGCGTTATAGCTGGTCTACGTTTGTTGACTACTTTTGTTAAAAGTGTGCTTGAATAAAAATCAGTCATTTTACGCCCCCACTACTAATAAGCCGAGAACTTGGGTATCGTCCGGGATATCGTTAACATTTGAAGTTGAAACTTGTCCAGATAAGACAGCTGGAACTTTCTGAGTTTCACCCGCTCCTGTTGCGACTGCTTTCAGAATTACAGCGTATGCTGTAGCGCCCGCATCTGAGGCGTAGTCTAACCACTCATCTGTAACCCACTCCACAAGGGAATTGGTTGTGATTGTGAGACTCGCGCCGAATTCAATGTCTTTGATTACATGCCCGGTGCCAATAAGGACATCCGCGGCACCATCTGGTTTTACCGTTGCTGTTGGGTTTGCCATTATTTACACCCCTTACAATGCGGCCATGACATCGGCTTGTTCTGCTTCTGTCTGCCTGTGTTCAAAGTCTGCTTGTCCGAAAGTAGGAGTTGGCGCGACTGGTTTAAGTTTTTCAGCGAAAAGTTCAAGTTGATCCATGCTCAGACCCTCAAACTTCTTCATTTCTTCATCGGTGATTTCTTCACCAAATAATTCCTTTATCTTGTTATCCGTAAAATGCTTGACTTCCAGTTCCAACCTTTCGCGGCTTGTCCGCTCTTCGGCAAGTTCTTTCTGAAGACCCGTCTTTTCGGCTTCAAGAATAGAAATCTTTTCTTTCAATTCTGTAGTCATATTAAGACCTCTTTCTTCTTCCTCTGCATTTTCCCTTGCGGAAAAAGCGGTTGCACTCGTGTTTTCATCCGCGCCTAAGACACAGAACGAAACTTCACGAATAGTTGAGTCACGAAAAACAGTTATAGGACCGTTAAGTTCTTGACTGTTTACATTAATTGTTTTACCGGATTTCACTTCCTCTATCTCACCAGGCTGAATGTATACACTCATTTGCCACTCATGCCCTTTCTGTGAAAGCCGAATTAATCTATCCGCATCTGGTTCCCCTGGGTACAGTGATCCAGAAACTTGTAGCCCCGCGGTATGGTTTATATCAAAAGACTCAATGGAGCCCACAAGGCGATCAACGTCATGTTCAGCCAGCGCAGGAATTGGTTTTTTAGGTTGTGAGATAGTATCTAAATCAAAAATTAGATTCCCCCACCAACCATGGTTCTCAATCACTTGTCCAGAATACGCGACACCATAAAATTTGTGTTGGGCTTTGCCGTCCACTTCTTTTGTCTCGATCCCGGCGTTAAATGTAAATAAAAGTTTCTGTTTATCTTCCATAATAAATATATATATAACCTATAACTATAAATGTAAAGCCAGTTTGACCAGTCCGACCGAATAAAATTAGGTTATTGCCAATAATTGCTAATAAAAAAAGCCCCTCGATGTTGCTAAGCATCTCCGAGGGGCGAAATGAGGAGAAATTTATGGAATAAATCTCATTTAGATCATATCGTTTCTACCCTGTGTTGTCAACAGTGGGGCTATACTGTTCTAGCTCATTCCTCCACTTTGTTGTATTCATCCTGTTCTCATGTGCCCTCAATGGACCACCATTGGGCTCATTCAGCACGGAATAATCCCAACCTGGATCGGGTTGTGTACCCTGTGGAATCGGTTTAGATAGCCCACCCCTTCTATCCGCTTGTGATTGGGTAAGCGCAATAGCTTTGCATCTACACTGATACCCATTTAATGGTGTGTGGGTTTTCCAAAAATCATCAGTTATCGGTCTAATGATTCCATCCCATGCCATGTGGGACACACGTGTCCTTGAATCGCCAACAGCTGAATATAGGAGATATGGTCGTCTTGAAACGTTCTGCGCTTGCTGTTCGGCCCGACCTCTTGCATACATCGACTGCATGTTAGTTCTGTAGATGTTTTCGAGTCTGTAGTCCGGAAGCTCCAGGTCATCAAGGCTCAACGTTTCCTTCCAGTCCTCCATTGTTAACCCATCTGCTAGAGCTACACTCAATTGCCCAAGGACATGAGTGAGTTGAGATTCAGCGGAAACACCGGCAACAGAAAACGCGTTTGCTCTCATTATCCCCTGAAACTCATCAGAGTAGTAGATATCTGGGAGGACAATATCGCGGCTTTCTAGATATGCAAGCTGTTCAGCAAATGGCATACCCTCAAGGTCTTTAATGATTTGATCATAATTAAGACTCATCGTCGGCCTCTGTATAACCGATCATGTCAGCAGTGAATAGCGATTGTTCGAATAAGGTCTTAAAATGCTTTATATTTCCTGACTCTTCCAGGATCTTACCCAATTCAAGCTCTAATTCTTCCGGTGATGAGCTTCTTTTAATCGCCTCCATAAGTAGTTGCGGTCTCACAGGTGACGGCGTTCGCTCTATCGCACTATCGGCGGCCTTATCTATGGGCTCGTTGCCTGTGTCTTTTTCTGCGAACAATTCTCTAACAAGCTCACCTCTTTCTTTATTACCCATAACTTTTCCATTTAACATAGTGCGTGTATTTATGTGTAATGGGGTTTTATCCTTTCCTGTGTTTTTTAATGCCATGAATTCCTCAAAGGTATTTGCCATTGGCGCATCTTCCATATGGTCTTGATCAATCCCGTATTCGTCCATAAAATAAGCTTCAGAGAATTTCTTTCCACTCTTTTCCATGACAACACAGAGTTTTGAATCACGCTCAGCTCTTTCAACTTGGAGCCCCACGCCATCATCAAACTTAAACACAGGTAATTCCATTCCTGGATAGTTATACTCCATCAAGAACCGGATAAATAGCGTGACCGTTGGCTCGAGAAGCCTGCAATCAGCGTTGCGTTTATCCATTCGTATCAAGTTATGAATTTGTGCGGCCGCATGAGAACCGCCCTGAACTTGTGATGTTAGGTTTTGGCCCAGTACCACTTTCTGCACTTGTTGATTGTAATACTCAAGGAATTCTTTGTGTGGTGCCGCTCCGATTGTTCCGGGTGCCCCGATAAGTGTTTCGACTGTTGTTCCTTCAGGTAATGCAATCGCCCCAACGCGGCCCGCTGAAACCAACTGCGCTGCGAATGCGTCCAGTTTCGCCTGTTCATTCGTGTTCATCTCACCTTTCAGTATAGGTGCCCCGAATCGTTCAAGCGAGATAGCCCAAAGTTCAGCGCCCTCAGTTTTGAAGAACCAAGGCCAATATAATTGGCTAAGCAGTGGAGTACCGTTTTCTTGTAACTCCGTTGGGCTACGAACAGTTGTTAAAAACTTTCCAGGATGTTTCTTATCAATATCAACATCGCCAGTATCGGCCGCGTAATAAGTGGTACCGCCGTACACATTAAACCACTCGAACGGTTTTAGAACAATCCTCTCCGGAGCATACTTATTATCAGCATCCAGGGGTAACCAATAAATTTCTTGCACAGAATATCCGTAAGGTACCGCATCCCAAGCGCCCCGGATTAGGTTCTCGAGATGATCTTTTAATTGTTTCTCAATGAACTCATAAAACGCTTCACCTTCCCCTGAAAGAGTCCAGTTCGTGCCGATAACAGCTTCCAATCTCGTTGAAAGCGCTTGTCCTATTTCGTCATCCGTTGTGACTTTTCTTAAATCAGCCCTTGTAATACCCGCACCGATGATTATTTCATCCGATTCAGCCCCATCTGGATCAGTTGCCGGGATTGCGATATTCTTATTTATCAAGCTGACTACCGGCTTGAGTTCGGTTATTTTCGTTTTAACTTCATCTTTCTTGAACCATTTCATTCTTCACGCCCCTCGATAAGTTTCTTCGCGGATTCAGTCTCGAAGAAAACGGACTCACCGAATACTTTTATTTTGTATCGACCTGCTCTAGGGCCGTTTAGCTCTCTACGTACAATCGCCCTCGCGGCCTCGTTTGTCAACTCTGGAATTTTTTCTCTTAGCATCTTGCACACTCTCGGTCTACTAATATAAGT
>PJEL010001449.1_pt1 | contig 23976 bp, 24 predicted proteins | sample 1853271 | NCBI WGS metagenome assembly PJEL01 (sample SAMN08108733, study PRJNA415343) | Invertebrate metagenome, whole genome shotgun sequencing project. | host: Globobulimina | place: Sweden: Gullmar Fjord | collected 2015-08
GCCATTGTGGATCCCCTCATCACCATTCATTCTGCCCGCCGATCCTACGGCACCGGCAAAAGCCTGCTTGGCAATAAAAAACGTAAATCCATGACCATCATACACAGCGATGAAGCCCATGCCGAAATGGAACATCCGCTGGTTAGAATTCATCCGGAAACTGGGAAAAAACTCCTCTTTGTCAATCCGGTATATACCACTCGATTAAAAGGCATGAGCGAAAAAGATAGCCGCGAAATTTTGGAAAAATTATTCCGTCATGCCACAAGTGAAATCTTCACTTGCCGCTTTCGGTGGCAAAAAAATTCCATCGCTATGTGGGATAATCGCTGCGCAATGCATTTAGCCCTCAATGATTATGACGGGTACCGACGGGAAATGCACAGGATCACCATTGCTGGCGATCGCCCCTATGGCAATGCCATGCCGATCACGCCAACTGAGAAACGGGCTGCCGGCTAGGGTTTATTCAGCTGCAACTGCTTGCTCACTTTCCCATTTGACTTTTAACTTATGGCCAACAGTTGCGATTGCTTCGATAGCCGGTAACAACTCTTCCCCAAACTCCGTCAATTCATATTCGACAGATGGGGGGGAGGTTGGTTTCACGTCTCTTGTAATGATGTATCTCTCTTCCAATTCGCGAAGGCGAACGGTCAACATTTTTGCCGATACACTCGGTATATCCACCCGAAGCTCACTGAAACGGCGGGGCCCGCCTCTCAGCGCCCACAACACATTTGCAGTCCAGGCACCCCCAATAACCGCCATACATTTTGACAGTGGGCAGTTGTTTGGAACTGCCGGTCCCTTATTTTTTCGGATCTTTAATGCCATGGTTACTTCTGGTTACCTCCAAGAAACTCAATAGTGAGATAACATAAAGTCATTAGGTTTACAAAGGTAACCTTCCTCCTTAAGTCTCAGGAACAGAATTAATGTTACACACCAAAATCTGGAGAAAATAAAATGAAGCTTTATTACAAACCCGGTGCCTGTTCCCTCGCCTCCCACATTGTGTTGAATGAAATCGGTGCAACTTTCGATTTGGAAAAAGTTAACACATCCACAAAGAAAACTGAGACCGGCGCTGATTTTCTCAATGTTAATCCAGATGGTTATGTTCCTGCACTGACCCTTGATTCTGGAGATATTTTGACTGAAGGAGCCGCAATATTACAATATTTGGCCGATCAAAGCCCTGAAAACGATCTTGCGCCAAAGTCCGGTACGTTGGAACGTGCACGCTTGCAACAACATCTGAATTTTGTAGCTACAGAGCTTCATAAGTCATTTGGCCCTTTCTTTTCCGGGCGTGATTTGTCTGCAGACGAAAAGGACGCAACCGCACAGAATATTGGAAAGAAACTGACCCATTTTGAAAACCTGTTTGCTGACGGAAGGAATTATCTTCTGGGTGACACATTCAGTGTCGCAGATTCATACCTTTTCGTTGTAACGTCCTGGACAAAATACACAGGTATTGACCTGTCTCCCTGGCCAAAGCTTGCTGTGTTTCTTAGACGGGTTAGTGCACGCCCAGCCGTCCTTGCCTCGCTCAAGGCTGAAGGTCTCATTGACTAGCTGAATTAGGAGCTCCACTTATCCGGAGCTCCTCCTTTTCTGGGAGCAAATCCATGAGTGATTATGAAGACATTTATCAGGTTCTTCTACAATATTATGAAGGCCTGTATAGATGTGATACCGAACTTTTGAGCCAAGTCTTTCATCCAGACGCACAATATTCCACAGCATCATCTGGTGAACTTTTGCATATGGATATGCCTACTTATTTTGAAATTTTGAAAGATAGGACCTCACCTAAGTCGCGAGGGGATACCCCTTATCTCAAAATCGAGAGTATTGAACTTGCCGGTCCTGTGACAGCCTTCAGCCGTCTTCGTTGTCATATGTTGGATAACGCCTACACAGATTTCCTGACATTACACAAACTGGATAACCGTTGGCAGATCATATCAAAGTCATTTCATGTTGAACCACTGAGCAATTAGAGGAAAACCTTATGCCCTATGTGAACATAAAAATTACGCGTGAAGGCGGAACTACAGCGAAACAGAAAGCGGATCTCATCAAAGGAGTAACCGAATTACTTGTTGATGTATTGGACAAATCCCCAGCCACAACACATGTCGTTATTGATGAAGTTGACCTAGACAATTGGGGCGTTGGCGGACTTCCAGTTGAAGAATATCGGAGATTATGACGTTGCGGATTGAAGTCATTGCCTGCCCCGGATAAACTGCTTCCACAACAATAATAATGTGGAAAACCCTCATGGATCTCGCCAAAGCGCATCTCGATATCGGACTTTATACAAACAACAAAGAAGAGATGCTGCAATTTTGGCAGGATGTCGTTGGACTTCCTTTCGACCATTTGGGGAAACTTGGCGGCGGTGTTCATCAACATCGGCATTTTCTGGGCGAAGGCCCCGAAGGTCCTATTCTTAAAATCAATCATGTGAGAGATCCGCTCCCCACCCCCGGGCCTTCTGGTTTTCACACGCTTATTATCGCCAAAGCCAACATAACAGAACCACAGGATTTAACGGATCCGGATGGTAATAAAATCAAACTCGTCCCCATTGGACTAAATGGCATCACAGATACAGGCATTCACATGCAGGTTCGGAACCTGTCCGAGTTTAAGTCCTTTTATGGCGATATATTAGATTTACCAGAGATAGAGACCAATGCTGCCACCTCATATCGATGCGGTAAAACGATTATCCTCGCAGACGAGGACAAAAGCCTTCACCTGCCGGACATACAATTTGCTCAAGGATACCGGTATATCACCGCCCAAATTTTCAAAGCCGATGCAGAACATCAACATGTTCTTGCGAACGGAGGCAGAGAAGGCAAGCCACCTCGCACATTGGGCGACACAGTTCGATACAGTTTCATCCGGGATTTTGATGGTAACTGGATCGAACTTTCTCAACGAGCGACCCTCACAGGAAGCCTGGAGGCTTAGTCACGTCATTTGCCGGATAATTTCTCAACAAGTATGTCCCAGACGAGCCCCAAATGATCAGGACTTATAAGCCTGGTATCAGAACGCTGGCCATTTTTGTATACATCCAGGATTTCAATATCCGGTAATTTCGATGCGTCCTGCTCAAGTGGGTTTTCGGAAAAAACAACAAAATCGGCCCGTTTTCCAACGGTTATGCTTCCAATATTCTCCTGTTCCCCCAGTTGAAGAGCGCCATTTATGGTGAGGGCTTGAAGGGCCTCCAAATTTGACAGGGCTTCCTCTTTACCGCTCACTGTCCTGCCGCTCTCCGACAAACGGTTAATGGCTGTTCTCATGGATCTTAACGGAGCAATTGGCGTTGCCGGATGATCACCATGAATTGTGATGATTATACCTTCATTCAAAGCTGATTTGAGCGGCATATAGCGCTTCATACGCTCAGTCCCCATCAAATCAGGCAACACATCCCCGTAATAATAGATATGATCAACAAAGAAACCCAAGGTCATGCCAAGCTTTTTGACGCGAAGCATCTGATCTGCCGTGATCAAAGCATTATGCTCCAACCGATGATGCAACTCTGGATTTGGTTTAGCGTTTTGAGCCGCGTCTATAGCCAAAAGAACTTCTTCAACAGCGCGCTCACCCTGTACATGAACGGCAATCTGAAGACCTTTTTCGTGATATCCTTTGATGACAGACTGAAATTCTTCTCGCGAATGGTTTAATGGACCAGAATGGTTCCGAGGCAAACCAAGACGCTCCGTCACCAATTCTGTATTTTCATACGTCCCTTCAAGAGCGGCACCGCCGGTAAAAGGGGAGCCATCCATCCAGTATTTAACCCCTTTGATTTTGAAATCAGCGGTTTTTGCATATTGCTTGTCAGTCAACTGGTCTGGCAACATGTAAACGAAAGTCCTGAGCGGGCTGTCCGGATTATTCCCTACTTTTTCAAGTAACCCTACGGGATCAGGATGACGCCCGACCGCACCAGCAACGCCAATCGTTGTGTAGCCTGCCTTGGCATATTTTACGTACTTCAGGCGCAACAATAACTCGGTAATCGCATTTGATGCAGATGGCATATGTTCGATAATTTTACCGACGGCCTCCACCTCTTTCACGGTACCTGTGAGGCGACCATTTTCATCCCGAAGAAATCCCTCAACATTCTGGTTTGGATTATTAATGTCCATTCCAGCCGCTTCCAGTCCCCTGCTATTCACAAAAACCTCATGCAGCATCTGCGTTATGATGACCATGGGTTTATCAGGAGAGATGGCGTCCAACTCATCAAGAGATGGTGCGGTTAAATCTGGAATGACCAACGGATCCCACCCGTAGGCAACAACCCAGGGCGTCAACCCAATACCGCCAGCCGCGTCTTTCAGAGCATCAATTATACTGCTTCTGTCTTTGTGTTTAAAACCGCTAACATCAACGGTTGCCCCAAGCAATGCTGAGGCAATGGGATGGGTATGCGGTTCAATCAATCCAGGAGCCAATGTGGCACCCTCAAGATCAATCAATTCAGCATCAGAGGCGGTTTTCTTCAATTCAGTGAGAGAGCCCAAATCGGCAATCAAACCGTCTTTAACCAGAACGGCTTCTACTGTTTGCTGATCAGGATTTAAGGTGAGGATCTCTCCTCCCGACAGAATGAAAGAACCTGGGGAAGCTGGGCGGTACATCATCAGACCAACAGCAACAACGCCAACAATCACTAAAAATAAAACACCTCTACCAACCGTTTTCATTACGCCCCCAAAATATTTTTGATCATTCCAAAAAAAAGAACCGGCCAATAGCCGGTTCTCATTATGATTGTTTATATGAAGATTTCTACGCGTTTATTTTTTTTGTAAAAACTCCAATTTCAGCCCTTTTGCGGTCCGGTTCGCAAAACCTTTCCAATAAGTATGCTCAGGCTTCAACGTGCCATCTTTTTCCTTGGCAAAAACACTATCATTGGCAACAGGAACAAGATCAAGGAACGCCCCCATCTTATCTTCACCCACCAAATGTTTGCCGAAATAAGCCGTGACAAAATGTTGAGTGATATTGTTCATGCGAAGCGTATCCCAAACCGCATCTGCATAATGTTCAAAAGGAACGAAATCGAGGTTATCAACAGGTTTCCAGGATTCTGCAGGTGCTGGTATTGGCGCTGCAGCATTATGGTTGGCATTTTCAAATGTCAGCAAATACCGGTCAGTATTCACAGCATTTTCGAAAATTGCTTTCGTTCCTTTTTCATACAAGGAAACGTCATCAGCACTGCCAGCAATGAAGAATACAGGTTTACGAATGCCTGCAAGGCCTTTTGCATCCCAAAAGCCTGTATTCATTCCCCAAGGTGCAATAGAAACAATGGCTTTAAACCGATCATCCATCAGTGCTTCATGGGATTTTGTGCCGGCCATGACAACTTCAAGTGTTCCAGCAGGACCGCCCCATTTATATTCTGTACTCGCCTTGGTAACACCACCACCTGCTGTAATAACAGAGCCGTAGCCACCCATGGAATACCCAATCAATCCTGTGTTTGACGCATTAACCAGACCGTTTAGAAAATGACCTTTTTCTTTGCTCATCCGGTCAATTTCATTCAATACAAAATTCTGATCCAAAGCCCGATTGACCAAAGTGCTGCCAAAAGCTGATTTATCCTGGTACATGCTGTCTGTATGATCAATGGCAACCGCAACATAGCCTTTTGACGCCAGATTTTCGCCCAAATGGCTCATCAGAAAGCGGTTCCCGGGATATCCGTGAGAAATGATGATCAGTGGTAGAGATTTAGCGGCTGTTGACGGCGCTGCATTTCTAACGGCCTGCCCATGGAGCGTGACCTGTGTCTTCCCATCGCGCAAATAGACATTTTCGTAATCACCACCGCGTTTGGCACCATCCGATGGATACCAGACTTCAACTGTCAGTGGACGATCATATTTCGGGAGAGCTTCGCCAGCTTTCACCTTCAAAATGTCGATCTGATTTTTATGGACCAGATTAATCGTCTGAACTCCAACTGCTTCTTTGCCCGGGGCCGCCAATTCAGGTGCATCTGGCCGCAGACCATCCACCCGGTTTTCAGCTCCCACAGCTGTACCGCTCATAAATATTCCTACAAACGCACACATAATTATTTTTTTCATTTTTTCCCTCCATGCCTCGTCGTTTTGCGCCCATCCTCAATCAGTGTCACATAACCAATAAGGGAATACGACATTTTTATTTCGATATATCTTCATATATAGAATTTTTAATCTGTTGAAACCTTCGTTTTCCATTCGCTTAGCTGAATAGAGAAACATTTCAGATTGAGGTCAATTTATTCGGCGGCCTTATAAATTGAAGTTCGTGGGTGTGCCAGCACCTTTTGCACCATCGGCTCAAAAAAGCTTAAGGGTTCTGCATCATATTCAGGATCAAAGGCGTTTTGATCATATTTTTCGCAAAATTCAGCACAGGCATCAAAATAGAGATGGTCTTTGAACTGATCCCGCAGATTGCGATCTAGCCCAATGTGATGGAAGAAATAGTAGCCTTGAAAAATACCATGGTTTTTAACAATCCAATGCATTTCATCATCCAGAAAAGGCTGTAGGATCGATGCAGCAATATCCGCATGATTATATGTGCCAAGCGTATCGCCAATATCATGAAGAAGTGCCATAACCACGTACTCCTCACTTCGCCCATCCCGATGTGCACGGGTTGCAGATTGCAAGGAATGCTGCAATCGGTCGATTGGAAAGCCACCAAAGTCTCCATCCAGTAATTTTAGATGACTGAGAACCCGATCTGGAAGCCCTTTCGAAAATTCCCTGAAATTATCCGAAATAATCGCGTAATCATCGGCATTTGCACCTGTCATTGCGATAAAGTCAGCTTTGGTTTCTAGCGTTTCACTCATAGGACACCTTTATTATTAGTTTCTTTTGTGTTCTCCCTCTCATTTCCATCAAGAGGAAGGTTTGCGCCGTATTTCAGTGTCTCTCATTTTAAAAAAAAGGTCCAGCATTTGCCTTCTGTTGAGGCAAGTCAATGCGGCTCTCCGCTAACAATAACTAGACTAATTCATGATCAAAAAAAGGAATGGATGAATTAGATGTCTCATGTACCTCATGAATTAGCTGAAGAGTTTCCTGCCGAAAAAGCAAAGATACAAACACTTAATCAAGATGACGCTCATTTTGCAAAATTGTCTGATGAGTATCATGAAGTAAATAGAGAAATTCACCGAATAGAAACCAATGTCACCCCAGCCGATGAAGGGTACGAAAAAAAGCTTCGCCGTCAACGCGTAGCCTTGAAAGACGAGATCAGTACTTATTTCAAATAGGTGTTTCCCCAAGAAGAATTCTAAATTTCTAGCACCCCGCCTTACTTCGGTTTGGCGGGTTTTTATTTGCGATTTCTTTACGTCCGTGACACAAATCCTAAATACCAAGGCTGGCTTTACGGTACAGGAGTGATACGCATGCGAACAGAACGGGAAGGCCTTTTCCTTCCACCTCTTACCTTTGCTAAACTTCCTCTTTCGCAAGATTTCTCGAAAGCCGATGTGGCGATTGTCGGGCTGCCTTTTGATTGCGGCAGTCATCCAACAAGACTGGGCGCACGTCTGGGGCCCAACGCTATCCGCGAGCAATCTATTTTAACGCTTGAATTAATCGAAGATGCAAAGAGCGATCCGTTGCAATCCCTCAACGTCATTGATGCGGGAGACGTGAATTTTCCAGGCGGAGGTCTGGCCGCGATCAAGGTGTTTTATGAACGGACAGAAAGAGCCATCGAACAAATTTTGGATCAAAACTGTATCCCCTTAACATTTGGAGGGGATGGTGCGGTCATGCTGCCACAGTTACGGGCTGTTCATAAAAAATATGAGGATGTTGCCGTACTGCATTTTGATGCGCATACAGATTGCTATCCTTTGAAAAACAATGATCACTTTGATAATGCCACTCCGTTCACCCATGCTGCTAATGAAGGGGTGCTGGATGTCGCCAATTCGGTACATGTGGGGACCCGCGCACCGGTAAATCCTAAAGCCAGCATTCAGTTTACCGAACAGACCGGGTATCGTGTGTTGCTATGGGACAAAATAGCCAGCCTTTCAATTGAACAGTCGTCCAGAATGATCCGCGAAAGCCTGGAAGGAAAGCCGGTTTATTTATGTTTTGATATGGATTTCTTTGACCCTACAGCCGCCCCAGGAGTGGCTACCCCCACCCCTGGAGGCCCAAGCTCTTTTGAAGGACTTCAACTCTTAAAAGCCATGACGGGACTGAATATCGTTGCCTGCGATATCAATACTGTAAGCCCGCCGTATGACAGCAATGGCATAACGGCACAATTGGCCGCGACTGTCGCAATGGAGTGCCTTGAACTCCTCACCAAGCGGAACTAGAATTCAATTCGATCTACCACATTTCAATAGGGACTCTTTGATGAGCAAGTTTCTGGACCGGCTTTATAAAGAAAATCGAGCCATAAAATTCCTTTATTCTGGATACTTGCTGTTTAAGCTCCCTTTCTTTTTCATGAAAACCAAAAAAGGAACGGGCCTTCATTCAAACGGATTTGAGACGATCCCGGAATTCATGCCAAAAGATGAATGCGCGCGGATCATTGAAGATTTTGACCACTATTTTCAAAAACAAATACCTGCGGATGAGACAGAAGCTTATATCGTCAGCCGAACAACAACACCCCAATACCTTTACGACAAAAATGTCTTTCAGCTGATGAATTACCATCATTTGAATTGGGCTATCCAGGATCAGTATGAACGAAAAATCCTATCCCATTTTAAAGAACAACTCGGCCTTGATCTCTGCGTTGCCAGTTATACCATTCAACTCGATCTGGCGGATACTGAAACAAAACGTCCCTTTCATACGGACGGCTTTCAGGTAAATTACAAACTCTTTATCTACCTCAATGACGTGCTGGATAAAGAAAGCGGCCCATATACAATTATTCCAGGGAGCCACCGTCAGTATCTTAAAAAATGGCGAAATCTTTTTGGTAATTTCTTTTCAGGCAATCCCAGCCCCGACGATATGATCAGGGGATATTCGGATGAAAAATCGACATCGATAACAGCCGACGCTGGAACAGCTATTCTTTCCTGCCAAGCCCTTGCTCACAAAGGATGGCAAGGGCATTCAGGGGATCGCCGCTATGTGCTTATTGTATACCTTCGCGCAAAAGAGCGTGCTGGTGAAAAATTTGTACTTGGAAAAGACATGGCCATTACCGCGCCCATGGATCTCTATGATCCAGCCTAATTTTGCATTTTATACTGCCAAATAGGCATCACGAATTTCAGGATTGTCTTCAAGTTCCTGAATGCTGCCCTGATATCGAACAGTTCCTTTTTCGACAATCACTGCCCGATCAGAAACCAGCTTGGCAAAGTGCAGATTTTGCTCAGACAACAAGACGGCAAGTCCTTCTTTCTTCAAGGCAGAAATGGTCATTGCCATTTGTTCAACAATAACTGGCGCAATTCCTTCAGAGGGCTCATCCAGTAATATGGTTGCCGGATTTCCCATCAATGTTCGGGCAATGGTCAGCATCTGTTGTTCACCACCACTCATCTGCCCACCAGGTCTGTTTTTCATTTCTCCCAAATTTGGAAAAAGGGTGAACAGTTTTTCAGGTGTCCAATAGGGAACATCCTTTCTTTTCTCCTGCCTTCCAACTTCCAGATTTTCCATGACAGTCAGTTCAGTGAAGATCCTGCGATCCTCCGGCACATATCCCAACCCCAGCCTGCAGATTTGATGCGTAGTCAAATTTCTAATGTCTTTGGCATGAAACTGAACGCTGCCAACGGTTGATTTTACCATGCCCATTATGGTTTTTATTGTGGTGGATTTCCCAGCACCGTTTCTTCCCAATAAAGCGACAACCTCACCGGCCTCAACATGAAGGGAAACGTCATTCAGGATCTGAGCCTGACCATAAAAAGCATTAATTCCCTTTACTTCAAGCATTTAACTGCGCCTCACCGGTCTTGTGGTATGTTGTTCCGCCTCCGAGATAAACCTGTTTAACCAATTCGTTTGATCGAATGTCTTCTGCTGTTCCTGTTGCAATGATTTCACCGCGATTTAGAACCATCAACCGATCTGAATGCGCAAAGACAACGTCCATGTCATGTTCCGTAAACAGAACGCTTACATTCCGTTCTTTGGCGATGGACGCAACCAATTCCATAAGTTTAATTCTCTCCTTTGGTGCCATTCCTGCCGTTGGCTCATCCATTAATAGGAGCCTGGGGTCATGAGCAAGTGCTATCGCAAGTTCCAAACGTTTCAAATCGCCATAGGCAAGAATACCGCATGCCCGCTCCGCCTGATGGGACATACCGACCCGTTCCAAAAGGAGGTCCGCTTCTGTGATGAAATGATCTGCTGCACGCCGCCACAACGAGAAAACTCTCTTATGATGAGAAAGAAGGGCCATCTGCACATTTTCCCGAACCGTCATGGATGTAAATGTTGCGGTAATTTGAAAAGTTCGGCCTACCCCTAACCGCCAAATATCCCGAGGGTTCATCCCCAATAGTTCGATATTTTCTAAACGCACGGAACCGGCATCTGGTGGCAATTGTCCATTGAGCATGTTGAAACAGGTCGTTTTCCCTGCCCCATTGGGACCAATAAGCGCCAACATTTCTCCTTTCATTAAATCAAATGAAATTGCGTCGACAGCTTTCACTCCCCCAAAGGATTTCGAAAGATTATGGACTTCAAGTAAGGTCACTTCGGCACCTCGTCTTCGAGATTTCCTGTTATCCGGCGGGGTAAATACTTACCGGCGAAACCAGCAAGGCCTTCAGGCGCAACCACAACAATAAATAAAATAATGCTACCAAAAATTATCCGCCAATAATCCAGACGCGTCACCAGATCTTCAAGCAAGGTGAAACTCACCGCACCAACGATGGGCCCGACAAGAGATTGGATACCGCCGAGCAGAACCATAACCAAACCGTCAACAGACCGAGAAATGGCCAGCTCATCGGGGAAGATACTGCCTTTCGAATAAACGTAGAGCCCTCCTGCAAGTCCCGCAAGAACTCCGGAAAAGACAAAAGCCATCCATTGCTGGGTTTTAAGATTGATACCGATGGCATTCACTCGAAGAGATGAATCACGGCCAGCCCGAAGGGCATATCCAAAGGGTGCGTAGATGACTTTTCGAATAAAATAGAGGCCTGCCAGGACAAAAATAAGCGTGAGATAATAGTAATTCATCTTCTCCGTTGCCCATTCCGCTGGCCAGACACCGAGTATCCCATCGTCTCCCCCTGTTAAGTCCTGCCACTGGAAAGCAATAGACCAGGTAATCTGCGCTGCGGCCAGCGTCAGCATGGCCAGATAAACACCACTTAGTCGCACACAGAACCATCCGAAAATAAGAGCCCCAATTCCGGCGGCAATAGGCGCGAGAACTATTCCCCCAAGCATATTAATTTCAAGATATTTGACAGCTAGAGCAGCGCCATAGGCGCCGAGACCAAAATAGGCTGCGTGGCCGAAGGAAACCAGACCACCGGGGCCCATGATAAAATGAAGGCTCGCCGCAAAAAGTGTAAAAATCAATATATCGGTCAAGAGAACCAACGTGAAATCACCGACCATGAGAGGTGCCAAAAATAACCCCAATATCAGTCCAAGAACCAAATTCCTTGAGAGTGATGTAAACGGCTTTATGGGTCTTTCCAGCTGCCCAGATGATCCCCGCAACACAGCATCCGGACGACCAAGCAAACCCCATGGGCGCACAATCAGCACAATAGCCATGACAAGGAAAGCCAGAACCAGAGTAATTTCCGGGAAAATCAGGATACCAAAAGCATTCAATTCACCAATAAGAACAGAGGCTAAAAAAGCACCAGGAACACTCCCCATCCCACCTATCACGACAACGACGAAGGCTTCGCCAATAACATTCAAATCCATCAGCAGGTTTGCAGCTTCACGAGGTAGCTGAACAGCCCCACCAAGGCCGGCAAGTGTTGATCCGACAAAAAACACACTTGTAAAAAGCTTGCCTTGATTCACCCCCAGCGCGCTGACCATTTCCCTGTCCTGAGTAGCGGCGCGAACCAGAGTTCCCCATCGGGTTTTATTAAAAAGAAGCCAAACACCCAGCAGAACGGTTGGCCCGAGGACAATCAGCATCAGGTCATATTGCGGGATAGGCTCCCCCAATATGCGCACAGCTCCTTTTAACCCTGGAGCGCGAGGTCCGAATAAATCTTCTGCCCCCCAAATCCACAAGGTGACATCCTGAATAACCAGAACAACACCAAAAGTTGCGACAAGCTGGAACAATTCCGGCGCACGGTAAATACGCCGAAATAACAGAACCTCGAGAATGACACCGATCACGCCAACCGCCAAAGCGGCAAAGATGACGGAACCCCAGAAACCCAAAATGCCATACGGCATCAAATTAACGAAAGTATAGGCCAGATAAGCACCCAGCATGAAGAAAGAGCCATGGGCAAAATTGACAATACGGGTTACCCCGAAAATGATGGATAAGCCAGAGGCTAAAAGAAACAAGGATGATGCACTCGCCAGTCCTGTGAGAAACTGAGCCAGATAGAATCCCATAAATCGCTCCTAATACTGGGGTACTGGAAATGGTTTGGCCTCGATCTTGGGTGATCGAGGCCGGTATCGAGAGTTAGTTATTGTTCCGTAACATTTTTGATTTTTCAAGTCCCGGGAGATAATCACTGCCATCCGCATAGAACCAGTCAACCATGATCCCTTTTCCATCTTTCAACGCTGTTCGGCCAACCCAGGCTCCCATTGTCGATTGATGATCCACGGAACGATAGACAACTTTACCGGAGGGGCTATCAAATGTTAGATCCTTCATGGCATTCAGCAATTTACCTGTTTCTGTGCTGCCCGCTTTTTCAAGGGCTGCGGCAATTGTCAGAATGGTGTTGTACCCAACTAGCGATCCGGTTTTTGGAAGTTCAGAGAATTTGGCTTTATAGGCATCCACATAATCCTGATGCGCTTTTTCCTTAATGAAGTCCCGCGGATATCCTGTGACAATCCACCCTTCAGGCGCTTCATCTTTTAAGGGATCAAGATATTCCGGCTCGCCAGTAAGAAGGCTGGCAACCTCTCGTCCTTCAAAAAGGCCACGAATAGATCCTTCGCGCACGAATTTCGCTAGGTCACCACCAAAGGTCACGTTAAAAATGGCATCCGGCTTTGCGGCTTCAAGTGCGCGAACGGTTGCACCGGCATCAATCTTGAAAAGAGCTGGCCATTGTTCTTCAACAAATTCAACATCCGGCCTTAACTCTTTCAATATGGCCTTAAACGCTTTTACAGCATCTTTGCCATACGCATAATTGGGGGCAATTGTTGCCCATTTTTTAGCGGGGAGTTTTGCGGCCTCTTTCGCCAACATTGCTGATTGCACATATGTTGAGGGACGAAGCCGGAAGGTGAAATCATTTCCCTTTGCCCAAACGATTGCATCACTCAAAGGTTCAGAAGCAATGAACAGAACTTTTTTCTGTTTTGCAAAATCTGTAACCGCAAGTCCGATATGAGAAAAGAAAGTACCCGCAAGCAAAACAACCTTGTCGTTTGAGACAAGCTCTTCAGCAATCTTTACAGCATTTCCCGGTTTTCCAGCATCATCACGGGAGATGATTTCAAGTTTTCTTCCAAGAACCCCACCTGAGGTATTAATTTGCTCAACAGCCAGTTGCCAACCCTTTTTATAAGGCTCAGTAAACGCCGGCAATCTTGTGTAACTGTTAATTTCGCCAATTTTGATCGTATCTTCTGCGATAGATGGAAGAGAAAATCCCGATGCTGCAAAAAGCGTTGCTGCTGCGACAATACTGTTGAGTAATCCCCGTTTGGTTACCATATCCACGCTCCCTTATTTTTAGTTGGTCGCCTCATATCAGGTGCGGCTCTCAGACACATGAGGCCGTCATTATTGTCTATACTTGCACAAAGTCTGAGAGATTAAAATCATGCCTTTATATTTTGTATTACTCAAGAATTATATTCGTATACATATGATTTTTCCTTTTTGTGATGACATGGACAAATTCTGCAATCCTAATCCAGGTTACGAATAAATTCTTCGATCAAAGCCACGCCTTCTTCATCTACAACCGATCGACCCAGCTCAGGCATCATTGCCCCAGGATTAAGGCTCTTCATCCTATAAATCAGTATTGACTGATCAGGCGCTCCAGTTTTTATGTCAACATCCAAACCTCCGGAACCACCTCCAGCGGCTACAGGCGGTTTATTGACACCCCACTGAACTTCTTTTTCTTCCAGATAATTCAAATACAGCCCGCTGGTATCTGCTGGCCTTCCTCGTGCATGACAATGAGCACAATTTGCGTCCAAATAGGATCTGGCACGGCTGTTCAAGTCACCATCAGATGCATCAAAGGGGTTAGGAACCCGCGGCATTTCAGAAGCCCGTTCAGGACCACCACCGATATATCCCACCGATCGTAAATGCTCCAGTTGGTTCACAGTGCCTACTTGTTCATAATGGAAATCTTTGTTCAAATTCCGAATTTTTGGGCCGATGGGGGTGAACTTTTTCTTTGCGTTGACATGACACCCTTTACATTGATTGATATTCGGCACCGCATATTGAATTAACTTTTCTTCACCATTTTTCATCGTTACGGATATCTCCAAACGTTTTCCCGCAACCTTCAAATAGGCCTCTGTCTGTTCTTCGTTCCAGACATATGGGTAAGCTTTCCATCCATCCTTTTTGTGCACAAGAAGTCGGGTTTCAACAAACCGGATATTCTCTTCCTGTTTCGCTAAATCCGCAGGATAGGCAAACGTTTTTATAAGTGCGCTCCCAACAGGAAAATTCAGTGCCGTTGCTTCTTGGTAGGGGGCTGGAGAGACATCGTTTGGAACATAGACATATCTGAATTTTAAAGCGTAATCGGTAAATAGAGGATTATTTAGATCATAGGGAAGGACACGGGCATTTGGCGATCTCCCCCCTGCGTCATTGAAAAAACCATAATCTGAAAGTTTTTTGGCAGGTTTTTCAGCGAGTATAAGTGCATCATTAACGGTCGCGTCAATTGCAGAAGCATAACTGACGCTTACACAGAGAAACAACAAACTCATTACCAATTTTTCTATCAACTTTAACACAAGCATCAGTCAACCAATTCCTGCGCAGGTCGCCCTCTGATCACGACTTGCACTTCCTTTAGAGGAGGATAGGATTTTTTGTAAGGCGTGATATCAAAATCCGGCTTGTGCAAAAAAGAAGCGACAACATGCATGATCATATTCGCATTCCCAAACGGACGAATGCCATCGGCATGATCATTGTCATGAATAGCCAAGCTTTCTTTCTCATCTTGCCCAAAGAATAAATAATCCATAAGCGGCAAAACTCCGTCCCATACAATATCAGGTACCGGGATCCCCACAGTCTCGCGTACTATGGTTCCAAACTCCCCTACATCCGGATTGCCGCCAGATTTCCCAAACCTGTTGTTATGAATATTGATCTTCTTCGGTGTTGGTTCGTAGGTATCATCGTCGAAATCATCGACATAACTGGCAACTGCGATATTCATTGTGTCATTGTCATAAAAATCGTTTTCAAAAACCTCGACATTCTCATTTGCCATGATAATCATGCCTGTTCCTCGTGGAACGATACCAACAATATTCCCTTCAGGAGCAAAATTATCCGTATCATTCATGAACGACTTGTTCCTGAAAAACCGGACATCATGCCCCCCTTGCTGAGGCAGATTAGGCAAATCAAAAACTAACAATCCTCCAGTATTTCTTGTCATTACATTGTCATAAACATCAGCGTAATAACTGTTTTCGATTTCCAGTCCCGCAACGTTAAATTCTCCCCGGCTATTTCTTACAATTATGTTTTCGCTCTGCCCAACGTAAATGCCCGCATCAGATGCGCCTATGGCAACAGCGCCATCAATAAAAACATTCTTTGATTGCACCGGATACAGACCATATGCGCCATTTGTGGATTTTGGACCATCCGTCCATTCCACCCGAAGCCGGATCATTGCAATCCCTTCGACCCCTTTGGCTTTAATCGCGTCTCCTTTAGCATCCTCAACAGCGAAATCCTTTAAAACCACCTGGTTTGAGGTAACCAGAAGACCTTCAGACCCGCCTTTCTGATCTTTGAAGGATAATATACTCTTATCCATTCCCTGCCCGATCAATGTTACATTATCCCTATCCAAAGAAAGGCCGTCACTGAGCTTAAATATACCTTCCGCCAGTTCTATAACTTGCCCCTCCTCCGCAAGGATTAAGGCTTCCTGTAATTGTTCCTGTGCATTAGGGCCAGGCTTGATTATATAATCGCTTGCCCCATAAACGGGTACACTTGCGATCAAAACGCCGACAAACGCCACCAGTTTGATTGCATTTTTCCAATAATTGAACATAAAACACCCGCCCCCTAATCCGAGTACTCACTTTTGACCTTTTATGGCTATAAGTGTGTTTTTATTAATCACCTTAAGATTATGCTTATGTTTCTTGTGTATTACTGTCTGGTCAAGTAAATACATGAATAGTTTTCATATTGGTGAATTTTAAATTGAGAAATATGTCGCAGCTTAAAATAAGTGGACGCAAAACGCCCTTGCAGTCCAGATCCCGTGAGAGAGTGAAACTCATCATCGATAGCGCAGAAAAGCTATTGCTGAAGATTGACCTGCAATCTATCACAACAAGTAAAATTGCTGAGGAAGCCGGTATCCCTGTTGGATCAATTTACCAGTATTTTAAAGATCGGGATTCTGTTCTGCTGGCTCTCGGAGAGCGCGTCATTGATGAACAAGACCGAAAAATTGAACGGATCTTTGAAGAAGTAAGCGCTCATGCCCATTGGCGACATGTTGTAAAAGTTGTTATTCGCGCATTTGTTGATAATATTTTTGAAGGGGACATCCATTTTCGCCTTGATAATGCCTTATCGACGAATACCGAATGGCAGGCAATTCATTTAGCATCGGAAAAGCGGATTGTTGAAATATTTTCCCATTATCCGCTTTATGCAGAAAAGGGAATCTCACTTCAAAAAGCCAGGATAATAGCCAAAGTCATTGTTGTTTTGGTCACAGCGACCGTTACCAGAACAAAATACCCTTGCTCGCTGGATGAAGAAGAGATGCTGATCGACGAGACTGAAAGAATGATTATTGCCTATCTCAGCACAATGTTCGGAGATTGAGAGCTGAGCGCCCTCTATCCTCTGCCAATGAAGGGCATAGTTGTCGCCATAATCGTCATAAACTGAACATTCGCATCCAAAGTCAAACTGTCCATATAAAGAATTGAAGACGCAACATTTTCAACATCCATAACCGGTTCAGGTTTCACCTCCAGATTTGCCTGAGGCACCCCTTTTTGCATCACTTCCGTCATCTCTGTCGCTGCATTTCCGATATCGATCTGACCACATGCAATATTGAATGACCGTCCATCCAATGACAGGCATTTTGTCAAACCCGTGATCGCGTGTTTGGTTGAAGTATAAGCCGCACTGAAGGGGCGCGGCGTATGAGCCGAAATGGAACCATTGTTAATGATACGCCCGCCCATTGGTGATTGTTTCCGCATTTGTCCAAAAGCAGCACGCGCACAATAAAAAGCGCCATTGAGATTGGTATTTACGGCACTTTGCCATTGATCGATACTCAATTCATCAACAAGAACTGCCGGGGCACCAACACCAGCATTATTGAAAAGAAGATCAAGCCGTCCATACGTCTTTATCGTTTGTTTGAATAATTCATCAACACTACCTGGATCAGAAACATCCGTTGGCACGACCATTGCTTTTGATCCGTTTTCTCCGGCCAATTTCTGTGTTTCTTCCAATTTGAATCTATTTCTTCCGGTAAGAACAACAGAATATCCATGATCGAGCAATTTAAGTGATACAGCTCTTCCGATACCTGCGCTCGCCCCTGTGATGATTGCTACTTTTCCCATATTTATTCTGCTTTCTCATATTTATTTTGTTTAGCTTGATAACAAAGCCGCCCTCTTTTCAGCCTGTCCTGCCACCAAACGGCGTTTTCTGGGTGCTGTCATCCAAACAGAAAAAATAGAGACAAAACACATTGCAATAGCAAACCAAAACCCGTTTCGATAATTTCCGTCCAGATCATAAAGAAAGCCTGTAAACCAAGGGCCGATGCCACCACCCATGAGAGAGATCAAACTCATAACCCCCAGAATTTCTCCATATCTGCGTCCCTGAAACAAATCTGCTGGCATAGAGCCAAAAACAGCAGCAAGAGCATAACCAAGCGCGCCTTGAACAAAAACCATAGAATACAGAAAAATGGGGCTGGCTTCGTTTTCCATGATCAATAACAGCACGTAACAAACGGCAAATCCACTTGCTGATATAGTCCATACCCACTCACGGCCAATCCGGTCAGATAAATATCCAAAATAGATTTGACCGATAACACCAGCGAAACCGACCAATCCTAACGCAAAAGAAGCCTCAAGAGGTGATATCCCTATTTCCAACAAGTATTTAGTTTGATGAATTTGGACCGCATACCAAACATACAAGCCAGTAGTACAGGTAAGACAAAGCCACCAAAAAGTGCTCGTTTTAGTGGCCTTCTTAAGGGACCATTCGGTTTCAACCCATTCGCGGTCTACAATTGGATCCGCATGTTTTGTTTCAGAATTTTTAGCCCCTAATTCATGGACATGGCCATCAGGTAATAACCCCAGTTCTTCAGGAGATTTTCTTTGAAAAACAAAATTCAGCGGTACAACAATGACCAGTAACAATCCCGCCATTAGCCAGCACGCGCTCCTCCATCCCTCTGTAGTGATGGTTTCCTGAATAAGAGGCATTAAAATGATTGAGCCGACCCCGACACCGGAAAAAGCAAGTCCTATGGCAAGCCCGCGTTTTTTCTCAAACCAGGCGGGCAAAAACATGGCATGCCCCACATACGTCATCACAACCCCGGTACCGATCATCAACGTTCCTAAAGTGAGATAGACATGCCAGATTTCAGTAGAGTAAGTCGACATTACAAGGCCAAAACTCACCAAAAAAGCTGACCCGGAAAGGAGATAGCGCGGTGACGAAAAATCCATCATCCGGCCAATAACCGGTGAGAACAAGCCTGCGCAAATGAACCCGACTGTAAAAGTTGCTGCTGTCGTTCCCCGGTCCCAACCAAACTCATCCAGGATCGCAGGATAAAGCAATGAAAAAGAGGTTCTCACATTAACCCCGATCCCCATTGTGATGAAAACAATGGCAATGACAACCCATCCGTAAAAGACAGGAAATCTTGCCAAAACACTATCTAATCCTGTAGCGGGGAGATTGGTTGAAGACATGAGGCACTTCCAGATAGGCCAGAAAAACGATCTGGTCTTGTTCTTTTCTTTAGAGGATAGACCAGTCCGATGGTCAAAAGAAAGGACAATTGACTCCCTCGCAAAAATCCCTATTGTCAGCACCGGCTTTCAGGGAAGCCAGCCCGCCAAAGATGACATCACCCTGCAATCGAATATTTAATATTCCATATATCCACTTTAGGTACGGCCTTGCGGGACGCCAGAATTTACTTAAGGAATTGGACAATGGTATTTTTTCAACATTCTCCCACAAAACAAAATTCTAAAGCTCTCAATGAGTTGAGGATAAAAGCAAAACTGATCCTGAAATCCTACAGGACAGGGATGTCCTCTTTGCCAGTGTGGGTCCTAGTCGACGCCCTTATCGAGCCTGACAAAGATTCTGATATAAAGCTGAAACATGTTTTAAATGCAGTTGCGAAAAAAGCTGGTTTTACCGATTGGCAGCATGCTGTGTTTGTCTTGGACGGCAATTGGTGCCCAGGCGATGATGCCGGTACTTTCTGGTATTCGCCAAAATGTCGGGCCTTGCTTAACATCTGGTGCCGAAACCTAACAGAAGCAGAAGAACAATTGGCAGAACTACCCGAAACCATCCTGCTACCCTATAAAAAACAATTTATTGTTGCCGATGAAGACTTCATGAGTGCTTTGGGTCTTGATGAGCACTTTCATGCACTTAAACAAGATGATCTTCGGAATATGGCCATCATGATGGATCGCCTTATGTGGGATGCAGCCGCTTTGGCACGGATTGTTGATATCTTTACCCGATAGACAAATGTGACAGGTTTGCAATCAGATTTTAATGCAGCCTGTCACTTGTCTGTTGGAGCCAGGTAAGATCAATCCCGGAATATTGTGAATATAGGAGGTTGTGTATTTGGGCTCCCCCATTTTACCGGTTTTTACTTCCGCAACGGCAACACAATGATATTGGGAGGGGTATTGCCTATTCACCTCTTCCAACAATTTCGACCACCAAAGTTTTGATTTTCTGGTGACCCGAGCATTTTCGCCGCTGGGCAGCCACGTCGGCGCTAGAAAATTGGCGACATTGCAAAATACAAACTTGTTTGAGTGAGTGAAAACCCGATCCAGAACCCAACGAATGTCTTCCTCTGGAATATGGTCAATCACATTTGTTGCGATAACCCCATCAAACTTTCGGCCTTTCGGATATTGGCTTTTACTAATTGCTGGATCATAACAGGCGATCTCGCGAACATTCCAAAAGTCATGAATGGAAGATGCCAATTTCTTACCATCTCGCTTCAATTCTTCCGAATATTGCCGCCCTTTTCCGCTTCCATAATCCAGTATTGTTTTTGAATTTGTGGCGCGGATTATACCCCGAATTGCAAACACAAACCGAGTGAGTTCCCGTCCACTAAAAGCTTCAGAAGGAGGAACATTGATAACGCCACTTTTGGAACGCCGATCAAAACCATCCCTATGCATCAGGCTATAATAACCAAGCAATTGCTGATACCGGGGGCTAGGGTTTGAGGGTGTGTACATAGAGCGATTAAAGCAACTAATTGAGGTTGTTGTCAAATTTCTCTTAAATCTTGCAACAACCAGTTTTTGAATTTTTTACAACTGCGGCTGGACAGCGTCACTCAGTTTGGGGCAAAATGGTGTTCTTGTTCAAACAGGATGCATTCACAGCGCTGAGCCCGATTGCGGTAGGAATGATCCTTTTCGTAAAATTTGGAGTCCCCCGTGAAGCCTCGTCTTCAATCGCCGTCTATTGGGTATATAGAGCAGGTCATCTTGCTTGCGCTCATATCCTCTTTGATCGCTTTTTCCATTGATGCAATGCTACCTGCATTGGCGCATATTGAGCGTGACTTGAATGTGCTTGACCCCAATGGTCGGCAATATGTTATCGGCGCACTTTTTGTGGGCATGGCTGTTGGCATGCTTTTCTATGGCCCGATTTCGGATAGCACCGGACGAAAAGGGCCCATTTACGTGGGCTTTGTCATTTTTATGATCGGTTGCCTGCTGTCAATCTTGGCAACTGACTTTAATACGATGCTCTTTGGGCGGTTTTTGCAAGGATTAGGCGCCGCCGGCCCCCGTGTTGTGTCCATCGCCTTGATCCGGGATCAATATGCTGGACGGCATATGGCGAAATTCATGTCCCTCGTTATGACCGTTTTTATTCTGGTACCCGTTCTGGCGCCAGGCATGGGACAGCTCATCTTATTCATCGCTGATTGGAGAATGATCTTTGCCGCCATGTTTGCAACTGCAATCATCGCCATGATTTGGTTTGCGCTACGACAAAAGGAAACACTGGAAAAGCACAAAAGAGTTCATTTTTCATTTGATCGATTATTGATCACCAGCAGAGAGGTTATTACAAATCCTATATCTCTTGGATATACGATTTTGTCGGGCTTCATTTTCAGCGGTTTTTTAAGTTACTTGTCCACTTCCCAACAAATTTTCCAGGACCAATATAAAGTTGGCGCAATGTTTCCTGTGTATTTTGGTGTCCTCGCTTTGGCAATTGGCGGTGCCTCCATCGTAAACTCCTCCCTTGTGGTCAAACTTGGGATGCAGAACCTGATCGGGAGATCTTTGTGGGCGTTAACACTAATCTCCACTGTATTTCTTGGATATGCATTTTTCGCAAACGGTCATCCGCCACTTTGGAGCCTAATGATATTTCTGCTTGCGACGTTCTTCTGCTTTGGTATCCTTTTTGGAAATGTGAATGCATTGGCAATGGAACCGCTTGGTCATATTGCAGGTGTAGCTTCGGCCATCATTACATCCGGCTCCACCCTTCTGTCAGTTATTTTGGGAACCTTAATGGCTCAAACCTACAACGGAACTATCCTGCCACTCGTAATCGGGTTTTCTCTGGTTGGTATGATTTCGTTGATCGTTATGTATTTGACCAAATCGGCTAGCCAATAAAATTTGTAGAACATGTTCTGCTGACTTGAAATATTCGGACTTTTGGGTGACGGTATGGGTTCGAGTTTTTATTTGGTTGGATAAAGAATCTAAAACATGTGGACAACGGCCAAATCAGTCGCATCCCTCTTATTGAGTTACGGTCTGCTGCTGCTTGCCAATGGTATGTTTGGCACCTTGCTTGGTCTAAGAAGTAAGCTCGAAGGGTTTTCCACGGAAATAACCGGTGTCATCATGGCTGGCTACTTCGTCGGCATGCTGTTTGGGGCCATGAACGCCGTCAAAGTAGTTGCGCGGGCGGGACATATTCGCTCCTTTGCAGCATTTGCATCGATTATGTCCGTGGCGGTTCTTGCGCATCTGCTCGTCATAAATCCAATAACCTGGATTATCCTCAGGGCAATTTGCGGCTTCTGTATGGCTGGCATGGTCATGATTGTTGAAAGCTGGCTCAACGAGCGATCCACGAATGACAATAGAGGCCGGGTACTTTCCCTCTATATGATGACAAGTTATTTGGGAGGGGGGCTTGGTCAGTTTTTACTGACAGTCGCAGATCCTGCTTCTTTTGAGTTGTTTTCGGTCGCTTCCATAATTTTTTCAATTGCCTTGGTCCCAATCCTTCTCACGCGGGCTACAGCGCCGCAGCCCGCGAAGCCGGAAAGGATGAGCTTTAAGGCTCTATATAAAATATCCCCGGTAGGCGTAATGGGGACTTTTACAGCGGGTATGTCCAGCAGCTCCATCAATAGTATGGCGCCGGTTTTTGCCAATTCCATCAACCTAACTGTCAGTGAAATTTCGATTTTTATGGCGAGTATTCTCTTGGGCGGAATGCTTTTACAGTTTCCTATAGGCAGGCTTTCTGATCATTTTGACAGACGAACTATTCTCATGGTTTCCGCAGTGCTGGCTTCTGCCGCCGCTTTGGCAATTGCAGTTGCCAGCGAACAAACAAACGTAAACTGGCTCTTTGGGGCCGCCCTTCTTTATGGTGGAATAGCCTATACAATCTATCCAATGTCCTCTGCGCAAACGAATGATCTTGCTGACAAAGAAAGGCTGGTGCAAGTTTCTGCCGGTCTACTTTTTGCTTATGGATTAGGAGCCAGCATGGGCCCAATTGTTACGTCGCAATTTATGGGCCTGTTTGGGCAAACAGCTCTATTTCTCTTTATTGCTGGCAATACCGGTTTTCTCGCCTTCTTTGTTTTAGTCCGAATTATCCAACGGCCTTCTGGAACAAAAAAAGCTCTCTTCCTGCCGTTGGGCGGCCTGGGTGCATCCAGCAAACAACTTTATACAAACGTACAATCCTCGTTTGCAAAAAAGCGGCGTAAAAAAGACGTTCAATAATGCTCACTAATGTTGCGTCTTTTATTTTGTTGCGTTAGCTTTCCCCTGCTGCACCCCCTTGAAAGGATACCCCTAAAATGAGCGTTCGAACCGGTCGTGAATTCTTAAGCATTCCGGGTCCCACCAATATTCCTGATGCGGTTCTTAACGCCATGCATCAACCGGCTATTGATATTTACCAGAAAGAGTTTCCGCCATTAACGGACAGCTTGCT
>PJEL010001450.1_pt1 | contig 23967 bp, 18 predicted proteins | sample 1853271 | NCBI WGS metagenome assembly PJEL01 (sample SAMN08108733, study PRJNA415343) | Invertebrate metagenome, whole genome shotgun sequencing project. | host: Globobulimina | place: Sweden: Gullmar Fjord | collected 2015-08
CCCCCGAAATGAGCTTGACAGGGTTGTCTATGAAAGCTTGAAAACCCTCCTGCAGAGCCTTGAGGTCGATGGCAGCTGCCTGAACGGCCCCACAGAGACTGTTGAAAACAGAGATTGACCCGAGGAGACACAACGACGGATTGAGCCACGAAGCCCCCAGACACCTTCTTCGAAAGAATCATATGTGATTCAATTATTCGACGTCTCCAATGATGATTTTGTCGAAACTGACCGTTCGCTGTATATATTCCATCTTTCTATTTACGAGGTGGGAAATAAAAATGTTACAGAATACCGGGTCACCAACAACCATTTGAATTTCAAATCCTTTTCTTGTGTTCTCACGACTGTTCTGTAGCATGCATTAAATAAACATAAAATTGTTCTATTGAATACTGTCATATACAGTGGATAGCCTCTAGTATCCAAGAACGACACGGAGTTCAACTCTGCAAGAAATCTCCAAGAGAGTTGAACAACTGTCCAGTCTTCCTGAGTCGGCATAGAGACTGTTTGATACCAATTTTATCATCTAGTATAGGTAATTTCGTTCCTCCCATGGATGATGTAAAACGCTCCAGGGCCCTTCTGGAGGTAGGCACTGGTGGTCAAGAGAGTAAACGACCTCCGTCTGAATCAATGGATGCTGTTGCTACAGACCTAGTCAAGGATGCAAATGAATGTATCTCTTTCAGAATGGTTGGAAAGGATGATGCTCTTGTGGTAGATGGGGATAAAGATGATGGGGCTATGTATGCACCATTGATGTCTCATCAGTTGTTTGGTGATGACGAAACTATTCAAGGATATCTGAATCCATGGATCAACGTATACCTGTCTCCCCTGTTCCTCCCCTGTATTGTCGTAGGATATGACAAGAAAGTATTCGAAGAAGGAGCAACTGATCTGATGAAACCTATGAAGGAGGCATTTGGTACTGTACAGGAAAATCTGGATGACTTTACCAAGGCAATCAAGGAGGAAGGCGACGTGGTTGAGTCGCCTGGGGATCTAGTGCTGACGAAAGACCTCGGCAATGAGGGGACACTAGAAATATGGAAATCAAATCTTGCCACTGCCTCTCCGTTTGTCAAGAAGATACATGCTAGAATGGAGCCTCTGTTATTGTTTTATATTGATGCAGCATCAGCGATTGATGCGGAGGATCCTTGCTGGGAGCTTTTGCTTTGTACCATTAAGAAGGGAACACATATTCGTATTGTCGGAATGTCTACCATTTATGCATTTTATGTGTACCCAGATAGGAAACGATTTAGATTAAGCCAGGCATTTGTACTTCCTCATGAGCAACATAAAGGAATTGGATCGGCAATTGTCGATGCTGTTTTTGACCTGGCAAAAAAGCAGGGAGTCGTTGATGTGACACTTGAGGACCCTACTGACGACTTTAGGCGATTGAGGGATAGGAAGGATTTAAAGGATATGATGGAATTAGACTGGATAACTTCAGAAGCCAGGGAAAAACTGGATACTCTTGGCAAGGGGGAGAGGAAAGCCTCTGGTGCTCTGCCTCTTTCCCCAGAACCTGAAACCATCCAGAAGTTATGCAAGGCCCTGATGATGAATAAAAAGCAAGCAGAAATGATGTGGGAGTCATTGCTTTTCAAGATTGCTGCGGATAGTTCGAGTCCTGATAAGCTTGTTGCGGTTGAAGGGTTTATTTCAAAAACCATTGAAGACTCTTTTGTGACTGGGGCAAAGGATGGATCAGAGAACAAGGTTGTGGAGGACACCCCTACTGGATTCATTATGTACAAGACAAAATCAAAAGTGCAGATGACACCGGCTAATATGCTTCCGGTAGAGGATGTGACAAGTGAGCAGCAGCGCACAATGATTGCAGAATATGTTGGAGTACGGGTTGAGGAGATTAAACTATTGGTTGGTTATGAAAATAGTGGATGAAGATTCCAGTGATGTGTCACTTTACAATTTACTAAATGATTCATACTCAAGGAAAACTGACATATTCTGACCGTTATGTTTAATTTGTATGATGCCTCCGTACTTTTCCTTGTCTAGTGATTCCAGAGTTCCTGTACATCCCTTGTACTGACCTTGAACCACAATAACTCGTTTGCCAACCCCTGGAACAACTGTTTCAAGTTCTTTTTGGTCTACTCGAACCACATCTCCACTATCCAACATTTCTACTTCTGCCTCATATCCCTCTACTTTGCCAATCCTGCCCTTTTTCTTGAAATATCCATGCTCTTTTAATGCTGGGCTGACTACTTTGACAATGATGTTTCTGCAAATCCAAATATCCTCGGCTTTCTTGTCATCTGTCAAAGTCTGATCTTCTGCACTTCGTATCCCATGTTGGGCTTTCATTTTTAGTTCGCGAGCCATGAGCTCTTCTACTTTGCTGGTCTTTTTTGCCTGTCCATATGTCTGGACACCCTCTCCGTCATCAAACTCAATGACACCACTTTTTTTCTTTGTAATATGCCCCTTCGTACCACCCAGAGACATTTTAACTGTAATATCCGTACCTACAGGTGTAGGCTCACACACATTCACGTGCTCAGCCTCCAACTGCTGATCTCTCTGCACCTTTGCTGCCTGAGCCTTTAGCACTTTGAGATGTCTTTCATCGGCTTCCCTCTCACTCCTTTCCCGTTCTTTTCGCTTTTGCTTTTCCATCGCTTCAAATGGATCCTCTTGTATTAGTGTCACAAACCAACCTTTAGGAGTTTCATCAACTTTACATTTTCCTTCCCGTCCCAAGTACTTTACAAACTGCGTCAAACTGAGCCATTTGGTCGCATTCATGTGCACATGATTCCGATCCTGAATAAACTCGTTATATACTATATTCGCTTCGACTCGACTAAAAGGATGTGTCCGTCTCAAGTGCTCCAAAAAGCTTCTTTCAAATTCTCTGCTATAATCATAAATCACCTTGTTAGGATTCTGCCCAAAGACTTCCATTTGGCGTTTATGAGACTCACTAGTTAGGTGACATTTGAATCCATTCTCATCCCTACACTGCTTATTGCACATTTGGCAGTAAAAGCGAAGCTTTTGAAGCCCTTTTGCCTTGATTTTATTGGCAATGGCCTTGGGTGAGGCAAAATCTGCAACAAACAAAACAATGTCAGCTACATATCTTGGCACGTGTCACTCATAGCAACGTACCATGCTTCCCCATAATATGTATGGTTACAATGTCAGGATATCTTATAGCAGAAGAAGACGTGACGTTGGTCGTCACTTGGTCATCTGCACAACTGACACGACAGGAATCTTATTCCAGACAGTATGATCCTCGAGATTGATAGAATATAGACGTGTTATATAATTTTAAACCTTAATATATCAATAGTCTCAAGCGAAAACGTCATCGTCATATAACATCATGTTGGACGCATTGTCCACACTCTGGATGGCCTTGTTGAAGAGCATCTTTATATCAGTAGAAACTTCTGTGTCAGCAGTATCTGCGCGAGCATGCCTTTCAAGACTATCATGGTATCCTCCAGGGGATGATGGACTGATTGGACCGACCTTTCTGTCAAGCTCACCGACGTCTTGGTGATCCACATCACCAGATGTTGACTTTTGTTCTTGTTGCATATTCATCGCTGAAATCACTTCTGCTAGCTGTGCATGTAGCACGTTTGCTTCTGATGTAAGCTTTGCAACATCTACCTTGGCTTCAGATGCTTCAGACATTGAAGCAGCAACCATTTCCCTGAGCTTTGTATTCTCAGCCCGGAGGGTGGACGCTTCCTTCTCCAACGTAGTTGCAAGGCGAGCACTATCAGACGCCGCAGATGCTTGTGACTCCAAGTCTTTTGTTTTCAGTCGTAAATTTGTCACTTCGGCAGCAAGAATATCTTCGTCATTTGTACCATATGAGCAAACAGATCCTCCTTCCCCATCTCCATGCAATGGGTTTGAGTACACACCAGAGCCACCACTATGGTGGCTCTGGGGAGAGCTATATCGCCGAGCTCGTGGCGTGCTAGTATTCTTTAATTCACCAACCTCTCTATGTAGCTCTGCAATTTTTGATTGATAGTACTTCTCTTGAGATTCGGAGTACCGTGTTGCCTTCTCCAAGTCAATCTGAAGTTCCTCAATGTGCTCCTCCAATTTCGTATTCTCCGAGTACGCCTCCAAAAGTTGCTCTGCAGCAGTTTCGGGATCAATACCTGCTTCTTCAAACGTTTTCAAGGTGGCATGCTGGCGCTCTACCGCACGTTCCAAATCACTCTCCAACTGCTGCACACGCTCCTTCAGAAAACCATTCTCATGCTCAAATTTCACCTTCAATGCCTCAAGGGAGGCTGTCTTTGCCTCTACAATCCCTCTCAAAGATTCTGATTCCACAGCCAATCGTTTCGCTTCGCATTCTTTCTTCATCACACGGAGAGAGTATCGTCTTCTCTCCCTGTGCATCCGTTTTGTTACATCCAGCAATTCTTCATGCACCTGCACCACCTGGTCTTCCCACGTTGTCAGTATATCATGAAGTGACCGACTTGAATCTTTCGCTTTGATAGCTTTACCGAGAAGTATTTTCAAGTCGTCCATGGTCTGTGCATATGGTGTGCGATATGATGCCTGATTTCCAGAGGTGCTGCAATCACCCAAGACACAAGGAGAGTATGGTCTGCTCCTATATCCACTCTGAGATCCCTTCAGACTTGGTGGTGTAGGGACAAGCCATTGTGATGACGACTCTGGATGATGATGCTGTTGGTGGTGTGAAATGGTACCATGTTCCGATAGGTCCTGCCCCGTGTTCTCTCCAGGCTGTTCACAGGCTGTTCCTGATAGCATCGGTATCTCCTCCGCTATGTTTGCTACCGTGTTCTATATTGAAAAAATACACCACAATATGATTCCTTCGTGTGATGTGGTGCCTGAAAGAGGACAGTAGAAAACTGTCAATATCTTCGCACGAGTGTCGTTTTGCCTATCTGGTTGTTTATCGCGCAAAGATGGCAAATCCACACCAGATATCGATATGAAAGATTAAAAGAAAATATAAGCTGCCATAGTGGCCAACGTTGGTGCCATATTCGAGACATTTTGACAACCGAGAAATTCAAACAATTTGAATGGTTTCAGCAGTCAACATCGAATAAAAATGTTACTTTTAGAGTAGTTGAAACCATCTCAGCAAGTCTTTTCTCAACGAACGTGTCAAATACAGAATACTCTGGTGATGACAATCGATAGAAAGCATTCCAAATCAAAATGATACATCAATTATATGACATGCTACCTGTTGATTGATCATCCCTCACAGTACTGACGATAATGTATCCTGGGGGGTTGTTTGTACCCAAGCATACATGTGGTGGTGGTGGTGGGTACCTCACGATTGTGAGGGAAGCCTGTTGTCGTCGACAGATCAGAGAGGTTCATATCATGTGTAGTAAAAGACTGCATCCATCGATGCATGCCTGGAGGATGGATACAAGTAGTCGTGTATCTGCCCTTCCAGACAACACACCAGCAGAGACAAGGCTCTTTAGTAACCTGAGCAAAGAGACGCTGCAGCACGAACCAGGAAGTCTCGTGGGGGCATCTGTTCTTGTTGCTGGTACAGCAGTTGGAGCTGGTATACTGGCGTTGCCCCAGGCGCTGAGTCCTGCAGGAGTGCTTCCTGCGGCAACAGCAATATCTGGCTCTGCTGTGTTTTCAATCCTCACAGGACTTTGCGTTGCCGAAGTTGCTATAAATACAATGTGTGAGCTTGGAACAGGAAGTGGAGTGTCTCTAGGCTCCATGGCGAGGAGAACTCTTGGAGATTTGGGTGCTGTTGCAGTTGCCCTGACATACATCCTTTTGCATTACACCTTACTGGTGGCATACACTGCCAAGGCAGGGGAGACCCTGTCTTCTCTATCTTCTATTGATACATCAATATCGTCCCTACTTTTCGCTTTTTCTATCGGTGGACTGTGCTACGTGTCATCTCCAAAGCAGCTTGATGCAGCTAATGGTGTCCTAGTAGCTGGTGTGATTGGGGCATTCTTGTTTCTTCTTACATCTGTTGCATCAGACCAGATACACGGGATTGATGTTGATGCGTTATATTCTCTTTCTGACTGGTCCGTCCTGACAAGTTCACTTCCTGTCGTTGCCTTGTCATTTGTATTCCAGAATGTTGTGCCCGTGATTTGTTCTTCCTTGGAAGGTGACAAGAAAAAGATACGGACAGCAATCATTGCTGGCATATCAGTTCCATGGTTGATGTTTATGCTTTGGACTGGTACCATACTAGTTGCAGCACAGACTGGTGACATGGCTTCAACCGTTGGAGATCCTCTTGATGCAGTGAGATCTCATAGCCCAATAAATTCAGTCCTGATTGATGCATTCTCTCTCCTAGCTGTGAGTACAAGCTACATTGGTTTTGTACTGGGATTGAAAGAATTCTTACTCGAGACACTAGATATGGCGGTCACAAAAGGAAATCGTATAGTATATCCACTGGTTGTGATTCCTCCTCTCCTACTTGCCATACAGTTTCCAAATCTCTTTTACAGTGCCCTGGAATTTGCTGGGACCTATGGGGTATTGCTCTTGTTTGGAATCATCCCTGTAGCCATGGTATACTCTGAGAGATACGTTGAAAACACAACGTTGACACAGGATACCCTAGTTCCTGGAGGAATCCCTATGCTTTTCCTTCTTGGATCTGCTGCAACAGCTATTATTTTTGACCAAGCATTTGTTCTCTAATACAACGACGTACTAAAGATTATTCATATTGTATTGTAATACAGTTCTATTCAAAATAAGATAGCATTAGCGATCAAATCAGCTGGTTGGGAATGAGGACAGTTCCCGACAAGACGATCACGAGGGTTTCGTTACAGAATGTCTCGATACCTGCTCGGTTCACGAGGACGAAGACTCCATTGCACCAGAGAGTCCGCATTGGATCTACTATTTGTGCAGCTGGGGTGAAAGACTTATCGGTGGAGGTCAATGGCATGAAATTTGAAAACCCTTTTGTTACTGGAAGCGGACCTCCTGGGACCAACTATGCCGTGATGAAAAAAGCGTTTGATGAGGGTTGGGGGGGCGTTGTGGCGAAGACAGTAAGTCTTGATAGCGATAAAGTGAAAAATGTGACGCCTCGGTATGCGAAAATGAGGGCTTCTGGTGGAGAGGTGATTGGATGGGAGAATATTGAACTTATCAGTGATAGACCCCTGGAGGTCATGTTGGAGGACTTTGCCAGATTGAAGCAGGAATATCCTGATAAAATGCTGATTGCATCCATTATGGAAGAGTACAATAAAGATGCATGGATTGCATTGGTGAAAATGTGCGAACAGGCTGGTGTGGATGCGTTTGAAATCAATTTTAGCTGTCCTCATGGTATGCCAGAGAGACGCATGGGCATGGCTATGGGCCAGGATTGTGAGCTGTTGGATGAAGTGACCCGCTGGGTAGTGGATGCATCTAGTATTCCTGTATGGTCAAAGATGACACCCAACATTACAGATATCAAGGTACCTGCAAAGGTGTGCCTGAATGCAGGGAGTGATGGGATTGCTGCCATCAATACCATTGAATCCATCATGGGAGTGAACTTGGACACGCTAAGACCTGATCCCTGTGTAGAAGGTTATAGTACACGGGGAGGATATAGTTCCTCGGCAGTCAAACCTATTGCACTTGCACGGGTGGCATCTATTGCACAAGTGATTGCAGAAGATTTTCCTGGAACTGACAAGTCTCTGTCGGGCATTGGTGGCATTAATACAGGATATGATGCTGCAGAATTCATACTCATGGGATCAGATACGGTTCAAGTATGTTCTGGTGTGATGATGCATGGATATCCCATGGTGAAGAACATGATTCGTGATTTGTCAGAGTTTATGAACAAACATGGATTTGAGTCCCTTGCAGATTTCAAGGGCCTGAGCTTACCGTACATGACAACACACACAGAGCTTGTCAGAATGCAGAGAGAAGCAATTGAACTCAAAAAGAAGGCAAAGACAGGCCTTGGGAATGACAAAGACTGGAGTGGAGACGATTTTGTACAGCAGTCAGACTCCATGGTGGCAAATTAATCTCGTGGTTTTGCAACATGAACAAATATTCTGTACTCTACATTAGAATGAAATTTTAATTGTAAACAATAAAACAGTGTTCTCATGTGCGAGAACGTGCGCTCTTGAGATGGCTGGTATCATTCACTCGAAGCAACTGCCACCCTGCATGATCCCTGTTGGTTGTCATGTGTTCTGGAGTGTACACAATCTCTGTCAAGGACGTATTATCTGTGATGATCTTTCGTGTCATATTTGGGGAGGAATCCAGAATATGTCGTAGCACGCATTTGATTGCCAAGCCATGAGTTGACACGAAATTTATTGTTGGGGATTCCCCATTTGCTATGTGCTCCAAAATATACGAAATCATCCTGGCCTCTACATCACGCTGACTCTCTCCTCCAGGAGGTCTAAAATTAATGATGTCCTGTTGGATTATATTTAGAGTCGCTTCATTATACACGAGTGAACGAGGCTGACCAGCAAACTCGCCCATGTCTAGTTCAAGCAAGTGTTCACTCTGAATACACTCTGTGTCGAAAGACCTACCCAAATGTTCCATGACAATCTTCAACGTATCAGCAGCACGGACAGCAGTTGAAGAGTAGAATCTAGCCATACGGATCTCTTCTTCTGTCAGAGTATCCCTGAGAAATCCCCCAAGGACGGTTGCTTGTTCCACACCCAGATCTGTCAGAGGACTCGAGTTTGCTCGACCTCCAACCTTGTCCTTGAGTTCCAAATTCATATAGCACTCTCCGTGCCGAATGAGAATAATCCTATGCATTCTTTATTGTTTTATTTATTATCTACCTGGTGAGTACGTAACCAAGAAAGTTTTGTAAACAATCAGAGTGAGAGACGAGGCATCCCACGAGTCTCTCTTCATCAAGGAACATGCAGATGCAGATTATTACAGTCTCAATCAATGCGGTATTACATGAATTGTACGGAATCTAGAACTGCATACCCTGCCGCTACACCTCCTTCACTGGATGTAGATGCCTTTGTACGGACGAGTTGTCCAGCTTCTGTATTTCTGAGAACAACCTTGCCCCTCCGTAACAGGACGCCATAGATACCAAGCTCTGATAGGGATGACATTTCTGTTGAAATCCCACGCCGAACCATCGTCACTGTATGTGGTGGTGGTAATATACGCTGCATCAAAACAAGAGCTCCCAAATTTTCCTTTGATATCAGCCTTTCTGCCATCTCTTGTCCGTATAGGTTGTTACCCCCACCTTCACGCTGGGGCTTGAGCACATACATGTCTGGGTTTTGTATCGCATCTTCAACAGCACGCATTGCTTCAGTATCGTCTTCTAGTGTGTCTAGTCCCCATAATCCCGCAAAACAGTTTCTCATGGTACGTGCATCGTCATCAGAACGACTAAATCTCTCGACCACTCCAGGACGAGCAAGATCCTGCTGAACCTTTTTAGAGCCTGCAAGTTGCATGGCAATAGTGGGGCACTTTGCGGCATTAGATAATTCTATGATTTTTCTTGCATCCCACTCTTGAGAACCTATATAGTCATCAGGCGTGTAGCCCGCTCTGAAATACGCCAAAGATACTGTGATACCATCAATAGACAGGCTGCCAGAGTCCTTGTCCAACACAGCTCTCTCTGCAACATCTCGCAGGGTTCTTCGAATCGTTCGGATTCCATATGTGTCCCATAATGTAAATTGTAGCCATTGCTGATCGAAAGAATTTTGTTCGTTGGGCTGCACAAGCATCATCATGGTTTTATCTTCATGTCCATGTTCCAAAACTGCAGCCGCAAGCCCATCGGAAATGGCACTCATGGATGTGTTCTCTGGAAGCCTATCATCCAGGACGTCTCGTGACACGCCGGATCTACCGAGTATATATCTATGTAATGAGCTGACAAGTGTTGCCAAGCATCCAAACGACGATGCAATCGTGTTCAATTCTACTTGCAGCATGGTTGATGATGGTTCATGCAGCATGTAGTCCGATCGTGTCACCACGAGGGATATTTCATCTTCAAGTGAACCTTTTTCTCTCACAACTGCTTTATAAATATCCATAAGTTTTCCCTGCAGTAGGTATATTACGGAGAATCGACCTTCAGTCACACATTTGATTGAGATGGCAAGCACCAGTCAACATACCGTGAAATCTGCATCATATTTTGCAGCCTTCCCCAACACATCCTCCAAATATTTTCCATCCTGGCTCACTGCGTCAATCATTGAATTGAATGGTATTGACGCATCCTTTGCTCTCTCGAATGCATCACGGGGAAAGGGCACAGGGGTCAAGGCAAATGGAGCATGTACAAGCTCACAGCCATCACCAGTACCAGCGCCATACACCTACACACATGACCGACCCAAATCAACCACAGCAATGCGAGACTGAATGAATCAATCTGGAGTACGTACCAGACCATGTTGAGCACACCATGCCACAGCATCTCGAATCAGCTCATCGTCCTGACTGTCAACAGCAAGAGGAGAACAACACCTTGCAACGTTGGGTCCCACTCGCCTAGATGATGCCGACGATTGCTCCATCATAGAAAATCTAATACTCGATATACAATGTGGGTATTTTCGATTGAATATTCCAGTCCGCGAGCGACACAATGGCCTTCTCAGAACCGGAGACTCGACTGCATGTAAAACCTGATACGTGGCCATCAAGATGGCATCCACTGAACTCTGTCTGTACACAGCACGTGGATATCTGGCTTTCTATTTTTCAAATACACGCCTCAATCAAACGAGACTCTTGTATGTATCACAGGAAGGCAAGAAATGTTTAAAAAAAAGCTAAACCTTTATTAGAAAAAAAAGGTATTGAATACCCAACCAGCTGGTCATCGTTGACTGACCTTGGCATTCGACGTGCTTTTTTTTTAATTTTTAATGCTCTGTGGGCCAAGGCCATCGTATATTTCATACCATCAAAATATATATGAATCAATAGTAGAGAGCCGTGTTTTGTACCTCATTCCATGAGACAGAATGTCTGAGGAGCCTTTGTTTTCTCCTGTGGTCATACCAGACCTTGGAGAAGCAGGTTCTGTATGGCGGAATTCAAAGGTTGAGGATTTTAATCGTCAGATTCAACTTCTCGGACTTGAAAATGATCCTCAGGTTGCTGCATTGCGTCAGCAAATTGAATCGTATACCGCAGAGCTTGAAGACCTGTGGGAACGACAGAAGGACTCTGATTCTGAGACAAAATGGTGGCATGATGGGGAATATGATGCGAATCGAGCAGATGAATGGAATGATCAAGGTATGGTGGCGTACAAGGGTCGATCCTATGGGGACGCATTTGAGTGCTTTACAGAGGCTATTCGGTTGCACCCATCGTCCACTGTATACCACTCGAATCGGTCTCTGGTTGCTCTCAAACTCGGTCGTTACGACATCGCTTTGGATGATGCAAAGCATTCTATAGAGCGCGATGATACGTATTTGAATGGATATATTCGGGCTGGGAAAGCGTGCTTGGGACTTTGTTTGCCAGAGGATGCCAAGGGATATTTCTCCAAAGCACAAGAACTACAGCCTGATGCGAGTGTTGCCAGTCGGGGGTTGGATGATGCTGCTCAGTTGATGGAGGAGATGAAAATAGAAGATGATGAGAATCAAAAGCTGGCGGATAGATGTGAACGAAAGATGTTGCCCTCGGAAGGCGATGTTGATGTTGTGGGTATTTCAGAGGCCCTGTTGGGGGCAGAGGACGTGCTCTCACGTCATCCACGGATGGAATCGGCCATGTATCATAAAGCGGAATGCCTCATACTATTAGGAAGGTTTTCCCAGGCTCTTGAATATATTGAAACGCTACGTGATGGTATGGAGCGACGGTATTTGGAAGTTGAGGCACTTTGGAGAAGTGGCTCTGTCAAAGTGGCTGAAGAAAAACTCGGGTCTTTCATGTCAGGGAATCTGCAGAAATGCGTCAAACTTGGGCGAGTTGTTCGGAGTCACCGACATTGTTTAGATACAATCCAAAAGAGTATGGACGATGGGTGTGATTCTGAAGTAGTGACGTTGTGTACAGAGGCACTTGATGTGTTGCCAGTGACCCTGGCATGTGGTTTGTATTGCCGCCTGCTGAGGCTTCGTGCATCAGGATATTGCAGGATGAGGCGATGGAGTGATGCGATTGGAGATCTTAATTTGAATCTTAGTTTGAATCCAGAGGATATTGAAGCCATGCGCTGCAAGGCGGATGTATTGAAAGAGCAGGGATTATACACAGAATATTTCCTATGCTTGCAATCTCTCAAACGCACGGCCCCTGGCTTTCCAGGGATTGCAGGCTTGTTGAGAGAAGCAGCAATGCTCTCGCTAGATGACAGAGATGACGGTGGAATCTTAAAGGAAAGGGTTGCCTCAGGTCCACAATCTGCATTTGATATTCTTGGATTGTCTCGAGGTGCCTCGGTTTCAGAAGTTCGACAAGCATATCTAAAATTAGCAGCAACATGGCACCCGGATAAGTGGACACAAAAGAGTGACATGGAGATTAAAACTGCAGAAGAAAAGTTCAAGGCTATTCAGAAATCATACGAGGAGTTGAATGGAAATAGATAATCACGATGAATGGAAAGAATATGCCAGAGTTCCATCTTCTCTACCAATGTAGAGACATGATGCTGTTTGTGACAATGCAATAGCATGAACGGCAGTGGAGCCTGATTCGACATGCTCCATGACACACGATTCTGTTGTACATGAAAATATATCTCCTTGTTCTGTGCCTACATATATCACATTGCTGTCTGCAGCAGTGCAGCAGAGCAGGGGTGACCCAATATCCTGGGATGTGATGACCTGTCCTGCTTTCCTTGGATCCAGGACTCTCAACATCCCATCAGCAGCAGCTATTCCATACATGTGATTATTGCTACATGTACATACATCTCCTATATAATCGTTGCAAATCTTGTACTGTGCACAACTGTCACGCATGCGTGTATCAAATAGCATGACTGAGCCTTCTTCACTACCAGCCAAGATTGCATTTTCTGAGACTGTTGCCATGCTCCAGATGGCACCACAAGGACTCTGGAATTCCTGCAAGGGAGCTACAGTATCATTGCTCCATGTGAGAAATATTTTTGATATGTCAAAGAGTTTCATCGAATGATCCCATGAAGCACTGACGATGCGATTGCCTCCCATGCACTCAATACAAGATATGATGTCAGAATGTGCCTTGCACGACTCAAACCCACCACCATCCGGATCCCATTTGTACATTATACCGTCATGACCTGATGCTATGGTATGCTCTTGTATCCATCCAATGGATGAGATTGGAAGCTGTGACAGCGTCTCCCTACCTGTCAGTTGCCCATTGCTTGCATCAAATGTCAAGACACATCCATTTTCAAATGACAATGCAATATCCTTCTCCTTCCCAGGCCTCGGAGATATATGGGTGATGGATGAATCAAAATCTGATAAGATACTAGGCGAGCAATGACGTGCTTCAGAGTGTCTTTTCCGAGGTGACAACGCCTGCCAATGCGCCTGCATTTTCTCAGCAAGGAAAACCCTCTGCTGTGACATGATGTCACTGTTCTTCAACATTGACCCAGCTCGTCTCGATCCACTCACGACAGAATCTTTCAAACTCTCAACCGAAGTCTTTAAATTCAACATGGAAAACGAATTCCATCTGCTAGGACTCGTAGGTTGAGATGTATTGTTATTCTCTTCAACACACTGTGAAGCATCTCTGTCCTCCTTGACACTATGAGACAAGGACTCGGCGTCACTCTTTCCTACCGTATCCAGAGTGTCTAATATAATCGCATCATCTGCACGTGCATCTCCGAGCATTGGATCATCTAATAACTCTATAGCCTGCTGCAATTTTCTCAACATGGCGGAATCCAACGTGCCTGACGTCAGGCATGCTGTATCAGAACAACTCTCGCAGACCAGTCTGCGTGGATGTTCCGACATGAAGATTTGTCTCGGACACTGTCCAAACTCAGCAATCGATACTTCAATACTCTCTTTCTCTAATGGATCCTGGATAGCATCGATATCAACCATTCCTTCATAGGTTATATGCCGGAAGAGATTATTGTGCTCAAGTGCACGTGCTCCACATTGATATGCACCAAAAACGAGGTCAATCCAGTGATGCAGATTCGCAGACACATATGGAGATTCCAGAGCATCTTTATGAATCTTTAAAAATAGTTCCGCATCTCCATGAGCCCACGGTGGAAGCTCCACATCACCCACAGGTTGTCCATTTTGCCTGCACCCCAATGCAAGATTTCTCCCATTTTTCAAAAACTCTGACGATTCAAGGCTATAAAATTCCGGTATAAGCTCTTTGAGATCCGTCGGACTATTATATACACTATTCCAGGCATCTTCCATTCCTGTAAATGATCTATCTGGTGCATCAAATTTACCATTCTGCAGTCTCAACATATGGGCAGGCATGGATCGGACAAGCCAAAACAATGTGTACCCTGGACACGAGTAGTGCGTTCCGTAGAGAAACGGTTCTTCCCCCGTCTCGTCCTTCATACTCACCATCTCTCTATATCTTGAATGAAACATCTTCAATCGCTTTGGGTTCAACGCTCCAACAGGCTTGGACAAATCACGGTACGAGTTTGGATTCCCTAGATCAATCTCCTTGCTCGTAAAATCCTGTAGTATCCAGGGGAAAATCGGATATCGGGTCAAATCAGTACACGACCTACCAGACGCTATATTACAGTACATCAAGTACTCGAAATTCGTAAGCCCCCCTCGCTGCCACGCATATGTCACCTTGCTCAGATACTCTTCCTGTCCCTCCAACACCCGACTTGTCACATGATTCGTACCACTCATCCTTTCCCAAAGCCGCCCCACCACATCTTCCCTATCATCACGAGTCTTGAATACAATACACGCAGTAGAAGACCCCCACGTCCCAGCTTTCCGCCGTTTGGAAAGAGTATCAAAATACAATTCCATACCAATGTCCTGCAAGGAACTCCTCTGCCGAACAACAGCAACAATCTTTGACAACGGATGCGACCGCACTCGCTCACTACCCGATACATTATGAATCGGTTGAAAGTATATCCGTGATTCCGTCATGACAAATCGACCCCGCTCTTTCGTCAACTGCGAGACCAACATGGCAGAAACCTCCAAGAGGACCCGTTCCTCTGATGGACTCTCCAAGCATCCAACATCAAAACGATGCCTCCTCTCCAACTCTTCCAGAAACACATCATACATTTCCCTAGACTCTTTCACACCCATTCTACTCAACGCCAGCATCTGCTGCATATACGGAAGCACATCTTCCAACGTCGTATACTGTAGAACAAAACTCCAATCACTCGTCTCTCCCTTGTCAATCCCATACGGTTCATCCCTTCCACCCCGCTTCATCGTCGTATACGACAAAGTCGAGACCTCCACTGTCAACACCCGACCATGTAAGACTTGTATATGTTTAAACGGCAACCGAACAATGGGCATCCCCATGTCACTGGGCTGAAAAAACAAAGACTTTGTACACACCCGAAGCTCTCCACCCAACCGTTGAGGAACCGACGCCATCATTGCCGTATCACACAGTCTCGAAGGAAATCGAGCACATTCTACAACGCATTCTGATACATAAAATTCACCATCCTCCAACAAAAGAAGAGAAAACCGATTCGATTTTTTCCTTCTTCCAGAAAAGGAACCATGGTGTCCACTCGTCAACATGGAAGAGCTACTTCTCTCTTGCTCGCTCGCTCTCTATATATATACAGTAGTGTGATATCATCATATGATTGTCGTGGTATTTTAAAATTACCTTTTGGTTCTCGTTGATGATGAATGGATGAATATACAAAACCACTCCAGAGTCAACGTCACTGGCTCTCAGAGAGACCCAAGAGAGTAGGAATACTCATTACATGGATGGATAGATACACGCGCGTGTTTCTTCTACGACTCACACTACATACATACATACATACATATAGACAGAGTACTATTCTTCCACCCCAGGTCTCGTTGGAAACCCAGGTTTATAATATCCATACTTTTTCTTCAGAGCGTCATTAAATTTGACCTTGTCAATGTACGTTTCATTACTTGGTCGAAGTCCAGAAGCTTTCAACTGCATATACATACATGGATCATGGAAAAAAGCCAACAACAAAACACACTCAAACAAAACCCCTATATACAAATCAGACAAAAAAAATACAACAAACATACCATGGCTTTGCGGACATTATTTGCATAGAGGATGGGATCCTTCTTTTCAGCCTCGGAGGGATAGTACACTGGAAGCATGTAACATGTCACCGTATGAAACACGTTACACAACAAGAGAAAGATGTGTCGCGTTGCGACGATACTCTCCCACGAAGGAGAAAATCGCCGTGCTCCATATTGTAGGATGACTGGCTGAAGAGGCTCCCCTGCAAGGAATGCCCCAGATTTAAATGGCAACAGAAACTGGCCATTCGTCGTTGTAGCTTCTGGAAACAGCAAGAGAGGCCGTTCGTTTCTAGCATGCGTATGACCATGAGCAACACGCTGCATCCGTGCCTTTACTAAATTCGAGACCCCTTGCCGGCTACGTGGAGACAGCTGGTCTGACGTCGTTGTGGTGGCCCTCTCCACATACAAGCACCCCATGGCTTTACTGCATACGGACATCATCCTCAGTCAGCACCCTACCCACACACACACACACACACATAAATACATATATTTATAGAGAGAGAGAGAGACATACGTACCTGATGGCACCTACAAACCTCGTGTGCTCTGTTTTACTCCGTGCAACAAAAGCTGGGAAAAAGTGACTCATGTGCACCAGAATATCACACCAACTACAGTGATTACTCACAATCCCTACATACCCATCCCTATCCGATCTACGATCAGGTGAAAGATCAACCCATCGAACCTTGATAAAACCAATAAACAAGAGACACATGCGACAGTGAATCTTTCCAAGGGCTGCCACCCAGTCTGTCCGAACAGACTCTGGGAAGAGAACCACAGACAGTTTTGTCACGACATAGAACGACACCAAGCATCCTAGAGATCCAAGGATTTTAATAGGAACTATGAAGAGTAACACGACGAGAATACGTATCTTCTCCCATAGTGGTTGAGGTTTCAACCCACACTCTCCGTATCGGTCGAGACGTTCCCATGGATTACTCGCACGAGACTCCACCATCCTTCTATCACGATTCTTCATATTGGAACATGTACATACTGTTATATTCTTTTATTATATATCTATATCATGCATGACGAGTTCAATCCCTTGAAGGATATATTCATGAATCTCCTCCAGAGTTGAGTTCCAGTCCACCATGTCAACATGGAGACATGGTATCTCATGCACCATGCATGTCTGTTGTAGATACGCTCCTATTGTTGAATAGACTCTGTCTTTCTCTGCCATGGTATGTTGTCGTATATCATCTACCTGGTGGTGGGGTGTCTGTTGTTGAGAATCTATAGCATACTGGTCATGGTCCATGTGAACAAGAATGGGAATCACCAGTGCACACTGTTGTTGCATCTTGCTGTTCACTATTGGACTATTTCGGTATACGTGTCTAGCCTTGGTAGCATTTCCTTGTCGAAAGAGTGTCACCACGTGTGTAGCCTCGACTCCACTGAGACTATTCCTGCTGCTACAGGCAGAGTACTGTTGGATGATATACTCTGGGTCCAAGTGATATCCTTCAATAATGATCGACTTTCCATCCTTGAATGCCTTGAGTACATCATATTGTATAGCTTTTTGTATTATCTGACATTCCCTTGTATAGTTCCTCTGAATCATAGCCTTTTGCTGTTGTTCCACTGTCCTATTGGAATTGGAGTATACGACGACATCATCATCATCATCATCATCATCATCATGATAACGAGGAATACACGATTGCAAGATCACTTTGATATCATCCGTCCGAAGGACATTGGGCACATGCAACCGATGACTCAACTCTTGTGCAAGGCGAGTCTTTGTATCACAGGGCAGTCCACAGATGAACACAACCAGAGGGTTCCGGGACTGTTTAAATCTATTCACGAGCTTGAACCGACTAATCTCTACATCTGTAAACCCTTGTTCCTGAATACATCGAAACATGTGCTGTTCCAGTTCTTCCTGGAAAAGATGCAAGATATCATGGTCTACCAACCACTTTTTCAAAAGCAATGCAATCTTGATTGCCTACAGTATGTTTTGTATGATTGGTTAACAATCATCAATGATTCATTCATAGTCTCAGAATGATGGATACGAAACACACACAATACGACGTACAGAGTCTTGGGGAATGTTGGCACTTGTGAGGGTTCTAGAGAGAATGTATCTGGAGAGGATATAGTAATGATTGGTATCTCCTCCAAGCCATACTTTTATCTTGATATAATCATATTTAGATTGTACAGACTTTGATCTGCCTGATTGAATCTGACTCGTATGCGTAGTTTTAGTATTGTTCGACATTGGACATGCTCAGTCATGTCTCGTGATTCAAGATACTACATGTATGTATGTATGTATGTATGTATGTATCTTTATTTAATGACTACGAGTATACTAATATTATAATTCTATATACGTATGTATCCATCTTCCAGAGAATAGACGAAAGAAAGAAAGAAAGATGTTCAAACGTAGGTAGATAGATACAGGTCCCCGCAATCTCAGGATGAGATCCAATAGTGCTATTTCATTGAGTACGAATCAACATGTATGACAGTCATACTACTATCAGAGATATTTGAGATGTTCAAACAGAATGTCTACATGGATATACTACCAGTACTGTAATAGAAACACATGGTGCCTGTCCAGGTACCCAACACATGCACGTACCGCTTAATTTTGAATCTGCTTCATGTCTCTGTTGTATTTCATCCAGACAAATCTCGATACATTCTCTTAAGGATGATATTTCTTTCCGAATACTTTGCTGTATGGATAATACAGCCAATAATATACTACTACTAATACAGTAATACGACCATCCAGGTCGGTGTAGTACAAACACGTACCTCTGCGCTGGCCTTGTCCAAGAGGGACTCTGCAGCGTTGATTCTCCGTTGACATTCTCTGTACAAACTTCGGATATCTCTATGTGAATTACCAGTACCACGACGACCATGATGTGCCTTGATTTCTGTAGAGTCTTTGTGGATGTAGGCGTCCATGGCGTCGTATGGATTGTCGTGAAAGATGGGATTGTCTCGGACGATTGGACAGTCCATGTCTGGTGGAGATGGATTTCTTTTGTCATGCTTGCGCATATGAGACTCTATCGTATGTAGTTTTCTCTTGTCGGATTGTATTCTATCCCGTAATATCCTGGCTTGTTCTGAATCCGCACCGCACTGAACGCATCGAGTCGCCATCCTCTTGTTTCTGTTGTGGTTGATGATCTATGACTCTGTGTGTGTGTGTGTGTGTGATTTTTGTTAAAAAAAGAAGACAGAACAATGAAAGAAAACATATATAGAGATAATAATAGCACATGACAGTCTACTATGGATTGAAAATAACAATGGTCAAGCATGGTCACCAACGAGAGATCACATGGTTGACTTGACTCACTTGGATGGTACATCATTTTGAAAAGTCCTGCATGGTTATCAGGAAATTCTTGATGACGTCTTTTCCTCGAAGAATGTTCAATCGTCGTATCTTTTCATTGGAAAGATGGCAATTGTCAGAACTCTGGCCCATGGGGAGGAGGAGTGCTGGTGCTTTGAGGAGTTTTTCCAGGGTAGATGCAACTGGCATTGTCCCCCCCTCTCGCACCAAGAGTGGTGTCTCTTTCCATACATTTCGAATCGCATCTTCAGCAAGCTGTACCAGACGACACGTGGGATCTGCTTCCCACCAGTCTCCGATTGAATGCACTGTAACTTTGATAGAGTTTCCTGATCTCAACTTTGCAAACTCGTGCTTCAGGTGATCAATGAGTCTCTTTACAATCACCTCTGGTTCTTGATTTGGTACAAATCGAACTGATATTTTACCTACTGCAGCTCGGGGGATGACGGAGAAGCGGGTAGGTCCGAATCTGTAGTGGGCTGTGTCATCATCCTCTGCTGTTCCAACCCTGACATCAACCACACTCAGTGTTGGCTGGCACCATCGTGCCCATAACAATTCTTCTTCTGTGCGTCCTGCAGTGAGTTCTTTGACACCCAAAAATTCTCTATATCCGTCGAGAGAAAATTCTTTGGAGGATTCTAATCGTTTCATTGCAATCTCCAGGGTTCTCTCTTTGACATCTTCGTAAAATCCAGGTACACAGACATTGCTCCTTGAATCTACGAGGGATGCGAGGACCTTGGTGAGGTCTGCAAGAGGTTCTGAAAAGACACCTCCTTCGTTACCTGAATGGAGATCTTTAGAAGGTCCGCGGATCTCAACACTCATATTGATCATACCTCTCATGCCATATGTGATGCATGGATGTTCTTCCCCAACCCACAAGGTGTTGGAAATTAATATCGCATCCGTCTCTCCAAACCACCGAATATTATCTTCTACTGCCTTTTTAAACCCTATGCTACCATTTTCTTCCTCTCCCTCGAATAGAAATGCCACATTGACGGGCATATTCTGATGCGTCCCGTCATTTGAGGCACGGAGTTCTTCTAGCAGTTCTCTCACTGCAAAGATAAATGCTAATATTGGACCTTTATTATCACTCACTCCTCTTCCAAGATAATATCCATCTTTTGCATGAAGTTCAAATGGATAATGTTCCCAATCGGGTTCCATTGCTGGTTGTACATCATAGTGTCCATAGAATGTGATTGTTTTTCTAGTTGGGTCATTTCCAATCCTTCCCATGACGAGTGGGTTTTTATCTTCGATTGTAGGAACTAGCTTTACTTCTGCTCCAATACTTTCTAATAAGCGGAGCAAGAATTTTGCTCCCTGGAAACAGTCTTGTTTCTTTGTCGGGTCTGCGCTGACAGTCTCAATTTTGATGAACGAGCGCAGTGCCTTTTCAAATTCTCTCTCAATCCTGGCAGATATTTCCAATTTGGTGAGGTCTACTTTTGAATTCTTTCTGAATATATCGGGAGTCTTTGCTCGAGTGATTGGGTCTTCATCCATCCCTTCATCCAGTTCATCAAAACATCCATCATGCAGAAATATTTCACCATAGTCTGAGCAGGCAATGACAAATGGAGGACATAGTGCACACGCCATACAAGGTGGCGTCATCCATTCATATTGTCTTGATGATGTAATGTGCGACGCTGTATCAAATACTCGAATGCATCCAAACGTTTGGAGGTCCCAGAGTCTCACTGTGCCATCTGCTGAAGAGCTCACAAATATATTGCGATCTTCATTGGGAGAGAGGCTCAGGATTGATCCATCATGCCCTCGAAGAATTTCACAACACACCCATGTTTCCAAGTCCCACACTCGGATGACTGAATCTCTTCCACCAGAGAGAAGAAAACCTCCCACTTTGGTCAGTGCAAGCACACTACCTCTATGGCCCCTCAAAGTCCTCACAAATGAGATATCAGAGGTACTCCACACACGAATAGTTGCGTCGTGACTTCCACTGCACAACACATCATCACAAATGCAAATACATGTGACAGAAGAACAGTGTCCTTTGTCAGCTGCACTCGTATATATTGGATCAACACCCTTCTTCTCCGAAGACATGGAGAAGCTCTCCAGCTCTTTTGCCATTCCAAACAAGGGATGCTTGAGCATCTTCTTCTTTTCAATTCTAGTATCCCGTAACGTATTTAAAAGAGAGTCTCGAGAGTATTTGCGAATACAGCAGTCGACAGAACCTACGTAGGCAGTTCCAGAAGAGTCTGCTGCCAGTGCCGTGATTGAGCCAACAGAATTTGTATTGATGACTGAAATACACTCGAGCGTTTCCAGACTCCACACGCGAAGCGTACGGGCTCCTGCACTGATTAGATTACCACCAGCAAAGGTGAGTTTTCGGACAGGATTTCTGTGTCCTGTGAGATTCTTGACACAAGAGTAATCATCCAAGTTCCAAACCTTGATGCAACCGTCAGCACCTCCACTAAATAGGTATGAAGACCTCGATGCGACCGTCGTTACAGGACCTATATGTCCACTTAGAACATGAAACGGCTCATGAACAACCCCTCGTGGCGTTTCGACCCCATCAAGCAGTTTCCATCCACAGTGATTCTCTGTACTCCCACCATCAGTAGATGATGCAGCAGATTTTGTGCTGCTGGCTTTTTGTATAAGAATGCCTTTCGAACATTTAAGCCCGCAATCAGCTGAATCATCAACCATGACGCTTTCTTCAATCGTTTCGAGGCATCTATACACCTCTGCATTATTTGGGTGGTCACCTTGTGGAGCAATCCATGACTTGAACACTGTCAAAATACCCTTGGTATCCTTGGAGATGACCAGGGCAGTATTCGGTTCCACAACATTCCAATCTGAACAACAACTTGTCACTGGTTCCGACGCAACAAAGCAGACTCGTGTCTCTGAACCGGCATAGGAAAGCCCATAATCACCCTCTCCAGTGACGGCACCACCACGCATTCCAGTTGCACTTCCAGCTGGCTGTGATGCCGAGCGGATTGTTCGAGATGCCTGAGAGGCAGACGATTCAACATCATGATGAGATTCTCCCACATTTCTTTCATATGAGTAGCCTTCTGCATAGTACAAGGACGCAGGGATGGTATCAGGATCACTTGCATAACGTGTCGCCACCATGGTGACCCCATCAGTGACCACAAAGTTCAACAAGCTCGTCCCCTCTATCCCGTTTTCTTTCTGAACTTTTGTTATCGTTGCTATAGTCGCTTGAACAGCCCGCAGCATCACCTCTGGTGTCTGCCTGCCACGAGTGTCTGGCAAGTGGTGCAGAAATAGCCCAAAACTCACGGCACTATCACTATGAAAACTCTGCACTGCATTATACGCCTCATCTTTCATGATGTTAATCAGCTGCCTTCTAATATCCAGGAATCCTGCAATGACTCCATTGTGCATGAACATGTAATGTTCGTATGCAAATGGGTGACAGTTTTGTTCACTCACAGGCATCCCAGGATATGCTGCCCGTACGTGTGCAAATATCAAACCACTTGACAGTTTCTGAGCAAGTCTATTCAGGTTATCATTGTTCCAAGCTGGCGTGACTGACGTAAATGTACATGGGCATGAGTCTTTCATAGCACTGCACGAGTACCACCCTATACCAAAACCGTCTCCATTCAGGTTACCATAACCCAAGTGGAACGGTAATGTGCTATCATTCCGACGTTCTCTGGCTTCATAGCTTTGCTGCAAAAGGATGATGTGCATGTGAGTAGTTTACCAGCAGAAGAGAGAAAAAACAAGAAAGAGTCACGACAACTGACAGGCTGTTTTCTACTCGCGCAGAAAACGTTCGGGTTCCAATCAATTGCATGCATATTTTCATTCTATTACGTATGAAAAACTATCGTACACGCGAATACAGACGTACTTTGATGATAGAACGAGAAGGGTAGAGAACGACATCAGCAACCAGAATTTCAGGCCCAACATAGGCCATAAGACGACACATTGTTCTCTATCGCATGCTATTGTATCTATCTACAATTTTTTTTACAACGGGATATCATTCATTTACAATGGTGTCTATGGAAGGACACCGGCACGTTAGTTAGTCTTGCACAGAAAATATCCTCAACATGCAACAACCCATCTCTACTGGCTCTTGAATTCATTCATGGAATTCTAGTAGAAAGTAATGCCAGGCGAACGATAGTCTTGGCAATCCTTCCATCTGGACTGACTGCTTCTTGCAGTGAAGAAATACCATGCTTCAATGGAATTTTGAACCCATTTCAAAATCAGCCAAACTCACAC
>PJEL010001451.1_pt1 | contig 23947 bp, 20 predicted proteins | sample 1853271 | NCBI WGS metagenome assembly PJEL01 (sample SAMN08108733, study PRJNA415343) | Invertebrate metagenome, whole genome shotgun sequencing project. | host: Globobulimina | place: Sweden: Gullmar Fjord | collected 2015-08
TTAAAGAACGTTTAGAGCCTTTCTGCTCTTGGTCTCGACTCTGTCTCAACCGGGATGCGAATTCTACACTTCCCTAATTCGTTGTCAACGTTTTTAGTAAATCTTTTTCAATGTTTTGATAAAGTTTTCTAAACCGTTTTGAGTCAATCCAAACCACCTTCACTTTACGTTTCAAGCCGTTTGATGTCTCCCTGACAACGAGGACGCATTTTAGGGAGTTTTAGAAATTGCGCAAGCACTTTTTCACATTAATCCTCTAAAATGTGACTGAACGATTAAGTATTGTACAAAACGTCAATAAAGCAAGATTAAAATAGAGGTTTTTGCCTAAAACACATACGTATTGGCTCTATAGAGCGAGCCGAACATAAGGTTGCATAGGTTTCCTTTGTTATTCCCTCTGGATATGACAAGCAGAAATGAGGGAAATTTTATTAAGTAGAGGCCTAAGGGATTCCCCTACTTAATATTATCTATAAAGCTAATAACTTTGAGTAGTTAAGCTACTTTATATTAGTTAAAGCCTTACTTTTGACTGAACTGCTTAAAAATACTAGAAAAGTCTAAGTCACCATTCCCCAGTTTTTGATGTAAAGCGTACATATTACGAGTCAATGAGCCCATCGGCGTTGCCGAACCAGAATTGACCGCAGTATCCATCGCCAAACCTAAATCTTTTAACATCAAGTTAGTCATGAACCCTGGTTTGTAATCATTGCTAGCAGGTGCAGTTTCTTGAACACCTGGGCAAGGGTTATAAACATCTAAAGTCCAGTTACTACCTGAGCTATTCGACATAATCTCTGATAAGACTTTTGGATCTAAACCATTATCTATTCCAAGTTGTAACGCTTCCGACGTTCCCACCATCAGAATACTAAGAAGCATATTATTACAAACCTTTGCGATTTGGCCTGCACCTACATCACCAGCATGAAAGACATTCTTACCCATTACTTCTAATAACGGCTTTGCTTGATTGAATGATTTTTCGTTACCGCCAACCATAAAGCTAAGCGTTCCATTAGTCGCTCCGGCCACACCACCAGATACAGGTGCGTCGATACAGTTCACACCAATTTGCTCCAACTTAACAGAAAGTGACTGAATAGTTCCTGCATCAATTGTCGAACAATCAATTACTAACGCACCTTTACTTAGATTTGCATTAGTAGGTTCTGAACTTCCTATTAAGCCTTCATACAAACTGGCAACATGTTTACCCGCTGGCAACATTGAAATTATGACATTAGCTCCTTTAACTACCTCTTCCGGTGTTTCAGCTTTTGTCGCTCCAAGGTTAACCAACTCTTCTACTGCAGCTGGTACTAAATCAAAAACACAAACTTCATACCCAGCACGAACTAAATTTGCAGCCATAGGGCCGCCCATATTACCCAAACCAAAAAAACTGATCTTTTCCATTTTATTCACCTATGTCCTATAACATTTTTAAAGGGTGAGATTCAGATGCCCAAATTTCATCAAAAAATGAATTTACAAGTGTATCTGGTACTTCGTGAATGGTTGCGAACTTCCACTGTGGGCTGTTGTCTTTATCTATTAATAGCGCGCGAACGCCTTCAGGGAAGTCACCTTCTGCTGCACACTTTACGGATAAACCTAATTCCATCTTAAAAGCAGCAGCTAATGATAAGCCTTTGCCTTCTTTTATTTGCTTATGAATTAACTTTGCACTTAGCGGACTGCCATGAGCCAAAGAAGCCTGGGCTTTGTTGAACCAACGGTCTTCTGATTTGTGATCTAAAATATTTACGATGGCAGTGTTTGCCGATTCGCATTTGTCTAAGTCCATCATGAAATCTTCAAACTTTGCGATATTGCCTTCTGGCATTATTGACTTATCTTTATCTTCGAAGCCTTTCAAAACATCCGTTAATTTCTGGTGATTAAGTATATTGGTATCACCCCACTTCACTAATAGAAGCTCTTCTACTACAGCAACCTTAGAGTTCGATGACACAAAATGGTCGGCCAGCTTTACAAACTTAGCATCGGCTGCATTTATAGAGGCTCCCGTTAATCCTAGAAATAGCCCACAACCGTTAGGCATATTATTTAGAAAGTGACTTCCACCCACGTCAGGATATAGACCAATGGTTATTTCCGGCATCGCGATTCTAGACTTTTCGGTCACAACACGATGGCTAGCTCCCGCTAATAAACCTAGTCCACCGCCCATAACAATTCCGTGACCCCATAATAAAAATGGCTTTTGGAATGTATGAATTAAGTGATCTAGTCTGTACTCTCTAGCGAAAAACGTCTCGACATCTTTTGCAATATTTCCTGGTCCTGCTTGTTTTGCTGCTTTATATAGCTGCACTACATCACCACCGGCACAAAACGCTTTTTCACCCGCGCCTTCCAATATAACCAGCGCGATATCACTGTCGTCTTTCCAAGCAACAAGTTGGCTATATAACAAGTCCACCATTTCTAAACTCAGCGCGTTTAAGGACTTTTCGCTATTTAACGTGGCAATGGCAATCTTTTTGTCATTAACCGATTCTAATGTTCTAAATAAAACTGGGCTTGTCATAACCGTTCCTTATTCGTTTAACCAAACTGGAGCGCGTTTTTCTAAAAATGCATTAACACCCTCTTTTTGGTCTTTTGAGTTAAACAAATTAACAAATAACTCTCGTTCCAGTGGCAATGCACTATTAATAGAAGACGCTCGGCCTGCTTGAATAAGCTGCTTACAAGCCGTAATTGACGTTGGGCTTTGTTGCGAAGTTTGTTGAGCTAACTTCATCGCAGCTTCTAATGATCCGCCTTTGGCAACAACCTCTTCTACTAAACCAATTTTTAATGCTGTTTTAGAGTCAACTCGCTCACCGCATAAAATCATTCGTTTTGCCCAACCTTCCCCTACTAACCAACTTAGGTTTTGGGTACCGCCAGCGCAAGGCAATAAGCCGACTTTAGCTTCCGGCAATGCCATTTGAGCTTGGTCTTCGCAAATTCTAATATCACAAGCCAACGCAACTTCTAAACCGCCGCCCATGGCATAACCATTTATCGCAGCGATTGTTACGCCGTTAAAATCTCTTAACGTTTCAAACGCTTCGCCAAAAACAGAGGCCATATCAAAGGCAACACCTTTATCGCCACTGGCAAAAACATTTAAATCTGCCCCAGCGGAAAAGAACTTTTCACCTTGGCCGGTTAATACCAACGCATAAACGGCTTTATTACTATTAAGCTCAGTAATAATGTTCTTAAGCTCTTTAAGGCTATCTAATGTCCACGTGTTTGCCGGAGGGTTGTTAATAGTAACTTGGGCAATATGCCCCTCTATGGATACATTTAATAAAGATGACATAGAAATTCCTCTATTTATAGGATATCAGCGGCCGCATCGTCTAAAAGTCGACGAGCGATGATTAATCTCATAATTTCGTTAGTACCTTCAAGGATTTGATGAACCCTAACATCTCGGAAGTGACGCTCTAACGGATATTCTTTGATATAACCATAACCACCATGGATTTGTAGCGCTTCATTACAAACTTGGAAACCAATATCAGTAGCAAAACGTTTCGCCATTGCACAGTATGCTGTTGCTTCAGGATCATTATTATCTAACTTAAACGCCGCTAAACGTACCATTTGTCTTGCCGCGACTAATTCTGTCGCCATGTCGGCCAACTTAAACTGGAGCGCTTGAAAAGCGGCTAATGGCTTACCAAACTGAACTCTTTCTTTCATGTATGCTAATGACGTATCTAAAGCTTGTTGCGCTGTACCTACAGAACAAGTAGCGATATTAATACGACCGCCATCTAGTCCTTTCATTGCCAATGAAAAGCCCTCTCCCTCATTTGCCAATAAGTTTGAAACCGGTACTTTTACATTGTCAAAAGTAATCAATTTTGTTGGTTGAGCATTCCAACCTAACTTTTCTTCGGCCTTGCCGTAAATAACGCCTTCTGCGCCTGCAGGCACAACAATAGCTGAAATTCCTTTTGGACCTTCTCCACCAGTGCGCACCATTACAACTAAAACGTCTGTTTCACCGGCGCCAGATATAAACATTTTAGAACCGTTGATAACATACTCGTCACCAACTTTTTTAGCTGACGTTCTTAATGAAGCAGCGTCTGAACCAGCTCCTGGTTCTGTAAGGCAATACGATGCAAGTTGCTCGCCCATAACTAAAGTTGGGCACCACTTTTCTTTTATCGAATCAGTCCCCCAAGTTGCAATCATCCACGTTGCCATATTATGAATTGTTAACATAGCGGTGGTCGCGGTACAGCCCTTTGACAACTCTTCAAAAATTAACGACGAGTCTAAACGCGACAATCCCATACCGCCTTCATCTTCTGGCGAATATAAACCGCAAAAACCAAGCTCTCCGGCTTTTTTCATAACGTCTTTAGGAAAAATATGTTCTGCGTCCCATTTAGCCGCATTTGGAGCAAGCTCAGCATCAGAAAACTGTTTTGCTAAGTCTATAAACGCTCGCTGATCATCATTTAAATCAAAGTTCATGCTTATCCCCTATAATTGATATTTGTCATTTAATGACAAGTGGCACTTATATACGCTTATTATTTATTCTGCGTTTATTATTTTTAAGCACCACTTTTGTTTCGTATTGACGACTTACTTAAGTGTGATTGACATATTTGGACCGGCTGATGCGGCAACGTCATCTTCAAACCAACGAGCAGTAATGGTTTTAGTTTCTGTGTAGAATTTTACGGCTTGCTTACCATAGGCATGTTGATCACCAGCAAATGAGCCTTTCCAACCTGTAAATGAAAAGAACGGTAGTGGAACTGGAATTGGAATGTTAATTCCCACCTGGCCAACTTCTATATTATGTTGATACTTTCTTGCCGCACCGCCAGATGAAGTAAAGATAGAAGTACCATTGCCATAAGGATTGTTATTAATTAACTCAATGGCATCATCCAACGTATCTACATTCATGGTTAAAAATACAGGACCAAATATTTCTTGTTTGTAAATTTCCATGTCTGCAGAAACATCTGTGAACATAGTTGGGCCAACCCAGTTACCATTTGGATAACCTTCAACGCTGAAGTTTGACCCGTCTAATACGCAATTCGCGCCTTCTTTTTTACCATGCTCAATTAAACCTTCAATTCTCTGTTTAGCTTGAGGCGTAATCTGAGGGCCATAAGCCGCTTCAGGATCGGAATAGTGACCCGGTCTAACCGCAGCCAGTTTCTCACGAATTTCTGGGATCCACTCTTTAGCTTCACCAACAAATACAGCCACTGAAATTGCCATACAACGTTGTCCTGCAGCGCCTACCGATGCACCAACAATGTTGTTGATCACTGCATTTTTATTGGCATCTGGCATAACGACCATGTGGTTTTTAGCACCAAGGAACGCTTGCACGCGCTTCATGTTGTCAGTACCCGTTTTATAAATGTATTGGCCAACGCCTACTGAACCAACAAAAGAAATCGCTTTAACTTCTGGTTCATGTAATAAACGGTCAACTTGCTCTTTGTCACCATGAACAACTTGTAGTACACCTTTTGGCGCGCCAGCTTCTTCAAATAATTCAACTAAACGAGTAGGACATAGAGGATCTTGCTCTGACGGCTTAAGAATAAATGTATTACCACAGGCTACTGCTAACGGGAACATCCATAAAGGGATCATAGCTGGGAAGTTAAATGGGGTTATACCAACACAAACACCTAGAGGTTGCGTGTAACTATATGTATCAATATTTCGAGCAACGTTTTCAACCGTTTCGCCCATCATCATTGATGGAATGTTTGCCGCATGTTCTACAACTTCAATGCCTCTCCAAACATCGCCCATTGCATCTTCATGAGTTTTACCTAACTCTTCACAGATTATATTGGCTAACTCTTCTTGGTGCTCTTTTAACAAGTGTGCGTAACGCATCATCACCCGCGCTCTTTCAGAGATAGCCACCTCTTTCCACGTTTTAAAAGTCGCTTTAGCACTTTCAATAGCTGCGTCCATTTCAGACGGTGATGCACATGGTACTTGCGCGATAACTTCTTGAGTCGCTGGGTTAGTAACGTCGATTTTACGAGTTGATGTTGATTCAACCCACTCACCATTAATGAATAAAGGAACCTGTTTCATGACATTGCCTCTTATTAGTATTTGTTGGCCATAGGAATTTTGACATGGCCTTTATAAAGATTGAGCTCATTAAATCAGAGAAAAATAGCTAAAGAAATTGATTAAATTGCTTTTTTGATGGACTATCTTGGTATTAATAATCACTTTTGTAATTCCATGAGCATTACCTCAAATTGGCCACTTCCTAAATCAAGCGTTCGGTTTTTAGTACCTAGGCCTATGATCAAAGAACTGCAAGTCAGCGCAATATCCCGTGGCCTTTGCCCACTAGCTTTTGGTTTTTATGAGCGAGCCATTGGACATGAAATCAAGAGAACAAATCATGACGATAATTTGGTACTTTGTTGCGTTGATGGTCACGGCAAAGTGATTGTGGGAAACAAAGTCTACAACATGTCAAAGAATGACATCATTTTCCTGCCTAAAGGTGTAGCACACCACTATAAAGCGAGTAAAAAAGAGCCTTGGTCTATCTATTGGGCGCATGTTGATGGGCATATGTTTGAGGAGTTCATGGATATTATTGGCGTAGATAAATTAAGCCTTAAAATTACCCTCACAGAGCCTAAAATAGTTATCGATGAGTTTAAACAACTAATTGAGTCTAGACACTTGGGTTACCAGCTAAATCGCTTTTTTGTTGCGTCAAATATGTTAAAGAAAATTTTCAGTTTAATTACATTACAAAGACCAATTATCTCTTTAGCAAACAACCGAAACTTGTCAGAACGGTCTATACAAACCTACTTTAATGACAATATAGACCAACCACTAACGTTAGATGATATGGCAAAGTACTTTGGCTTATCTAAGTTTTACTTCGCCAAAAAGTTTCAACAAATTATAGGTAACAGTCCTATTAAACACCTGATAGAATTGAAGATTCAGCAAGCATGCAAACTTTTAGATTCTACTGATATTTCTATTAATCATGTCGCAAAAAGCGTAGGTCTGGATGATCCCTATTACTTTTCGAGATTATTTAAAAAGACCATTGGCATATCACCAAGTAATTATAGAAAATCTAGGCATGGCCATTAAAAAGTGAAAACAATAATTGAAGCTGTCATAATTTCGTCATATTTAAAGTGAATAATAGCATTCGAACTATAGACAAGAACCCAAATTGGTAGATACCTTTATGTCGAGTAAAATTTTAATCATTGAAGATGAGTTCGCAATTAGAGAGATGCTAACATTTGTTTTAGAACAAAATGGCTACTCTGTTATCGCAAAAGAAAGCTACAACGATGCACAGCAAGCCCTGCTTCATGAGTCGCCTGCATTGATAATTCTAGACTGGATGTTGCCAAATATGAGCGGCATACAGATTGCGAAAAAGCTTAAACAGTCAGATTCCCATAAATCTACACCTATTATCATGCTGACCGCAAAAAGCGAAGAAGACGATAAAATTCAAGGCCTTGAAGTTGGTGCTGATGACTATATTACTAAGCCGTTTTCTCCAAAAGAGTTAATTGCTCGTATTAAAGCCGTATTAAGACGCACCCAGCCTACCGCCACCGACGATCCAATTGAAATAGTTGGTTTACGTTTAGACCCAATCAGTCACAGAGTGACCGTAGATGGAAAAGAACTGCACTTAGGTCCAATGGAATTTAAGCTTTTGCACTTTTTCATGACGCACCAAGAGCGTGTATACAGCAGGGATCAATTGCTAGATAATGTTTGGGGAACTAATACTTACGTAGAAGACCGAACTGTTGACGTGCATATTCGCCGATTAAGAAAAGCACTAGAAACCCATGACAAGTTAATTCAAACTGTACGTGGTTCAGGTTACCGTTTTTCTACTCGCACGGACTAATTTAACTTTATGTATAAAAAGCCTACTGTTTGGCAAATTATTTTTCGATTGCTTTGGATTTATGCTCCGTTTGCTATTTTGGGCCAGGCATTTGGGTACTTTTTTAGCGCCACAATCCTCTTTTGTATAATAATAATTACCACTCATTATTATCAGTTATTAAAGCTTTCAAAGTGGCTTTGGCAACAGCGTGGCATATACCCTCCAAAAGCATTAGGTATTTGGTCTAATGTATTTGAAGGTATTTATACACAGCAACGCCGAAATGCTAAAAAACGTAATGAGTTAACTGGTTTAGTTAGACGCTTCAGATTAGGTGCAGAATCATTGCCCGACGGTGTCGTTATTTATGATAACGAACGCCGTATATTTTGGTGTAATAAAATTTCTCAAAATATGCTGCATCTGAAATGGCCAGCAGACAAAGGGATACGGATTGATAATTTGATTCGTATGCCTGAGTTTATTGACTATCTTGACGATCAAGCATATCAAGAACCCCTTGAAATACCGTCACCTACTAATGATACTCATGTTTATGAGATACGTGTTGTTCCCTTTGAGTCTGATAAGTGGACGCTCATAGTCCGAGACATCACCGAGCTGCATCAATTAGAACAAATGAGAAAGGACTTTATCGCCAACGTTTCTCACGAGCTTAAAACACCACTTACTGTAATGCGTGGTTATCTAGAAATGACTGAGGATTTAGAAGGAATTGACTCAGCAATGTGGGATAAAGCACATACCATGATGGTTGAACAAACCACACGCATGGATGATTTAGTATCACAATTGTTATCCCTTTCTAAAATGGAAAGACAGGACACGCCGGCCGACATTGTTACGTTAAATATTCCAAGGATGTTAAACATACTCGTTAATGAAGCGGTCAGTTTATCGAATAACAAACACAACATTACCTTTGATATAGATGAAACATTAACGGTTAAAGGCAATGAATCGGAATTACGCAGTGCATTTTCGAACTTAGTGTTTAATGCCGTACGTTATACGCCTTTTGGCGGCAATATAAGCATTGTTTGGAAACTAACAAAATCTGGTAAAGCTAAGTTTTCAGTGAAGGACGATGGCGTAGGCATTGAAGCCGCACACATTCCAAGGTTAACCGAACGATTTTATCGGGTTGATGAAGCTCGCACTAGGCAAACTGGTGGTGCAGGTTTAGGGCTCTCTATTGCTAAACATGCCCTAGCGAATCACAACTCAAAGTTAGAAATCACCAGTAAAATTGATGAAGGAAGCGTCTTTTCGTTTAGGTTGCCTAAAGCACTAGTGGTTAAACAGTAAAAATTTTCAGACACTTAACTTCATTTAATTCTCCAGTGGTTGGTGCTTCTCGCTAACCACTTTTAAGACCTTTGTGATATCCTTTCTGCAATGAAATTTATAAGAGCTTTGAAGCATGAGCTGTCCTCACCAAAATAATTATCGCCCACTAGAAGATTCCATTCACACTGACTTTAAAGACAATATGTCATATGGTGACTATTTAAATTTAGAGCAAATTTTGTCGGCGCAACATCCGCAAAGTAAAGAACACGATGAAATGCTTTTTATTGTAATACATCAAGCAAGTGAACTCTGGCTTAAGTTGGCAGGCCATGAATTGGCAGCGGCTATTCGGTTTTTAGAGAATGAGCAGTTTGGACCCGCATTTAAAGTAATCTCAAGAGTAAAACAAATATTCATACAGCTAACTCAGTCGTGGAATATTCTATCAACGTTAACCCCTGTTGATTACTTAAAATTCCGTGATGATCTAGGTCAGTCCTCAGGATTTCAATCATATGGCTATCGTAAAATAGAGTTTATGTTGGGTAATAAAAACCAAGATTTGATTAAAGTCCATAAAGCCAACCCAAGTGTTCACGATGAACTAATGTCACTCTCTGAGTCCCCTAGCCTCTATGACGTTGTCATTAAAATAATGGACAAGCGCGGCTTCGAAGTTGATAAAGAACTTCTAGAAAGAGATTTTAACCAACCTTATTCTGAAAATGACTCTGTGTTAAATGCTTGGGTCAGTGTATACCAGAACGCTGAAAAGCACTTTGAGTTATACGAATTAGCTGAAAAGCTAATGGATATAGAAGACTCATTCCAGAATTGGCGATTTAAGCATATGTATACAGTTCAGCGTATTATTGGTAATAAAGCCGGAACTGGTGGTTCATCTGGCGTCGCATTTTTGAAAAAGGCGCTAGAAATAAGTTTTTTTCCAGAGTTACTGTCATTACGAACTAAGCTTTGATCACTGACTTTGAATTTTGAATTTTAAATTTTAAATTTTAAATTTTAAATTTTAAATTTTAATTAATCTAATAAGAAATACCGTAAGCTAACGAATTATGATTTCGAAAAACCAAGCAAAATACCTTAAAGCCTTGTCTTCAAAAAAACAGCGCCGCTTATCCGGTGAGTTTTTAGTACAGGGCGAAAAAAACATCTTAGAGCTTTTGGGATCAACACTAGATGTTGTGGAAATTTACTGCACGGCTTCGTTTAAAGATCTACATAACAAACTTTTAAGTCTCCACAGTGTAATTGAAACCACAGCACAACAACTAAGCCAAGTTAGCACACTAACAGCTAACAGTGATGCTATTGCTATTGTAAAACAACCCGTTCACGAGGCGTTTCAGCCTAAAGGCTTGATACTCGCCTTAGATGATGTAAATGATCCAGGAAATCTAGGCACTATTATTCGACTTGCCGATTGGTATGGCGTTAGTGATATTTTAATTAGTGAACAAACTGCTGACGTATACAACCCAAAAACGATTAGTGCCACTATGGGCGCATTTACGCGGGTCAAAACACATAGAGTTGATCTAAAACATAGCCTTCAAACAATAAACCTCCCTATCTATGGTGCGTTCCTCGGCGGCGACAACGTACACAACAACAACTTTGAAAAAAGTGCCGTGATTGTTATGGGTAATGAATCGCATGGTATTAGTGACGATATCTCTTCGTTGATCACCAAAAAAGTAACAATTCCTTCCTACGGACATTCCGAATCTTTAAACGTAGCAATGGCGACTGGCATTATTTTAGATAACGCACGTCGAATCCTTTCAAATAATTAATATTTTTTGCCAAATACCAATAATCGTCTAACTTTATTTAGAGATAACTCTATTTTAATTTTGGACGGTTTATGAAGGTTAGTATGGGCACTAGTATTAAACAAAAACTCCTTATCAATGCCGTTTTAGTCGCATCGGGCATGGTGTTGTTACTCGTTTTACTCATTTATTCAAATTATAAAAACTCGCAATTCACACAAACGGTCCAATATATCGACAAAATTAATAGAGATATTATGCAACTTGATATTGAGGAAAAGTTTTTTCTAGAAAATAAAAACACCGAACATGTCGATAACTTTAATAAAATTCATAAAGAAGTATCTGTTCAAAAAACAGAATTCAATAGACTTCTTCAAGCTGAAGGTTTCGAAACGGACCAAGTAGAACGATTTACAAAAGCTTCCAATAGTTATAAAGAAACTTTTGATAAACTCGTTGTACTACAAAAAACCATTGGCTTGCATCCAAAAGACGCACTTTATGGTGAGCTTAGAGGAGCTGTGCACAATATAGAGACAATCTTACAGGAACAAAACAGTTACTTGCTATTGGTAGACATGTTGCAACTAAGACGTTCCGAGAAAGACTTTATGTTGCGGTTTGATGAAAAGTACTTAGGTAAGTTTAACGATGGCATTGACACTCTAAGGAACAACCTTTCAAGCACAGATATCGACAGTTCGACACAAAATAAGATAAAGGGCTTTTTAAGTGACTATCAAGTTAAATTTGTAAACTTGGTGAATGCGCAAAAACAAATTGGCCTCAACAGCGAAAGTGGAGTCCGTGGCGAACTGGTAGAAGCAAAAACCATACTTAGGAAGACCCAGGAAGTTATGGAGTCAAATATCTCTGAAGGTATTGAAGCAAAGCAGCTGCAAACACAAATATTCGGTTTTGCACTATTTGTAGTGCTCGTTGGTATTATTATGTCTTCAACCTTTGTAACTAGCAGAAAAGTACTAGGTCCTATTCAACAAATTTCGTCAACTATTGACGCGGTAAGGAACACAAACGACTTGACTCAAAGTCATGAATTCGAAGGCGAAGACGAACTATCAGCTATGGGTAGACAGTTTAACTCTTTAATTTCTGACTTCAGAGAGCTTATTTTAAGAGTTAACAATGCTGTCAAAACCCTAGATGAAGCTACAAGGTCACTAGTTTCAAATTCAACAGATAATCAGACATCGTTAGACATTCAATTGCGAGAAACTGAGTCAGTTGCGGCTGCAGTAACAGAAATGGGCGCTACGATAAAAGAGATTGTTGCGAATACAGAAGATGCGGCTAGCAAAGCGCTCAGTAGTAATGAAAATGCCGAGCAAGGCTCTACTCAAGTTAACATGACAATTGAAAGCATTCGATTCCTTTCTGACAAGCTAGATACCGCAGTGAGTGATGTAAATGCACTGGCTGAAGAAAGTAAAAATGTTGGCTCTGTTCTCGACGTTATTCGTGGTATTGCTGAACAAACTAACTTACTAGCTTTAAACGCTGCTATTGAAGCAGCTCGAGCTGGTGAGCATGGTCGAGGTTTTGCGGTTGTTGCCGATGAGGTAAGAACGTTAGCAATGAGAACCCAAGAATCTACCAAAGAAATTGAAAATATAGTGACGTCTCTGCAGTCAAGGATTGGTGGAATAGTTAGTGTTATCGACCAGTGCCAAGAACAGGGTAGTACATCTACCCAAAGAGCAGGTGAAGCTGGTGAGAAACTTGTTTCCATTACCCAAGATGTTAAATCAATAATGGATATGAACACTCAGATTGCCACTGCCATTGAGCAACAAAGTAAAGTAGCCGAGGAAGTAAACCAGAACGTAGTCGCTATTAGAGATGTTGCAGATGACTCTTTCCAACGAGCAAAAGAAAATGCAGCAAGCAGTGAGAACATATCCAAACAGGCGGTTATATTACATTCGTTTATTGATAAATATAAAGTGTAGGTAAACAAACAGGTCTAACTACACCACCACAATACAAACTCAAAAACAGTATTTGGTTGTTACAGGTAACTTTTACTTTCTATGCACCTCTAGTCTTGCCATTAGGCTAGAGGTATCCCAGCGATTACCGCCCATATTTTGAACATCAGCATAAAACTGATCGACAAGTGAAGTAAGGGGTAAAGTAGATTTGTTTCTCTTAGCTTCATCTAACGCAATGCCTAAATCTTTACGCATCCAATCTACTGCAAAGCCGAAGTCATACTGCCCTTGCCACATGGTATTATGACGATTGTCCATTTGCCAACTACCGGCGGCTCCTTTAGAAATCACCTCTACAACATCAACACCATTTAAGCCTGCCGACCGAGCAAAATGTAACCCTTCAGCAACGCCTTGTACAACACCAGCTATGCAAATTTGATTAACCATTTTTGTTAACTGTCCTGAACCCACTTCTCCCATTAGCTTTACAAACTTGGAAAAGTGTTTAATGACTGGCTCAATCTTGTTGAAGTCAGACTCTTTACCACCCATCATCACCGTAAGTTGTCCATTCTCAGCTCCAGCTTGACCACCAGATACTGGAGCATCCAAAAACGATATTTGTTGCTCCGCACAAATTGCGCTTAGCTCTCGTGCTACATCGGCTGAGGTAGTCGTATGGTCAACAATGACAGCGTTAGTTTTAGCACCAGCAAGAATACCGTCTTTCCCTAACATCACTTGTCTTAGATCATCATCATTACCAACACAAATAAAGACGATGTCAGAATGTTCTACCGCTGATTTTGGCGTCGTTTTGTAATCGCCTTTATAAGCCTCGGTCCATGCTATAGATTTTGATTCTGTTCGGTTAAATACAGTCACATCAAGCCCAGCTTGAGCTAAATGACCAGCCATTGGGAAGCCCATAACGCCTAAACCAATAAAACTAACTTTCATTCTTAAAAACCTTTATTTATGCATCGGTTGCTATTTTATAAAGCTGAGTGCCAACCTGAACTGCAGCTGAGGGGTAGTGAAGTATAACAATACCAGAGCTTGGAGATTTAATCTCTAGCAGTCCTCTGTCATTATCAAACTCTAAGGAGTTTAGTACTCGAGCTATAGTTTGCCCTTTCTCAACTTTATCACCCGCTTTTGCTAGATATTCAACCATACCTGCGTACTTTGAAAATAGTGTTTTATAATTTTTTAATGCTGTAACAGTTATATCGTTTGCATCTATTTTAGGGTTACCAGTTACTAGCCCTTCTGTGTTTAGGAAGTTTAATATGCCTTTCATATCTTCATAGGCTTGCGTTAAACATATGTTCTCTTGAGAACCAAGCTCAACGGTAAATGCTTTCACGCCATATTTAAATTCTACCCCTATTGCGCAGAGGCCTTGTTGTAATAGCCTCCAGGGAATAAAGCTCGCTTCGTCTAAAGCACCTGCAAACTTGCATGGTATGGAAATTATATTTTCAATATTAAAACGCTTAGCATGCTCTACTAAAAAGTCAGGACTATATATATGCCGTGTAGAAGATGGTCCCGTATGTAAATCAATGACTAAATCAGCCTTAACGGCCAGCGACTGTAACTTATGGTTTAAATATTGCGCTGTATTTATACCCCACTCGCCTTTTGTTAAGTCTTCAATGGATTTGCTTAACGCGAGCCTAAAGTCCGATACTATTTTTTTCTCATTCGCTTTATCGTTTAAGGACTCACCACCTTCTAACGAGTTTAAAAACTTCGTTACTAAAGATTCATCATAATGATAAAAACGATTCCAGTTATTACCCGTAGTTGCGTCAAAGCGTCCCTGTAAATACTCTCCTGCTCTTTGTGTTCTGCCAAAGGGATTGCAATTGGGAACCAATATAAAGTTTGTATTTATGTCTAGTTTAGGCAAAAAGGTTAATAGCTGAAAAATAACTGCACTACCCTGCATTTCTGCTGCATGAACTGCGCTTTGGATATATACGGTAGGAGCATCGTCTTTTCCACAGTTTACATAATAAACAGGGATCCCAATCTCTTGGCCAGCGATATCCTGATTTAAGGTTAGTAGCTCTTTTGTAATCTTCATATTTAACGCTCTCTAAAAGAATTAACCAAAAATCTGATCGTGAATATTAGTAACGACATCTTTCGCGATGCTTTGTTTAACTAAAAAACATACATTGTGCCTACTTGCACCGTGGCAAATCATTCTTATTTGGTAATCACCTAAAGACTTAAATAGTAATTCGGTGCTTGATATCGTTTCATGATCTGGGTTGTGATTGCCAATAACCGCAACTAGTGATAACTCCCCTTCTATCGATACCGCGCAAAAGTCTTCCAATTCAGTTATACACTCTTGCGGCAATATCCCTTCACTAACTCCATTTATGTTGTCAAACGTTAGCGCTACGGAGATTTCAGATGTAGTAATGAGATCAACGGAAAGCTCATACTTAGCTAAAATAGCAAACACTCTGGCTAAAAAACCACTAGCAAGTAGCATATTTGGACTGCTTAAGGTAACAAGGGTCTGATTTTCTCTAAGTGCGATTGCTCTTACGCCGCTCGTTGAAGGTTTTGTTGTTAAATGAGTGCCGCCAGCAGCCGGTTCTAAACTTGAACCCACAAATACATCAATTTGAGTTCTTATCGCAGGTAGTAATGTTGCAGGATGCAATACTTTTGCACCAAAAGTTGCGAGTTCAGCAGCCTCATTAAAGCTAAGCGTTTTAATTGGTTTCGCTTTAGTGACAAACCTTGGATCAGAAGAGTATATGCCAGCCACATCTGTCCAAATCTGTAGTTTATCTGCATTGATTGCTTCGGCTATTAACGCAGCAGAAAAGTCTGAACCTCCGCGGCCCAAAGTCGTTGTATTGCCGAAGCTGTCTTCGCCAACAAAACCTTGTGTGATATACAGACATTCGGGCAGGTTTAATGACAATTGGCTCTGTTGTTTTATAGTGAATAAGTCTGGTCTTGCATGACCAAATCGACTATCGGTCTTAATTATGCGTCGAGCATCAAATCTAACTAGCTGGGGTTTATCGTCAACATTAGAGAGCAACTCAGTCATTATTTCAGTAAATAAATAACTAGAAAAACGTTCACCAAACGACAGTATTTCATCCACTAATTTCAAACTAAACTGCTCTCGCAACATTTGCGATGCGTATTCAAGCTCATGGACAAGGTTTAATACGTAACCGTTGACTCGGTTTTGTTCAATTTGGTTTTGTTCAAAAAGGCTAGCTGATATATCTAGTTGTATGGTTTTAATGTTATCAATTAGTGTAGAGGCGATTGCATCTGATACATCTTTTGCGGTTAGCTCTACTAATAAATTAGTTACTCCTGCAGAAGCTGATAACACAACGACTTTAACTGAAGGTTCTTCTATGACAATGTTGGCACAACGTACCATTGATTGATAATTTTTTAAGCTTGTACCGCCAAATTTTGCAACGGTTACAGGTGATACTTTTGACATGTTTTTCCCAAATCTAAATTAAGTTTTGGGGAGGGATCAGGCACAGGTAAGAACGATGATTACGCAACTGAACTTACCGGCCAGAAGCGCTCCACCATATAGGTGACAACCAATAGGACTCAACCTATATAGCCGAACAATACCTATCTCAACAAGTATTATCCTCGGCGACTATTCCCTGACAAATTATCAATGAAGTTAAGACTTCTCCAATTTGCTACCTAATAGCCGCACCTCTTCTGACGTTGCATTTAGCAACACATCGGTATTTACCGACGGGGCGTACTTTAATAAAAATTAGAGTAAAAAGTCAAATAAAGTTTATCGACTCTTTATTGGTTAAAAATTAATTATGCGCCCGGTCAGCAGAATTTTATTCGTACTAATCAAGCTTACTTTTTACTCTAAGGACTTATATGCGCTCTAAACTTATACAACCAACTGAATATCCGGCACCAAAGCTACATAAAATACCCTTATCACCAACAGAGAAATCATCACTGTATTTATGAAAAGCAACAATGGAACCCGCAGAGGCTGTGTTAGCGTATTCATCTAAAATTAATGGTGCGTCTAAAAATTCCGGCTCACGACCTAGAAGCTTTTTAGCCGCAAAGAGGTTCATATTAATATTAGCCTGATGCAACCACATACGTTTGACGTCGGTTACAGACCAACCATTTTTAGTTAGGTGATCCGTGATAGTATTAGTAACTATTGGTAATAATTCTTTAAAAACTTTTCTTCCTTCTTGGAAAAAGTATGAGTTATCAGCAGGCAACTCGTCATAACAATGGTCTACATAACTATGTGAACATCTAATGTTATTTGAAAATTTAGTTATTTGATCCATAGCTACTATTTTAAACTGTTGCTTCGATGTAGCGGTTTCCGTACTCTCGATAACCATGGCTGTTGCCACGTCACCAAATATGAAGTGACTATCGCGATTCGTATAATCTAGTTGTGGCGTTGTAAACTCAGGGTTTACCACTAACACGCACTTTGCTGATCCTGCTTTAATTGAATTGTAAGCGTTGATAATTGCAAAAGTAGCTGTTGAACACGCTACATTCATATCAAAAGCAAAACCTGATGCGCCTAGTATTTGTTGCACTTCTACAGACATTGCTGGATATGAGCGCTGCATGTTTGAAGAGCCTAAAATAACCAAATCTATGTCTTCTGCTTTTTTACCAGATTTTGCTAATGCTTCTTTCGCTGCTTCAACTGCCATCAGCACCATTTCAGGTGGCTCTTCTGCATTATACTTTTTCATCTTAGGATGAAGTACATTTACGTCAGTAATACCCTCTTTTACCATGGCATATCGTGACTTTATACCTGACGCTTTTTCTATAAACTCTACACTAGAACGTTTTTTTTCTTCAATATGTCCAGCTTCAATCTCTGCTTTATGTGTTTCATTAAATTGATCAGCGTATTCATTAAGAACATCAACTAGCTCTTGGTTCGAGATTTTATGTGGAGGGGTAAATAGGCCTGTACCCGAAATTACTATTGATGACATATTGAGCCTTTATATTAAAACTGGTTTGCCATTATTATCTTAGTGGTAAATCAATAAGGCAAATTTAATTGAGAGTTGTAAAAGAGCTTAACCTCGTTTGATTAAGCTCTGTATATTTAGATTACAAGTTGTTTGCTGACGTATCCAGCGGGGCGAAGGATTTTATGAGGTCATCCACTTGTTTCATTTGAGTTAAAAAACCTTCCAATTTAGATAGTGGTAACGCACATGGTCCGTCACACAGCGCTTCATTTGGATTTGGGTGCGCTTCAATGAAAAGTCCAGCTAATCCTAATGCCATACCACTTCTTGCAAGTTCTGCAGCTTGAGCTCGGCGTCCATCAGCTGAATCTGTTCTGCCGCCAGGACGTTGTAAGGCATGTGTTGCATCAAACATAACTGGAGCCATACGTTTCATGTCATCCATACCTAACATGTCAACCACAAGGTTATTATAACCAAACTGACTGCCACGCTCACATAAAATAACCTTTTCGTTACATGATTCATGAAACTTCTTAATGATATGTTTCATTTCATGTGGTGCTAAAAACTGTGGTTTTTTAACGTTAATAATTGCGTTTGTTTTACCCATAGCAACAACCAAGTCTGTTTGACGTGCTAAAAACGCTGGTAATTGAATAATATCTACTACTTCTGCAACAGGCTGCGCTTGTTCAGGAGCGTGTACATCGGTAATTATCGGTAAATCAAATTGCGTTTTGATTTCTTCAAATATTTTTAAGCCTTCTTCTAAACCTGGGCCACGATATGAATTCACTGAAGAGCGGTTCGCTTTATCGAAACTAGCTTTGAATACATAAGGAATACCAAGTTTTGTCGTAACTTCTTTATATGTCTCTGCAATTTTTAATGCTAAGTCTCTAGACTCTAAAACATTCATACCACCAAATAAGACAAACGGTTTGTCGTTTGCAAGTTCGATATCTTTTCCAATTTTTATAATTTGCGTATTGATCGCAGATGTCATTTTAAACTCTCTATTTTTAAACTAACCGAATAACTTTGAAATGATTTATCAACTGGCTACATACTGTAATACTTGGCCACAGAACCAAGCTGCATATGTGCCGATGGCATAACCCAAAACAGCCAATAGAACGCCCACAGGCGCTAAAGCTGGATGGAAAGCAGATGCCACGATGGGTGCTGATGCAGCACCACCTACATTGGCTTGGCTGCCAACCGCCATATAAAACAGTGGTGCTTTTATTAATTTTGCTACACCTAGCATTAAGCAGGCGTGAATAATCATCCAAATTGCGCCTAATGCAAAGTATAGTGGACTATCAAATATTGCCATAATATCCATATGAAGACCGATAGCCGCTATCAAGAAATAAAGGAAGGCAGAGCCTACTTTTGATGCCCCTGCTGCTTCTATCTTTCTTAATCGAGTAAATGACAATGCAATACCCATTGCACTAGCACTGACTATCATCCAGAAAAACTTACTGTGGAAACTTAGCTCTTTAGAGTTAGGGAAGTTTTCTATCATAAACGGAGTGACAATATCTGAGAATATGTGTGCGACACCTGTAACACCAAAGCCTATGGCACAGATAATCATTAAGTCTTCAAGGTGAGGAATACGAGCATGCTTTTTCTGGAATTCAATAACATTTTTTTTAAGCTCTTCTAATGCTGTGGTATCTGCGCCTGTTTTTGCGTCGATACTCTTGGCGTTGCCGGCTAATAATAATAAAACAGCCATCCAAATATTTGCCATTATAATATCAACAGCAATCATAGAAGAAAAAATAGTATCGCCAACTTCATAAATCTCTTTCATTGCAGTTTGGTTAGCGCCACCACCTATCCAACTGCCGGCAACCGTAGTCATTCCTCGCCAAACGTCTTGAGGGCCATTGTTACCAAGTAGTTCTGGGTAAAAATACGAAACAATTAAAAGTGCTATTGGTCCGCCAATAACAATACCAAAAGTACCGGTAAAGAAGAGAATAATTGCTTTAGGACCCAGTTTTAAAATACCAGGTAAATCAACACTTATAGTTAAAAGCACTATACATGCAGGTAACAAAAATCGTGACGCGACATAGTAAATGTTGTCCGACGCCTCCACGCTTACTAAGCCTGCTGAGTTGAAAATAGAAGGGATAAAATAGCAAAGTAATAGCGCAGGAACATACTTATAAAACGCTTGAAACTTAGCATTGCTGCTTTTACTAGTGTAAAAGACAAAACCTAAAATAAGTGCTAATAACCCTAGGAGTGTTGCTTCATTTGTAATAACTGGCATTTAAGCTGATTCCTTTAAACTCACGATTGAATTTTCAATTCTTATTCTTTTTATGTGTTTTGTTTTGTTTTGTTTTGTTTTGTTTTGTTTTGTTTTGTTTTGTTTTGTTTTGTAAAAAAACAACCAATATCTATAATTTAATGCAATGTGTGGGTAGGAGCAACCTGCTCTTCTAGCTGAGATTTAAAAAATGCCGCCATAGGATCGTTTGGACAAGCTTTTATAAAGTACTTTAAATCATCTGAAGCCACATGGTCACAGTCTAATTGCTGAAGCACTATTCCACGGTCACGTCTTTCATAAGGGTCTTCAGGTAAAAGCGCCATCAATGTTTCGACACACAAAAGCGCTTCTTCATAAAACCCTTCTGCCAATAGACAGATCTTCTGTTCGCTCAACAACTCTTTTATCAGCTCTTCTTGATCAATTGGCTGTGCGTATGCCGCAATGCCACTTAACATACTCTCATTTAAATCATCACTAGTGATAATATATTCTGTTGCACCAGAAACAGAGTCAATCACAATTAACTCAGAGTTACTCAACTTAACCACTAAACCAATGTCATCTTGCAATTCAGCAATAAAAGCATTAAAGCCTAATTCTTTTAATAGGTAGGCCATAACAATAGCTAACGTTAAGCTATTACCAGTGCGAGACTCGATACAATAACTCACTGATCCTAACGCAGACTCTGGCACGCTTTGCAGGCCAGGACCGGAAAATGCTAACTCATCAAAAATACTATCAATGACTTTATAAAGCTCTTCTTGATTAGGCACTTTCTCTACGCAGTAATGCTCAAGGTGATTAACAAGCTCTTCTAGCGTATCCAAAATATTAGGTTTGGATATCTTTGATTGCCAATTTTCTTCAAGATCGAGTAGTTCAATTAATAAATCGTTCGCGCTATTTGATGATATAAACCAGTTTGCTGACATTACTTCTCTTAAAAATCAGATTTAATACTTTAGCGACTTACGCTAGTTTTGTTACTGCCATAAATGCAGCTAAAATTAAGCTGATTGATGCACCTGTTAACATTAAAATGGCTTTTTGCTTATTTGCGCTTTTTATTGCTAAGGCAGCAAACACAATGTAGGCAATCACAAAGGCAACTTTGAGGGTTAACCAGGTAACAACAAGTGGGTATTGTTGAAGGACAATGCACAAACCAATAGCAGAGGCAATTAGACAGGTGTCGATAATGTGTGGCAATATTTTTAGTAACTTAGGTAGGCTTTTACCAGCCATTTGAACTTGGTAAAACCTGAAATAGAATAGAATAACGCTCAATAATACAAATGTTAAATGAGCATGCTTTAAACCAATATACATTTTAAAACCCTTGTTATGGCATTTACTTACATTTCATTGCCGCCAAATTCCAGTTGGCTATGTTAACAAATTATTTACAAATTATCTGCTAGCTTTTAAAAACCGCTTCAAATTTTTGATGATTCGTTTCAACTAGGTCTATAAGACCAGGGTCAAACTCGATACCTGCTTTTTCTTTTAGATATTGCATAGCTTGATCATGAGACCAGTCACCTTTGTATATGAGTGCGGTTCTAAGTGAATCATAAACATTAGCGACTTTAACTATACGGGCAAATATATGAATGTCTTTTCCTTTCAATCCTTTTGGATAACCGGAACCATCCCAATTCTCATAGTGTTGGTAGGCAATTGTAGATCCGAATTGTATGATTTCACTGTTTGAGCCTTTTAGTATTTCATGTCCTAAAAGAGGAGACTTTTTTACCTGTTCCCATTCATCATCTGTAAGCTCAGACTGCTTTTTCAATAACGTATCCGGCAGTGAAATTTTACCAATGTCATGCAAAGGCGCAGCCTTTTTTAACATTTCGATTTCTGACTCTTCTAAGCCGTACCAACTCGCTAGTAAACCAGTTAACGCAACCACATTTCTTATATGACCGCCTGCATCGTTTAACCTTTTTTCAATGGCTCCGCCTAAACGCTCTAATAATTCAGTTTGCGACGATTCTAATTCTACTTTTAACTGGATGCTCTCGAAGGCAATTTGTACGTTTTTAGCAAACAGCTCTACTAAGTCTCTGTGTGTATCACTTAAGTCAGAAGGTAACCCTGAAACAAAAAGCAACGAATTTGTAGAGAACTTACTATGGCAATAGGCAATTAAGTAATTGTCTTGATAAACAATTGATCTTGATGAGATAGCCTGACTAAATGCTTCTTGTAGTTGGCTCGACTTGATGACGTCAACATCAGATACTTGATGTCCGATGTAATCAGCAAACTGTCCTTGTGCGGCTACAACTGTTAGATCTTTTGACGTACTTCTAGATGGGCAATTAATCATAAAACTATCGGTCGCATACATAGCCTGCTCTTCACCACAGCCTAGTACCGATGTCAGTTGTTGCATTACACCGTCAATAAACTGTTCCATGGAATGAACATTAAATATATCGGCCGATGCAGAAATTATTTTTTTAAGTCCTTCATGGCTCTGTTCTAAAGAACGCAAGTCTCTATAGGAGCGCAAACCTGATAGCACCACAGTAAATAATTTTTGAGCTGTTAATTCGGTTTTAGATTTATAGTCATTAATGTCGTAATTAAGAATTACCTGCTTTTCAGGAGCTTGCCCAGGCTGCCCTGTTCTTAAGATAATTCTCACATTTTTATTTTTAAGCTCGTTGCGGATATAGTTGGCTACGTTTAGGCCGGCATCATCGGTTTCCATCACTACATCAAGTAATACAATAGCGATATCATTATTATCTCTAATAATATCTCTAGCCTCAGCACCACTATAGGCGCTCATAAACTCTATTGTTTTTTCTTGATATAAAAAGTCACTCAACGCTAACTTCGTTACAGCATGAACCTCTGGCTCATCATCAACGACAAGGACTTTCCATTTACCAATTGTTTTTACTTGCTCAGGCTCTGGGTTATCGCCTGAAAATAAAAAATCATCAACCATGAACAACTATTTCCTATGCTGTTTAAAACCACCACTGTACAACGAGTGTAAATCACTAGTATTTAGACTAAACGCAAAGTTTAAAAATAGCCAATTGTTATACGATCATTTTGACCTAAATCAATAAATGTATTGATGTTTTTAAAGCCATTATCAAAAAGACATTGGCGAACAAACTCAGCTTGATCATAACCATGTTCTAAAGCAATCAGTCCTTGTTTGTTTAAATAATTAGGAGCTTGTTCAATAATATGGATTAGATCGGACTTTCCTTGATCCCCGGCGGTTAATGCACTTTTGGGTTCAAATCTAACATCGCCTAAGTCTAAGTGAGGATCTTGTGGGTCAATATAAGGAGGGTTGCTGACAATAATATCAAAGCGTTGGTTTTGTAGTGCTGAGTACCAATCACTTTGTATAAATGTGCAATTATTAATATTGTTTAAAGACTTATTTCGTGAAGCTAATTCTACTGCTTCTTTGCTGAAGTCTGCACCTAGCCATTGCATCTCAGGCAACTCACTGGCCAATGAAAGTGCGATAGCACCAGTACCTGTGCCTAAATCTAAACCTTTGCCGTTCATTGGGAAATCAAAGTCTGATATTGAACTTAAAACCGTTTCTACTAACAGTTCAGTATCCGGTC
>PJEL010001452.1_pt1 | contig 23946 bp, 22 predicted proteins | sample 1853271 | NCBI WGS metagenome assembly PJEL01 (sample SAMN08108733, study PRJNA415343) | Invertebrate metagenome, whole genome shotgun sequencing project. | host: Globobulimina | place: Sweden: Gullmar Fjord | collected 2015-08
TGTAATGATTTATTTTGACAGTTCTACAGGAGAAAATTTAATCAAAAAATTTCATAGTGTGACCGAACCGGGCGGTTATCTTTTTATTGGTCACTCTGAAACGATAGGGCGCTCACATGAATTGTATAAATATGTAATGCCAGCTTGTTACCAAAAAGTTTAACATTTATTTGTCTGGCAACTATTTATTTAGCACGAGAGATATATGATAAAAAATAGAATTCGCGTTTTAATTGTTGATGATTCATCCCTTGTTCGAAACATCCTTACTGAAGGATTATCGCGAGACCCAGGCATTGAAGTGGTCGGTGCAGCACCAGATCCATACTTTGCAAGAGACATGATCGTCAAACTTCAACCACACGTAATGACGTTGGATGTTGAGATGCCTAAAATGGATGGTGTTGACTTCCTGAAGCGGTTAATGCCGCAGTTCCCTATTCCTGTTGTCATGGTTAGCTCGCTCACCCAAAAAGGTAAAAAAATTACCATTGAAGCCCTTGAAGCAGGCGCTGTGGATTTTGTTTCTAAGCCATCAACCGATCTAGCTCGCGGCCTTCAAGGAATGATGACTGAATTATGTACCAAAATAAAAATAGCCTCCACAGCAAACGTCTCGCACTGGAAAAACAGGCGCCAAGTTTTACCAACAGAAAGCAAAATAACTGCTCCAAAAGCACTTGCTGAGTCAACTGATAAAATCATCGCAATCGGTGCGTCAACCGGGGGCACCGAAGCGATTAAAACAGTGATAAATAGCTTTCCACCAACTACACCAGGTGTTGTAATTGTACAACATATGCCTGCTGGCTTTACTAAGATGTTTGCCGAAAGACTAAACACAACTTGTAGTATGCAGGTAAAAGAAGCTGAAACCGGTGATCGAATTATGACAGGCCGAGTTTTGATTGCTCCAGGCGAACATCACTTAACCATTACCCGTTCAGGCGGCATATATAAAGCCGTCTGTCAACCTGGGCCAAAGGTCTGTGGCCATTGCCCCTCAGTAGAGGTAATGATGAATTCCGCAGCAGAACATGTCGGGGCAAATGCGGTGGGCGTTATGCTAACCGGCATGGGTGCAGATGGCGCTGATGCAATGCTTGCCATGCGTAAGGCAGGGGCAAGAACTCTTGCTCAAGATGAAAAATCATGCGTAGTATTCGGCATGCCCAATGAAGCATATAAAAGAGGAGGCGCAGAACAACTTGTTCCTCTGGACATGATCGCAAAAAATGTAATACAATTATTATGCTAAAACGATATATGTCTCTTCTGTTCTTTCAATTGAATTTGACTTTAAACTATGGCCCATTATATCATATAATTAAACTATTGAACCCTCGGGGGAAAAGCTTCCATGAAAATATTAATTGTTGAGGATGATTTTACTTGTCGGGTCATTCTTCAGGAACTGATAAAAAAATATGGCACATGTCACTCTGCCTCCAATGGCAAGGAGGCATTAGAAGCCTTTGAAAATATGCACAGCCAAGGAGAGCCCTATGACTTGATCTGTCTTGATATAATGATGCCTGAAGTTGATGGGCAGGAAGCTTTACAACAAATAAGAGAAATTGAATCACAAAAAGGGATTGGAGGCTCTGACTTAGTAAAAATTATAATGACCACCGCTTTAAACGATGCAAAAAACATAATGCAAGCTTTGGTAAAAGGATCATGTGATGGATATCTCACAAAACCAATTATTCCCGAAGATCTCGATAAACTTCTCAACAAACTTGGTATTAACCCTTTAGTTTGACAAACTCATTCAGGCAGAGAACATGGTTCACAAAGACTTCCACCACCCTTACGACTCTTCACCCCACTACCCCAGTTCAATTTACTTCTGAGAATTTCAAAATATCCTTTTTGTGGGGACCCAATTAGCATAAGCTTCTTTTCTGAAGCCTGCACTTCCAAACAATCATTTTCCTTCATATCCCAAGCAGTCTGCCCATCAACTATTACCTTTACATCAAAGGCCTGATCAGCAATGAGTCTGGTTTTTAATTTTATTTCCGGAGCCAATAATACCGGGCGGCTGTCAAGCATAAACGGACATATAGGTGTAACAAGGATGGAATGTAATGCAGGATGAACAATTGGACCACCAGCAGAAAGATTGTAGGCTGTGGCTCCTGTGGGAGTTGAAAAAATAAGGCCATCAGCTCGATATGTTGTTATATAATCTTGGTCTGCCCAAGTGCCAAGCTGGATTAACTTATCAATATTCCCTTTGGAAATTACGACATCGTTAAGTGCGTATTTCCAGGCTGTCTGTTTATCTTCAGAACAAAGCCTAATTTTCAGCATCATCCGTTCTTGAGCTAAGAGTTCACCTTTTATTATTCCTTCAATGACATCGTAACGATCTGCACAGACAACTTCAGTAAGAAATCCTAAATCACCAAGGTTTACTCCCACAACAGGTATAGCAAGCTTGCAGGCTTGTTCTGCTATCTCAAGAAGGGTTCCATCTCCACCAAGTATTATGAGAAGATCGAGACTAGAATCAACCTGATCAATGACCGATGCAATTGATTTACTGGTCAGCCAATCTTGCAGCTCACTAGCAATTTTTTGTGGTTCATCAGAACCCTTACGTAAAATAATTCCAACTTTTGCAATTTTCATTTAAATGCTTCCTACTCACCAAGTTCTTTTGAACGAAGTGTTGCAGCTTCAACTGCATCCATTATTATTCCGGAGAAACCAGCCCGAGCCATTTCATGTAAACCTGCAATGGTGGTCCCTCCTGGTGAAGTGACCATGGCTCTAAGTTGGGCAGGATGCTCTTTACTATCAATAGCTAACTTAACTGATCCAAGAATAGTCTGAAGCACAAGTGTTTGCGAATCATCTCGATTTAAGCCAACTTTAACACCTGCATCTATCATGGCTTCAATAAATAAAAATACATAAGCAGGGCCAGAGCCACTTAATCCTGTTACTGCATCCATGTAATTTTCCGCTACAACTACTGCTTTACCAACTGCTTCAAATATTTTCTTAGCCTTGGTTACTTGTTCATGGTTAACACCTTTTCCTGCACTTATTGCGGATGCTCCTTCCTGCACCAAAGCCGGAGTATTAGGCATTACCCTTATAATTCGACAATTACTATCGCCAATATGGTTTTCAATATACGTAAGCGAAACACCAGCTGCTATGGAAATCAGCAAATGGTTGTCATTTAAATGCGGTTGGATATTTTCAAGAACAAGTCCCATTACTTGGGGCTTGACTGCCAGTACAATTATATCACAATCTGGGACCATTGCTTCAGCTTGCTCAAATACTTGTATACCTAAACCCTCTAACAAATCACGTCTCTTCTGATCAGGGTCTGCTACTAAGAGTTGTTTTTTTTCAACAAGTTTAGCATTAATAATTCCTGTTATGAGGGCCTCAGCCATGAGCCCTCCACCAACAAAACCAATTGTATCGTTCATTTTGCTTCCTATTGTTATTTTAATTGTGGAAGTTACATTATTTCATCAAGATGAAATTTGGTAAGATACTAATACTTTTTATAGCAAAAAAAAACCCACAAGGTCTTTCCCTTGTGGGTTTATAAATTTCTTACAACAAACTACTTGCTGCTGATAAAAATGTAAATCTTTTCTAAAAACTTACGACACCCTGATTTCCCGCAAAAATTATCAGGCTATGGCGTGATTTGCACCTCTGTGAATATTTGTAGGAGGTACTAAGAATGGTAAGATTTTGTTACCAGCATTCTTAGTGCCTGTCACTAATTTCTCTAATATATTGCTTTCTTCATCTTTAGAAAGCTCAATAAATTGCCAACAGTCGGGTTGTGCTGCAATTTCTTTCATTAACCCTAAGTGTTGTGAATGTCCTGACTTTGATGCAACAACATGACCCATTAAAGGACAACCAAGCAATGCCAAATCTCCAACTAAGTCTAACACCTTATGACGCACAAATTCATCAGTAAAGCGTAAACCATCTTCGTTAAGAACTCCATCCTGATCAATCACTACAGCGTTATCTAAAGAACCACCCAGAGCAAATCCATTTTGCTGTAATTGTTCGACTTGTTCTATAAAACCAAATGTTCGTGCTGTGGCGATCTCCTTTGCAAACTTTTCGGGAGACAATCGGATACTATATTCTTGATTCTGGATAAGTTGGTGGTCAAAATCAATCATACAGGTAATCTTCAAACCATCATAAGGAAGTATCTTTATGAGTTTATCACCTTCCTGATAACTAATTTCCTTTGTAATCTTCAACACTTTGCGGCATGAAGATTGTTTTTTTCTATTGGCCTTTTTTAAAATATGAACAAAAGGACCTGCACTACCGTCCATTATTGGTAATTCTGGAGAATCTAGTTCAACCAGCGCATTATCAATGCCAAGACCTGCTAATGCTCCTAGCAAATGCTCCGTAGTTGAAAAAACCATATCTTTTTCAGCAATAGTTGTTGCCAATCGGGTATCAACAACTCTGTTCATGAATGCTGGCATAGTATCATCACTATCAGAAAGCTTAAAACGAATACCATGATCTACACGAGCTGGAGTAACTGTTAATTTAACTGGTTTGCCAGAATGAAGTCCAACTCCACAAAATCTAACCGGCTTTTTAAGAGTGTGCTGAAATATTTCCATTAATTATAATTACGATTGTATTTTTAATAAAAAAAAACAATCATTTCTCCTTGAGTTTTTCCCAATTAATCTGAATAAAATTTGTTTTACACTTAGTAAATCAATGAATTTGTTCAAATTCACATAACAACACCAAATTAACTTGCAACAAACAGGCCATTTTCTCTGCCGGAGCAAGAAACACCTACGGGAAAGAAAAAAATAATGGAATTGCAACAAGTTACGTTACTTCCTGCGAATAATTTCCTACTAAAAATTGAATACTAAAGGGGTAAATCCGTGGCAAAAAGAACACAAATAAATTGTAACATCTTGATTTGAATCAAAAAAGACACACTCGCATATAGCCTTAATAAGAAACCCGTTTACTTGCTTAAAGAGGCTTCTCTTTTCTTAAACGATACACTTTCATCAAGGGCCTGCAAAACAAACTGGTCAAAGGCATGTTCCATTTTCAATGAAACCCTTAAAACCCAAAGAGGCAAAGAAATATCAAAATTTAATTCTCTAATTTTTACGTAATCCTTTTCTGTCATGATAATTCCTTTGCAACCACACGATTGGGCCTTATTAACAAGTTCAACCATTTCACTTTCGGAAAAGGAATGATGATCTTCAAAACTTTGCCATCCCTTAAGCAGAAAATTCCTTTTCAACATGCCTCGAAAGGACTCTGGGTTAGCGATTCCACAAAATCCATACAAAGGAACTTCTTGCAGATTATTTATAGGACAGGTTGTAGAGGACTTTTTCTTTTCACTATTCTCCCATACCTTTATAAGCTCTGTTGGCTCATATGTACCTTTAAAAAAAGCGGTTTGCGGAAACAATCCAGCCAAATATTCTCGAAAAAGGTCGGCCTGAGTACTATCTAAATCATCCACACCTGTTAGCACAAAACAATCTGCTCTCTGCAAGGCAGACACAGGCTCTCTTAATTCACCGCCTGGAAACACCCACTCATTGCCAAGTAATGAGTGGGCTGAAAAGAGGACCACATTAAGATCACGATGCAAAGCCATGTGTTGGAAGCCATCGTCCATAATCAATAAATCTGCCAACCCATTGTCGACAATATAATTGCCAGTCATCACCCTTTTGACACCAGTCACTACTGGTACTCCGGGTAAATGTTGAGCTAGAAGAACCGGCTCGTCACCGGCTTCTTCTGCGCTAAGGCGTATTGCTCTGCCATCTGAAACAACGTTGACAGCACTTTTTAGTTTTCCGCCATACCCTCTACTGATGACAGCTGCCCTATATGCTCCACCCAATAACTTGCCTAGATAGATAACCATTGGAGTTTTACCTGTTCCACCCATGGTCAAGTTCCCTACACAAATAACCGGCACAGCAAGAGTCTTGGACTTAAAAAAGCCACTTGCATACATCCAGGCCCTAAACTGCATAACCAAGCCATACAGTGGCGAAAAGATTCTACCAACAAAAAATAGGCGGTCTATGAACTGTTTATTTTCCATTCAACAATCGCTTTATTTGCTCAACGTGCTTAATAGCTGCTCCCTGGTGCTTTTCAACAAATCTTGCACCAAGCCTACCCATTGACTGACAGTATTCACTATCCACAACTAATTTCTGTAAAATTGCATCGAGTGAGCTTTCTTCTACAACCTTAGCTGCGCCAACACTAATCAATTCTTGACTTATTTCATAAAAGTCTGCCATAAAAGGCCCAAAAATAACCGCTCTACTGCGGGCAGCTGGTTCTATGGGATTATGCCCTCCTTCATCAACCAAACTTCCTCCCACCAAGGCAAAATCTGCATAGTTATATAATTCAGACAACTCACCCAATGTGTCCAATACCATTACATTGGCACCGGGTAACACTTTTTGAGTTCTTAAAAAGCCTGTAAACCCATATTCATGGACCAATCTGAGAATTTCCTGTCCACGTTCAATACTTCGTGGTGCAATGACCAAAAACAGTTGCGGATTCTTTTTAATCAACCTGGCACAACTCTCAAGAATAATTTTCTCTTCTCCAGGATGAGTACTCCCTGCCACAAATAAACAACCACCATCAACTATTTTCTGCAGATCAGAAAAGTCAGGGCCAGTTTTTGTACTGTTTTCACAAACCGCAAAATCATATTTTAGATTTCCACAACGTACAACTTTACTTGGCTCGATTCCTAAATGGACCATTCGACTGGCATCCTCTTCCATTTGCATTGAAATCAAATTAAATGTGTTAAATAGAGGTGCAAAGAAAAACCGTAAATTATAGTACTTTTTATAAGAGCGCTGTGTGATCCTGCCGTTTGCCAATAGAGCTGGAACATTATGTTTCTTTAATTGCCACAAGAAATTGGGCCAAAAATCAGTTTCAACCAGAATAAACACATCTGGGGCAAGTACCTTCAAGAACTTACGAACCGACCAAAACAGGTCAAAAGGAAAAGGAACATAATAATCAACCAACCCAGCCATTTTCTTTGAAAAAGTAACCCCTCCCCGTGTAGTAGAAGAGAATATAATAATCGCTTCAGGAACCTCCAAACGAAGTCTCTCGACTAATGATCGGGCCGAAGCCACCTCCCCTACAGACAAGGCATGAACCCAGACACGAGGCCGCCCAAGCGGCAGATTGCAACGAGAAAGCCCCACCCCCAAACGCTCCAATATTCTACCATGATATTTTGGAGTGAAACATATCACCAAAGCCAGTAACGGCCCGAGAAGTAGCAGCATAGCAATTTGAACTATGTTATAAATGAAAACCATATGCTTTTTAATATTTTGTAAGGGTTCATCTTTTAGAATCCCGACCCAGACCAACTAGAAGTTAAGTAAGGACCTGGATAGGTACAATAACTAAAAACGCTGAAATGCTGGAATTAAAATGGTGCCCAAATTAAAGATACTAAAACAAAAAATAATGCAATTAACTCTTTTCCAATACAAACATCCAAACAAGCTACCCCCAAAAAAAATCCTTTAACCTATGAACATCATTCTTCTAGAGCCACATGAAGTAACAGAAAACAGGGCAAAAATATCTGATTACCGCTGCAAGCATATCAACAAAGTGTTACGGGCTAAAACAGATGACACGCTACGGGTTGGAATTATTGGCGGCAACATGGGCACTGCAGTCATAAAAGAGATATCAAAGCATGAAGTAAGTTTACAAATCATCTCCACATACCCACCTCCCCAAAAAGCAAATATCAAACTAATTCTTGCATTACCAAGACCAATAATTTTAAAAAGAGTTATCGCACAAGCAACTGCTTTAGGCATAAACGCAATTCACATTATCAATGCCAGACGGGTGGAAAAAAGTTTTTTCAATGCAACTCTGCTGAAAAATGAAAACTTCCGACCGTATATTTTAAATGGCTTAGAGCAGGCGATTGACACTATATTACCTACAATAACAGTGCATAAGAAATTCAAACCTTTCATTGAGGATTATGCACCACCCAAACTACCCAATGAACAACGTTTAATCGCCCACCCCCTTGGTGGTGTATCACTCTCTACAATTTCACCCCTGCCAAAAGACCAGACTCTCACTCTTGCTATTGGACCAGAAGGAGGATGGATTGATTATGAAGTAGACCGCTTCAAAGAGACTGAATTTACGCCATTGAATCTTGGCCCACGCATACTAAGAGTTGACACTGCCGTTCCAGCAATCATCGCGCAACTTTGCCTACTTAAAGAACTATCTACTTCCTAGCTTTTCAGCAAACTTGCCAGTTAAAATTTTCAGTTCATTAAGGCCTGTGTAATAGAGTATTAAACCATAAACAATTGCTCCGACAGATATAAGACAAAACAGACCAACAATACTACCAAAAATCCCACTCATCATCCATTCTGCAAACCAATCTTGAGCCAGATAAAGCCATCCCCACATCACAGATGATGCAATTAATATTTTTGCAATACCTGTTACAAGATATGAAAGTGAGTAACCATTTAATTTACGGTACAAAAATATACTCAAGAATAGAAAATTACATAGCATTGCAACAGAGAGCGATAAGGCCATTGCTTGATGCTGAAGAGTGTCAATACAAAACAGAATAACTAAAATATTAACTGCAACAGCTAAAAAACTGCCAATTACTGGAACCTTTGTATCATTAAGAGCATAAAACACCGGCACTGTAACTTTAACCGATGAGTACGCAAACAACCCCAACACATAGAAAGATAAAGCTTGGGCTGTTTTTATAGTATCAGACCCGCTAAAGTTCCCATGTTCGTAAATTACTCGAATAATGGGTTCAGCAAGAATATAGAGTCCTATGGTAGCGGGAATCGTTAAACAAAGAGCCATAGTCAAGGCAGATACATATGTTTCCTTAATCGCCACAAAATCTTTCACAGCTGCACTTCTTGATATAAGAGGCATAGTCGCTATTGAGACCGCCACCCCAAAGACACCAATAGGAAATTGCACAAGTCGAAAAGCATAGTTTAACCAAGACACACTACCCTCGGCACAAGATGCTGCAAAATTAGTATTAACAAATATATTTATTTGGGTTGCTCCAAGCCCTATTACGGCTGGAACCATTAATACAAAAACCCTGCGCAAACCAGGATCTTTAAAATCAATTATAGGCCGAAATGAATACCCGGTCTTTCTAAGAACTGGGAGTTGCCCAACAAATTGTAAAAAACCTCCAATCAAGGTACCAATTGCCATTCCCACAATGGCAGGCTGACCAAACTTGGGCATAATAAAAGCCAATGAAACTCCACCAATAATTGAACCTAAATTAAAAAAACTAGATGCAATTGATGGAATAAAAAACTTCCCCTTGCTATTCAGAATCCCCATGACAACAGCAGACAATGATATAAAAGTCAAAAAAGGAAACATTATAACAGTAAGGAGCGTGGTCAATTCAACCTTGCCTTGCACTGCCGAGTAGTCCTTAGCAATAAGTAGAACGAGCGGTTCCGCAAAAAGAATTCCCAACAAGGTGATCAAACTAACTACAATCAAAATAGAGGCTAAAACATTATTGGCCAATCTCCAGGTAGCCTCGGCCCCTTTATTTGTATCATAGTCGGTAAATACAGCGACAAAGGCAGCGCTCAAGGCCCCTTCTCCAAAGAGGTCCCTTAACAAATTCGGAATACGAAATGCCACAACAAAGGAGTCATATGACATTCCTGCCCCAAACAATGCAGCCATCACCTGTTCACGAACTAAGCCCAAGACCCGACTGCACATTACAGCTACACTAACTAGTCCGGCCGATTTGGCTATTTTCCCTGTATTATCAGATGCTTTTTCCAAATTATTTTTATAGTCTATATTTCTTGGATGCGTTCATCCAATTCGTTATCAAAAATTAAACAAACAAAGGGTTTTATGAACATAATTTAAGTTGTCAGGTTAATAACTTATCGTATTTACATACAAACCACAACTATGGCTTGGTTTAGATTTTAACTTTCTCCAATAAGAACAAACTGACAAAGACATTTCGGGCATAAGCCTTGTAAATATATTCCATGACCACAACCCAAAACATTTTGCCAATAGGAATGAGAACACTTACAGAAAATAATTGTTAACTAAAACGCTTAAACTTTTCTTAGATATTCTATAATTCTAAGCACATCTAAAATACTGTCAGTTTGAATATTAAGTTGACAACAGCAAGCCTTTATATTAGCCATTACTCACTGATTGATACGCTATAACATCCATACATTTCAACTAAATGACCCAGGTAAAATCTAATCGGAGAAATCCATGACAGACACTAAAACCATTCGGAACATCGGAATATTCGGACACGGAAAATGCGGCAAAACTTCATTGGCAGAGGCAATGCTTTTTACAGCCGGCAAAACTACAAGGCTTGGTAAAGTTGACGACGGCACTTCGTGTTTAGATTATGATCCGGAAGAAATTCACCGAAATTTAACCACTGGCTCCTCGTTTCAACGTTTTTCCTGGAACAAACAAACTATTTTCCTCACAGACACACCAGGAGACGACAACTTCCTAAACGATTCAATTTTTGCAGCAAAAATAGTTGATAGTGCAATATTTACGATCGGAGCAGTCATTGGTGTCAAACATCAGACTGAAAAAATTGCTGATTTTTTAATTGAAAACAAACTGCCAACCATTATCTTCATAAACAAGATGGATCGCGAGCGTGCCAACTTTGAGCGAACTATAAATGCCATCAATGACAGTTTACCCACCAAAGCCGTTGTAGCTCAATTACCCATTGGAGCAGAAGATAATTTCAAAGGAGTAGTTAACCTAATCTCTCAACAGGCATATTTGTTTGATGGCAACACTGGAAAAGTTACCAAAGGTGACATTCCAGAAGATATGACCGATGATGTTGCTACTTATCGTGAGATACTAATGGAAGTTGTTGCAGAAACCGACGATGACCTCATTGAAAAATTCCTTGAAGAGGGTGAACTAAGTGATGATGAGCTTAAAGAAGGCCTAACGAAAGCGGTAAAATCTGCTCAGATTTGTCCTGTACTTGCAGGGTCGGCCACTAGTAATATGGGCACAGAACTACTTTTAAATGAAATTGTTGACATTTTACCAGCACCTCCAGAAAAACCTAGTAGAACTGGAACCGATCCCAAAAGTGAATCACCTGCAGAGAGAAATCCGAGTGAGAGCGATCCTTTTTCAGCTTTAGTGTTCAAGACCATGGCTGATCCGTATGCCGGCAGATTAACCATTTTTAAAGTAATTTCTGGTACTCTTTCAGGCGATACCTTTTACAATGCAAACAAAGAAACTTCTGAAAAATTCAATCAATTGCTTGTAATGGAAGGCAAAGAAACCAAGCAGGTTGACAGCGCTTGTCCAGGAATGATCGTTGCTGTCTCAAAATTAAAAGAGACCAACACGGGTGACACACTTTGTGACAGTGACAAACCAATCGTTTTCGAAAGACTTGAGCCAATGAAACCAGTTGTGTCGTATGCCGTTACAACTACGAAAAAAGACGACGAGGACAAACTTTTTTCTTCAATCACAAAAATGCTCGAAGAAGACCCAACTTTAAAACTCTCCCGAGATACGCAAACCAATGAAATTCTAATTTCTGGTGTAGGCCAAATTCACTTGCGAATAATAGGTGAAAGAATCAAAAGAAAATTTGGCGTAGAAATGGAGCTCAAACTTCCCAAAGTTCCATATAAAGAGACCGTCAAAGGAAAAACAAAGATTCAGTACAAGCATAAGAAACAATCTGGTGGCCGTGGACAATATGCCGACAGCTGGATTGAAATTGAACCATTGCAACGTGGTGGTGGTTATGAATTTGAAGATCGAATTGTTGGTGGCGTGATACCAAAACAGTATATCCCAGCCGTCAACAAAGGCGTACAAGAAGCCATGTCAGCAGGTATTCAGGCGGGATACCCAGTTGTTGATATTAAAGTTGGGCTTTTTGATGGATCTTTTCATAATGTTGACTCTTCTGAAATGGCCTTTAAGATTGCAGGTTCAATGGCTTTTAAAAAAGGTGCCCTAGAAGCTACCCCCATAATTCTTGAACCAATTATGAACATGACTGTTCTGATACCTAAAGAGTGTGTCGGCGATGTTATTGGCGACATCAACAGTCGCCGTGGAAAAATAATGGGTATGGACTCTGAAACTAAACTTGAAGTTATTACTGCCCAAGTTCCCATGGCAGAAATCCTTGAATATTCTCCAGACCTTACCTCTTTCACTGCCGGTAGAGGAACATTCAACACTGAGTTTTCTCATTATCAAGAAGTACCCAGTCATCTGGTGGGTACTATTGTTAATGATTCCACATCATAATTTCTAAACTGGGTTTGCTGTTTTCCACCTTTCTAACAGGGATAACAGCAAACCCCATTTCATTAAAAATCAGCCAAAGACACGCCACCTATAATTATGACATCATCCGATGAACAACAATATAGTTTTGGTATTCTCACTTTAAGCGATAAAGGCTCGCAGGGTAAAAGAGAGGACACAAGTGGAGAATATCTTCGAGAACGTTTAACTACAGAAGGTTTTCAGGAGGCTGCCTATCTAATAATTGGCGATCAAGAGGAATTAATTGCCAAGACCCTGACCAAATGGGTTGACCATAAAAAGATAGATTTGATAATAACCACCGGTGGCACCGGGGTAAGCCCTAGAGACTTAACTCCTGAGGCAACTGCTTCAATTATCGACCGAGAGCTTCCAGGATTTTGCGAGGCAATGCGAGCCGCAAGTTTGCAGATAACACCAAACGCCATGATATCAAGAGGAATAAGTGGAACCAGGAAGATGAGTTTAATTATTAATCTACCTGGCAGCAAGAAAGCTGCTATGGAAAACTTAGAAACGGTTGTGCCTGCTTTACGCCATGCAATCTACAAGATAAAGGGAGGCTCAAAAGATTGCGCTACTGAGTGTTAAATGTAACGAATCAAGTACAGTCTTAAGGCTAAACATGTCTTGACACTTCAACTAACGGCCACCTAACATCGGTGCAAGTTTAGTTACAATCAATATCAACCTGCGATTCAGACTCATCCTTACGGGCAGCTATTTCACCCATTACATGAGCCGACTCTCCCAAAGCAGAAAGCTGTAGGCAAATATCGTCCACTTCATTAGCACCAACAACTAGCACCATACCAATTCCACAATTGAATGTCCGGCACATCTCATTAACTGAAATGTTTCCTTTTTCTTGCAGAAAATTAAATATGGGTAGAACAGGCCAAGTTCCTTTTTCAATTACCGCCTTGCAACCGGCTGGCAATACGCGAGGAATATTATCAACAAAGCCACCCCCTGTGATATGAACAAGCCCGCGAATCTTAAAATTTTTGATCAGATTAAGAATCGTTTCTGTATAAATTCTTGTTGGCCGCAATAATTCTTCACCAAGGGTGCAACCAAGCGTATCGACATGATTATCAACAGTAAGTCCAAGCTCTTCAAAACACACTTTTCGGACCAAGGAGTATCCATTGCTGTGAATACCACTCGCTGAAAGACCAATAATTTTATCACCAACCTTAATCTCTGACCCGTCGATTATATCATTACGTTCAACAATTCCTACGGTAAACCCTGCCAAATCATATTCTCCAGCGCTATACATGCCTGGCATTTCAGCAGTTTCTCCACCGATCAAAGAACATTTTGAAATTTCGCAGCCTTTAGCAATTCCCTTAACAACATCTGTGGCCTGCTCAACGTCCAGGCTCCCCATGGAAAAATAGTCCAGAAAGAAAAGTGGCTTTGCTCCAGAAACAACGGTATCATTAACACACATTGCTACCAAATCAATACCGATGGTATCATGTTTATTACAGAGTCCTGCAATTTTAAGTTTTGTGCCAACCCCATCAGTTGAAGAAACTAATATTGGATCCTTGTAACGGTCTCCGCCCAAGGCAAACAGGCCGCCAAAGCCACCAATACCGGTCATTACTCCACGCTGAAAGGTAGCGGAGACTACAGGTTTAATCTGCTCAATAAAATCATTTGCTTTATCAATATCAACACCTGACTCAGCATATCTGGAATTTCTATCACTCATTATACTTTTCTTATTCTCTTTTAGTTAATTTATCATTCGACCAAAATAGAAACCGTTATGGTCTAACCCTAAAGGTTTAAGTATTTCATTAGTGCGAAAAAAAAAGAACGAGACAGGGGTTTCCATCTCGTTCATACATATGGTTTAATCTTTATTTTATAAAATATATAATTAATACTGATCAAGCTAAAAGTCAATTTGTTATTTAGCCAGAGTGGCACTTAAAACCTCGGGATCAACAGTTGGTTGTTTACAAGTGAAATTCTCACAAACGTAGGCAGTTGCCCTGTTATCGACCATAGACATGTATTGCAAAAAACTAAATTTTTTGACCTGTTCCTCTGAGAAATCATCAAGATTAGCCAGCATGATTATTTTATTTGGTAAAAAATATTTTCCGGTTACAACATGCATCAATTTAGTATCTTCGGCTCCACGTTTGCCTGCAATCACAATCTGCATTGATTTTTCCCGCATAAACTCATAGGCTGCCAACATCTGAGGCATTGCCTGAGGAACCTGTGCCAATTGCCCTGCAAAAGCAGAAACTGTACCCTCACCCTTTTCCAACATATATTCTGAGGCGGTCATTCTAGCCAACCGAAGAAGATTCATTGCTGCAATGGAGTTACCAGCTGGTTCCGAGCCATCATAGTCTCCTTTCATTCTCAACAATACCGATTTGTCTTTCCCAGAACTGTCAAAAAAACCACCCTCTTTTTTATCATAAAAAAGCTCAATTTGTTTTTCATTCAAATCCATGGCCCACAATAACCACCTGTTTTCAAATGAAGCTTCATACAGATCCAAAACTCCTTGAACCATAAAGGCATAGTCATCTAATTGTCCTTCAATGCCTACATCATCATTTCGATAACGATGAAAAAGCACTTTGCTCTTGCGATCGTACATTTGTTGTTGAATAAATTGAGCAGCTCCAAGAGCAGCCTCTAAATATCGTTCATCACGCAGAACATGATATCCTTTTGCCAATGCACTGATCATTAATCCATTCCAAGAGCTTAACACCTTGTCATCCATATGAGGGCGCAGGCGTTGAGTACGGATTTTTAGCAATACAGATCTTGCCTTTTCCTCCAAAACACGAATCTGCTGCTCTGTGATTTCAAATTTGACACTTGCAGACTTATTAGATTGGGCTCGATATAAAATATTCTTATTGACGAAATATCCATGTGGATCAGCTGGAGCATTCCCGTTTTCTTTAATTCCGTAAATAAAAGAAAAAACATCTGCTTCAAGCGTAGGCAACCTTTTATAAATTTCACTTTTTCCCCATAAATAAAAGGCACCTTCACTTTTCTTTTCAGAATTTTCAGGCAGAGGACTGTCAGCATCTTCCGCGGAATAAAAACCACCTTTGGGATCTGCCATTTCTCGCAATACATAATCCAAGGTATGCCTGGCAATTCTTTCAAATTCATTTTCACCAGTCAATTGATAAGCCTCCAAGTAGCTCATAGCTAATTGGGCCTGGTCATACAACATTTTCTCAAAGTGGGGCACGCGCCACTTAGCATCAACCGAATAACGATGGAATCCACCTCCGACATGATCATAAACCCCACCATCTGCCATCTTTCTTAATGTCTCCAGGGCTAGTATCTCCACCCGCTTATCCCCAACTCCCTTAGCGTATCTGAACAAAAAATTGAGCACAACTGGTCTTGGAAATTTTGGATAGTTACCAAATCCTCCATTTTCTCGATCAAAATTTTCAATAAAATAATTTGCTGCTTGTTTTGAATGCTTGCCACTAACCGGCCCACGGGAACTCTCATTCTTTGCTTGTTTTGCTAATCCATCAAGAATTTTTTGGGCTTGAATAAGTATTCTATCGCGATCATTTTGCCAGGCCGCATCAATTGCATAAAGCAATTTGGGGAAACCTGGACGACCATATCTATCTTCTGGAGGGAAATAGGTTCCTGCATAAAAAGGTTTTAGGTCAGGAGTTAAAAATACACTCATTGGCCAACCGCTACTCCCTGTCATTGAAAGTGTTACGGCCATGTAAACTTGATCAAGATCGGGACGTTCCTCACGGTCAAGCTTAATACTGATAGAATGCCCATTAAGAATTGGAGCAATATCTTCGTTTTCAAAAGATTCATGAGCCATCACATGGCACCAATGACATGTAGAGTACCCAATAGACAAGAAAATTGGTTTATTCTCTTTTCTCGCTAAAGAAAAGGCTTCATCACCCCAGGGATACCAATTAACAGGGTTAAAAGCATGTTGCAGAAGATACGGGCTTTTTTCATTAATGAGTTTATTTGCCTGCCTGCCCTTGGCCAACTCAGTTTCAATGTAAAAGTCTGCCGTATTTTTTTGAGAATTTGTAGTTGCCATAGAGTCCACCTCCAAAACGTAAAAAATTGACAGCAGCAAAATGAAAATGATCCGCCCAACATTGCCTCTATTAAAAATTATTAATCTCTGTCTAAATTTTCCCATGCTTGCACCTCAATTTTATAAATAAAACGATAAGCATATTTCACAATAATTCAGTGCAAAAAGACAAATTATTACTTTTATAAACAATACAAAAAAACCCCTTTCACTTTCATACCACAGTGTGGTATTGTTCTTGATTAGTTAAATGAAGAAATAATCTTTGCCAGAAATTTTACAAACTAGGCAGCCATGGATAGTAAAGAAATTTTTAGAGCACGAAAAAAACTAACAAAAACCCAGAAACAACTCTCAGAGCTTCTAGGCATATCAATCAAAGCGGTTCATAGCTATGAACAAGGGTGGCGAAAGGTGCCATCACACGTAGAAAGGCAGATCTTTTTTTTGCTTTCGCGTCTACGAGATGAAGCAGAAGGGAAAGCCCCTAAACCTTGCTGGGTAATAAAAAAATGCCCATCAAAACGCAAAAAGAAATGCCCAGCTTGGGAATTTCAAGCCGGTAAATTATGTTGGTTTATTAATGGCACTATTTGTGAGTGTCAGGCTAAAAAAAGCTGGGGTGACAAGATGGCAATATGTCGCCAGTGCGAAGTGTTATCTTCACTCCTATAAAAAAATGAACATGAGGAATATAAATGAGCAATAATTATGGTTTTAACACCAAAGCCCTGCATAGCAGTTACACTCCCGATCCTGTCACCAGAGCACGAGCTGTCCCCATTTTTCAAACAACTGCTTATAACTTTGACAGCACCGAGCAAGCAGCAAACCTTTTTGCGCTTAAGCCACCCGATTTCCCAGGAGAAATCTATAACAGATTTACCAATCCAACCTATGAAGTACTTGAAGCTAGATTGGCTGACCTTGAAGGTGGTATGATTGCAGCAGCCCTTTCATCCGGCCAGGCTGCTACCTTTTTGTCAATTCTTACCATAGCTGACAGTGGTGACAACATCATTGCCTCTAAAACAATTTATGGCGGCTCGTACACTTTGTTCGACCTAACATTTCCAAAAAAATTCGGCATTGACGTACGATTTGTAGACCCTGAAAACCCTGAAGAGATCCGAGCAGCCATTGACAATAAGACAAAGGCTATTTTTGCTGAAACAATTGGCAACCCTAAACTCAACGTTCTTGACATCGAAATGGTTGCAAATATTGCCCATGAAGCTGGGATCCCATTAATTATCGACAACACTTTTGCAACTCCATATCTATGCAGACCATTTGAGCATGGAGCCGACCTTATTATGCACTCTGCAACAAAATGGATATGCGGTCACGGCACTTCGGTTGGTGGCATGGTTGTCGACTCAGGCAAGTTCAATTGGGACAATGGTAAATTCCCAGAGTTGACCGAAGACGACCCATCGTATCGTGGAGGAATGAATTACCTCAAAGAATTTGGTCAACTTTCCTATATAGTTAAACTTAAATCTCGTTTCACCAGAGACCTTGGCCCATGCATGAGCCCATTTAATGCTTTTCTTTTTCTTCAAGGTCTTGAAACTCTTTCCCTTCGAATGGAACGCCACAGCGAGAACGCAATGGCTGTAGCTAAATATTTGCAAGACCACCCACAAGTTAACCAAGTTATTTACCCTGGCCTACCCGATCACCCAACATACGATCTTGCCTGCAAGTATCTTAAAAATGGGTTCGGAGGAATGGTTGGCTTTCTGATAGAAGGTGGGATACAAGCCGGTCAAAAATTCATCGACAACCTTGACCTCTTTTCTCATGTTGCCAATGTTGGCGATGCCAAATCTCTTGCAATTCACCCTGCCAGCACTACTCATTCGCAGCTTTCGGAAGATCAACAGCTAGCAGCTGGAGTCTCACAAGATTTTGTAAGACTCTCCGTTGGCATTGAAAACATTGAAGATATCATCGCTGACTTAGATAAAGGTCTTAGTGCCTAACCCAGATAAACTGGAAATAAATTAAGGCCCTGGACTCAGTTTAGTACTCGCTTGACGGGTGTAAGTACCTTAACATTAGGCCCTAAGTTATTAAAATTAAACTGCTTATTTAAAGTCTAGTCATAAATAATACGAAAATTACTGATATGGTACTAAACGGTTAACTGAGCATAGTTTTTTCCTTAACTTAAACATACGTTGTACTCAAACATAAAAGCAATTCAAATCATGGACGAGAAACAGATAACATAGTTTCTCGTCCATATATTTTTTGACAAGATTTTTCTGATTGTTTACCCAAAACAACAATACTTCCGTGGCAAGGTTTGCCATTTGGCTGTATAGATATTATGCAATTAACTGGTAAAGATCCGAATAGATTTGTTATAATAACATTATTGATCCAATTTTTTTAATAGCAAAATTAAATTTTACAGTTTGATATATTTTAAATGAAAAATATCGAAAATAATTCAGTAGGCATTGTCGAAACCAAATCCTTCACCTTACCGGACGCTTTAACCTTGGAAAATGGTGAAACTTTTGGACCAATCACACTTGCATATGAAACATACGGTTCATTAAACACCAACAAATCGAATGCAATTCTTATTTGTCACGCCTTGTCCGGAGACGCTCATGTCGCAGGTTATCATATCGGCAGTGACAAACCTGGCTGGTGGGAAATCATGGTTGGCCCCGGCAAATCACTCGATACTGATAAATATTTTATTATCTGCACCAATATTCTAGGAAGTTGTGTCGGCACTACAGGCCCTTCTTCAATGGACCCAGCTTCAAAGACACCTTATGGCCTTCGATTTCCAGTGGTCACGATTGGCGACATGGTTAAAGCCCAAAAAGTTTTAGTAGACTCATTTGAAATAAAAAAATTAATGACTGTCATCGGTGGCTCAATCGGCGGCATGCAAGTTCTAGAGTGGAGTATACGCTATCCTGAAATGGTACATTCAGCAATACCCCTGGCAACAGCCCAACGTCATTCAGCACTTGCCATAGCATTTAATGAAGTAGCTCGCCAATCTATCATGGCTGACCCAAATTGGTCAGAAGGTAACTATTATAGCGGCAACAAACCAAATCTTGGCCTAGCTGTAGCCCGAATGATTGGTCACATCACATATCTATCTGACGAAGGAATGCGAAATAAATTCGGGAGACGGCTACAAAACAAGGGTGACTTTTCCTTTAATTTTGAAGCTGACTTCCAGGTGGAAAGCTATCTCCGCCATCAAGGCACAAAATTTGTAGAACGTTTTGATGCCAACTCATTTCTTTATATCACCAAGGCTGCTGATTATTTTGATCTCACCCGTTTATTAAATGATGGAGATGCCGCCTTTTCAAAATCCAAAGCAAAATACCTTGTTGTCTCATTCACTTCAGATTGGCTCTATCCCACCCGAAAATCTAGGGCCATGGTTAAAGCTATGAAAAAACACAATATTGATGTTAGTTTTTGTGAGATAGAAGCACAATGGGGCCACGACGCATTTTTACTTCCTAATCAGCGTTTAGATGAACTGCTCGGTGGGTTTATTGAAAGAATGGCAAAGGAGATTAATTTCTAATGCGTTTTGATTTACAGGTCATTGCCTCTTGGATTGACCCGGCAACCAAAGTACTTGACCTTGGCTGCGGAGAAGGAGAATTGCTTCATTTTCTCAAAGAAGAAAAGCAAATCATCTGCACAGGCATTGATAATAAAGAAGACAATGTAGCCCATTGTATTTCAAAGGGCATTACCGCATTACAGGGAGACTTCAATGATGAAGTTTCCGATTATGCAGACAATACATTTGACTACGTAATTCTCAGTCAAACATTGCAGCAGGTGTATGAACCCAAACAACTCCTCAATACTTTGCTCAGAATTGGCAAAAAGGTGGTGGTCAGCTTCCCAAACTTCAGTCACTGGGGATGCCGTTTGCAATTATTGCTCAAAGGCCAAGTGCCAACAACTAGTCAATTACCTTTTGAGTGGTACAGCACCCCAAACATCAGGGTAATCACCATAAAGGACTTCAGATTTTTTGTTAAAGAGGCAGGCTTTATAATTATTGATGAAGTGGCCATTAACACCAATAATGAAGATCGGCAGGGTAATATTATCCACTTTTTACCAAATGCTCGGGCAACATATGGCATTTTCTTGATAGGAACCGACCAATGAAGAAATTTATCACCACCAATACATGCGTTGACGAAGAAGAAGAGATTAGTCTATTCTACAAAGAAATACCCGAGATTGTTAACAAACTTGTAAAATCATGGGACAAAAAAGGAGGCTATGAGCACATTGGTCCTGTCCCCATGCCTTCCCATGATTCCATTGTTCAACTCATTCATAAAGCAAGAACCATTCTTTTTCCTGGTTACTTTTCCAATACCATTCTCAACCCTAATAGTCTTGAATACAACATTGGCCAAGAAACAACTGAACTCTATGCAAGCCTTAGCAAACAGGTAGTTCTGGCCTTGCAGCACGACTGTTTCAGAGCAAAAGAACCTTGCAGCCATTGCAAAAATAAAGGTCATAAAATTGCTCTGCAATTTATTAAAAGCCTCCCTCACATTGAAGAGATTCTTACAACTGACATTACTGCAGCCCTTGCCGGCGACCCTGCAGCCCAAAACGCTGATGAAGTCATATTTAGCTACCCTGGGCTGTTAGCTATTACCATCTACCGCATGGCCAACGTCCTGCACAATTTAAAAGTTCCAATTTTACCCCGTATTATGACAGAACACGCACATAGCCAAACTGGTATCGATATCCACCCAGGCGCCAGCATTGGCGAAAGTTTTTTTATTGACCACGGCACTGGCATTGTTGTCGGTGAAACCACCCAGATTGGCAATCGTGTGCGCATTTATCAAGGCGTAACTTTGGGCGCTCTTTCTTTGCCCAGAAACGCTGGTGACCGTTACCGAAACATAAAAAGGCACCCTACAATCGAAGATGACGTAATTGTCTATTCCAATACAACCATTCTTGGTGGAGAAACTACCATTGGAGCCCGATCTATCATTGGCGGGAACATCTGGCTTACAGAAAGTGTTCCATCAGACACCAAAGTTTTGTTAAAGCGGCCAGAATTGGCCTACCTTGGCAGGAAAAGTCAAACAAACCCAGAAGAAGGAAAGTAAAAATGGCGCGTTACTCAAACCTCATTGATTCCATAGGCAACACTCCTCTAATCCGCTTAAATAAAATTGATGGATCAAAAAATGCTCAAATATATGTAAAGCTTGAGTCAAGAAACCCCCTGTTTAGTGTGAAAGACAGGATAGGTGCCGCTATGATTGAAGCTGGAGAAAAACAAGGTGAGATAAAAGCTGACACAGCAATCATCGAACCAACCAGTGGCAATACTGGAATTGCTCTTGCCTTTGTATGTGCAGCCAAAGGCTATCGGCTCATACTTACCATGCCAGAAACAATGAGCATTGAACGTCGTAAACTTTTACAACATCTTGGTGCAGAACTTCACTTAACTCCTGGGCATAAAGGTATGAAAGGGGCTATAAGTAAAGCAGAAGAACTAAACGCCGAGTTAGACAATTCCTTTATGCCTAATCAATTTGCCAATCAAGCAAATCCCCAAATCCATCGCCAGACCACTGCTGAAGAGATTTGGCAAGATACAGATGGCAAGATCGATATTTTTGTTGCAGGAATTGGTACTGGTGGCACCATAACCGGAGTCTCAGAGGTCTTAAAAGAGCGCAACTCATCTTTACACACCGTGGCTGTTGAACCAGACGACTCTGCTGTCCTTTCAGGTGACCAACCCGGGCCCCATAAAATTCAAGGAATCGGGGCTGGTTTTATTCCAGAAATCCTAAACACCGACATCATTGATCAAATTGTACGTGTCTCCAATGACCAGGCAATGAATTGCGCCAAAAGCCTCAGCAAAGAAGAAGGAATACTTTGTGGCATCTCCTCAGGGGCTGCTGCCTATGCAGCTTTGCAGGTTGCAAAGATCCCTGAAAACCAGGGCAAGACAATTGTTGTTGTGCTTCCCGACACTGGTGAGCGTTATTTGAGCACCGACCTGCTCAAACCTGATAATTAAAATCCAAGGTATTTCTTGACGCAATTGCCAACAGCATTTAGTTTATATTTAAAAACTAACTGCACTCGTCACCATTCAAAGAATCAAGCAAATCTGCTTAACTTTGACTTAAATTCCATGCCGTTTTAACTATAATATTATATTTTATATAGTTACCGGAAGGTTTCTTCGTATCAATAATATTACTATACTTAATCGAGGTACAAAGATGATCAGCAAAGAACTGCTGGATATTTTAGCCTGCCCCAAATGCAAGGGCGAGGTCACGCTAACAAAAAAACAAGATGGCTTACTATGTGCTCCTTGCAAACTCCTTTACGAAATTCGTGAAGATATCCCTGTAATGCTGATTGATGAAGCAAAAAAAATAGAGAATCCTGACAGTTTATAATGCCCTTTACCATCAGCACGAAAGATTGTTTTATCAATGCACCTTTCCAAGAGCTTAAAGATGGTCTAATCGACCTTTTCATTGAGCACAAGCTACAACCAGAAATCGGCTTAGAAGGTAATGCTCTCTACGATCAAAACATAGATGATTTCACAAGAATTGCTTCCACTCTTAAAAAAAACGGCCTAGCATGTACTTTGCATGCTCCCTTTTTTGATCTTTCACCTGGAGCACTTGACCCTCATATCAGGCAAGTAAGCAGAGATAAACTCAACCTTGCCTTTGCGCTCATCGATGTATTCAAACCACTAGCAATTGTATGCCATCTTTCTTTTGAGGACAACAAGCATGGATACAAATTGGAAGAGTGGCATTCACATGCCACTCAAACATGGCAAGACCTCACAACCCTAGCTGCCGCAAGAAAAACAACAGTGATGCTTGAAAACACCTACGAAAAAAATCCTGTCCAACATAAGCGCATCCTGCAAACTATTAACTCTGAATATGCTCGATTTTGTCTGGATGTCGGTCATTTACTTTCATTTTCAAAAAGTACTTGGCAACAATGGCTGCCAATCATGAGCCCTTGGCTCGGACATCTTCATCTGCATGACAACAACGGCGACCGAGATACTCACCTTGGCATTAGCAAAGGAGATTTTGACTTTACAGGGTTATTCGCATTTCTTTCAGAAAACAATCTCAACCCTTCCATCACACTTGAACCTCACACAGAAGAAGACCTGTGGGTTAGCCTTGATACCTTGGCAGAAATGGGGGTTGTTGATTTAAGAATTTAAACTTGAGACAAATGCAGTTTATTATTTTTTGCCCACTATGCAGTTCTCCAAAGAAAATATACAGCAGACGCTTCACACCCAA
>PJEL010001453.1_pt1 | contig 23944 bp, 32 predicted proteins | sample 1853271 | NCBI WGS metagenome assembly PJEL01 (sample SAMN08108733, study PRJNA415343) | Invertebrate metagenome, whole genome shotgun sequencing project. | host: Globobulimina | place: Sweden: Gullmar Fjord | collected 2015-08
GTGCGATTCGTTAACACTAGAATAGTTTTTAAAAGAATCGCGGTGCGATTCGTTAACACAATAATGGACGATTTAAAGAAAATACAATTAATGGAGTATATGTTCACTAGGTTGAAAAAAGATCGAGAATTTGCTAAAGAACTCGGTATAGATATATTTCCTATCAGAGATGTATGGGTTAAGTACAAACTTGTACAGATTAATTTAAAACTTCAAGAACAGTTAGTACCTTTACTAGCTGTTCTTGATGAACTCTTAATTGGTGAAGAGGACAATGTTACTGAAAAGGTAAACAAAGTCAAAGAACTTATTGAAAAGTCAAAAGAAGTAAAAACATATGAAGAATATACTGAATATTTAAAGAACATTGAGATCAAACATTATACAGATGGTAGAGTTATTATTATTCTTTGAGTCGCACAACAATTAACGGCGTCGTTCGCGATTAACCAGTGCTTTCTTCTTAGCATCTCTTTCGGTTTTGTAAGTAGTTCCTTGAATAGGGACATTTCTTACACCATTTGGAGTTCTCTTATGGTAAACATAACCTGGTCCAGATTCTTTCTTGTACGCAGTAACAACACGGTTATCAGATTTCACGTAGTATCTAGTTTTGGGTTTCGACCTATTTCTAGATACTCTTTTAGTGCGAGAAACTCGTTTTTTTCCTGAAGGTCTTCGTACTGGACGTCTCCCAGGAGTTGATTTTCTTTTATTTGAAGTTTTCTTTACTAATCCGTTTAACCATTCCATTGTTTTACTTTAACCGGATAAAGTTTAACTTCGTTTTAAACGCTTTTTCTCACCATGAGACCTCGTTTCATAAACTTTAGTTTCAGTTCGGTCTTCAACATCTTTATCATCATCTTCGCGTAATCTTTTGATACCTTCGGGATCATTGGAATATTTGGTAATTTGTCTAAAAACTTCATTCCCAGTAGTTACACGAGTAATACTAGGATGCCAAAAGAAGACATTAGTAACATTACGGCTATGTTTAGCCATGTCATTAATATCTTCTGCATCTATCCAAGGATTATACAGGATAATTGGGGATGTTTTAAGTCCCATTTTCTTGCGAATTTTGTTAGCACCTAGTGCAGTTCCTATTTCCAAGTGCATCCAGTAAATAAATAATATTAAATAGAGTATAAATGGACAGTGTAAATATTGATAAAAATATATGGAATAGTCACCCAGTATATAAAAACTACTATGGTAGTAAATCTGGTCTTATATGGAGTACTAGGAGTGATAGATTGTTAAATGGATATAAAACAAAAAGTGGTTATATTAAGGTAAAAATAAATAAGAAAAACATCCCGGTTCACAGATTTATATATGAATGTTGGCTAGGAAATATTCTGGAAAACCATGACATTGACCACATAGATAACAAAAAGGACAATAATAATGTAAAAAATTTACAAATGTTGTCTAAAAAAGACCATAATTTAAAAACAAGATCTCAAAATAAGCAAACAAATGATAAACATTTTAAACCGATAATAAGGTTTAAAATTGATTTGGAAAATCAAAAATATGACATTAAAAAATACCCAAACCAAATAGAAGCAGCAAAAGATGTTTCCAGGAGTAGGGTTTCTATAAATGATGCATTATATGGAAGAAGTATAACTTGCGCTGGTTATTTCTGGAAATTTGTCAAATCATCTGAATTACCTGGGGAATATTGGTGCTGTTTAAGTGATTCCAAATTTAGAAAAGCAGAATTTTCGAATTTTGGACGTGTTAAAACAAGGGGAAGAATTACATACGGATCATTGTATAAATCTGGATATTATAGAATTGTAATAAATGGGGGGAAATATTCAGTTCATAGACTTATTTGTTTAGCATTTAATGGCAAAGCTCCTAAATACCATTACACAGTCGACCATATAGATAGAGACAGAACAAATAATAATTATAAAAATCTCAGATGGGCTACTTCTAAAATTCAGGTTGATAATTCTTGTTCTAAAATGGTTATTGCATATAAAGATGGTTCAGAATATGGTAAATGGAATTCAATGATGGATGCAGAAAGAGAATTGGATGGAGTATACGGTTCAAATATATCCAAATGTATATCAGGTAAATTAAAAAAAACTGGTGGATTTACTTGGAAATTTATTGAAGTTTAACTCTTTTTATCCTAGTTTCTGTTCTGTCTTCTAGTTCTTTGTCATCATCCTCTTTCATTTCATTATGACTTGGACAATGTTTTTCTATTTCTCTGAATACTGCATTACCTGTCATTACCCTTGTTATATCGTCACTCCAGAAAAAGACATTTGAAACTGTGCGAGAATGTTTTATCATTTCATTGATATCATCAGAATCTATCCAGGGATTGTAAAGTATTATAGGAGCTTGTTTTTTACCCTCATTTTTTAAAATTCTATTTGCACCAATACGGATCCCAATTTCTGTAAATGTTCCACGGTACGAATATATTTTTATAGGAGAGTCCATGATAACAAGTAACAAATCCGCGTCTATAACTCCCTGAATATCAGCTTCTGCACATTTTCTGTGATAATTAAGATCTCGTAAAGGATTACCAATGGTATCCAAACGCTCATCTTCCATAATAGTCCAATCATGCGTAATTTCATGACCCATTTCTTCTAGTTTGTCTATCCACATTGCCTTTATGCGTCGTCTGCACTTCCAACTACTTGCCACATAAATCTTCATATTTAATCATATGTAATTGATTCCCTAAAGACTTTAATTTCTTGGATAATAAATTTCTTGTATAATACTAAATGAAACGTTACTTTAGCAAACGTAGACGCTCTCGTTCTCGTCGCCGCAAGACTCGTTCAAGACGTCGCAAGAGTCGTCGTTCAAGACGTCGCCGCAAATCTCGTTCTCGTCGTCGCCGCAAATCTCGTTCAAAATCCAAGCGCAAGCGTGTAGGAAACAAAGTACATATGGCTAATGGAAAGGTATTGAAGGTCCAAAAGGATAAGGATGGAAATGAATTTATTCGCAGTGGAAAATCTAAATCCAAGACATATGTAGGAAAAACTGGAAAACAGATCAAGAAAAAGAAGTCTCACAAACGCCGTAAAAGCCGTAAAAGCCGTAAAAGCCGTAGACGCCGCAAGAGTAGTTCCAAGAAACGCAGACGCAGACGTCGCAAACGTTTTGGTAAAAAACCAGGTCTAATTAGTATTATGGGAAATTACTCTCCATCTAAAATGAACAGTTTTCAACAATACACTGGAATGTCTGCTCCACAAATGACTAAGCACATGTCTAATGTATTGAAGAGCGATCGTGCAAACTTTTATGCAAATCTTTGAGTATAATTAATTTCTAGACTACGCACAAATGAGTGTAGATTCGAAAGTAATTGAAAAATTAGAGGAAGTGTTAACACTTTTGAAAAAGGACCCAAAAGACCCAAAAGACCCAAAGGACTGTGACTGTGATTGTGATGACTGTGATTGTAAAAATTGTCCAGAAGACTGTGAAGACTCAGAAGACTCAGACTGTGAAGATTGTGAAGATTGTCCGTTAAACGATTCTTCTAAAGAATCTGTCAAAAAAATGTGTCAAGACTGCCCTGCATTTAAGAAGGGATGTCCATTTAAAGGAAATGGTTGTCCATTCAAGGACGCTCAGGTAATGAAAGTTGAAACCTTTGAAACTGAAGGTTGCGCGGCAGATCCATCACAGTGTCTAATGGGCATTTTACTTTTTGTTGTATTCTTTGTAATGTTCTTAGTCAGTTTCATGAGACTTCTTCGTAGTTTCAATTAGACCTTGTAATTTATCAAGTTGTTCAAGAATAGCATTAAATGCATTACTCATAATTTCTCTGGGTGATTTTTCGGAAGTAATCACCCTGATAATCATTTTTGTTTCTAAGGGGTGTGGTACCGTATAACCAGCAAATGTTACATAAGGATCTTTGAGTAGTTGTTTTTGTAGTAAGTTTCCTATTGTATGGCCAGAATCTTCAAAAACAAATTTGTATTCGTTACGGCTAATTTTAATAACTTCCATTATTCTTTGAAACTTTAAGTATTTTCTTTGAAACTTTAAGTATTTTCTTGTTAAAGAAGTTTAAAAGTTGAAAATGATATGATGCTTTTGAAACATAAACCTACTTAAAGAATTTTGAACATACAGTTCAACAAACAAAATGACTGATCAAACCGAAACCGTAGAACAAACGCCAACCTTTGAAGATCGTGTAAACGATCTTGTAGAACGCTTAACTAGCACTTTTAAAGAGGTTAAAAGTATTACTGGAGAGCTTAAGGCGCTCAAGCGTGAGCATGCCAAGATCGTAAAGAAAGCGTCTGGTGGACGTCGTAAAAAGGCCAAAGACCCGAATGCCCCAAAGAAAGCCCCAAGTGGTTTCGCCAAACCAACCAAGATTACTAAAGAGTTAGCTGAGTTCCTTGGTCTTCAGGAGGGTGACCTTATTGCTCGCCCAAAGGCTATTAGCAAGGTATCTGATTACGTAAAGGCTCACAGTCTTCAGGATGAGAAAGATGGACGCATTATCCATTTAGATCGTGATGGAGGTGAAGTTTTAGCTACGTTACTCAATATAGCTCGTGATACCGAGCTTACGTACTTTAACCTTCAAACTTACATGAAGGTACATTTCCCAAAGGCTGAGAAGAAAGCAGCTGAGACTGCGGTTGAGACTGAGACTGCGGTTGAGGCTCCAGCTACTAAGAGGCGTACTCGTAGAAGAGCTGCAGCAGTAACTGAATAATCGGTTTAAAGAAAGAATCGCACTGCGATTCGTTAACACTCAAAGAGTTTTTAAAATCTGCAAAGTTTAGCGGATTTCGAATGATGAAAATTTCATACCTAAATGGAATGCTACTAAATGCCAAGTACCATGTAAAATTGCAAACCAAGTGTTGTTGTTTTTTGTTAATGATATTTCAGTTGAAATAATGCATAGAATAATAGCTGCGATGCTATGAGGTATGTAATTCTTTACTACATTATGTTTGTAATAAGAGTAAAGAAATATCAACGTCCAGGCAAATAATTTGTCCATAAGTACCAAGTAATTATAAAACGTGTCTTTTTTTAAGACTGAAATATGAAGATCTTTTGTAAATCTTTCTATTTCATACACGTGCATAACAAACGATGCAAAAACTGCATAAATAACAAATAGTTTTAGAATAGGTTCGTTTTCATACGACAGTATTCTAAGACCATACAGATTGCTAGCGCAAACATAAATGTAGAGTAGAGCATTCATTTTTAATATTAAAGTTGGTATTCTAAAGTAATTAAAAATCGGTATTTAACGTCTTCTTTCGTCGTGAGACTCTTCCGAATAATCAGAATATTCATCAGAATATTCATCAGAAGATCTCTCTTCGTCCGAAAATTCTTCCTCCTCGTAATCAAGTTGTTCCTGGTCTTCCTCAGTTACTTCTTCAAGTTTAACATCGCGAACTTTGTCTTTGGGTCCTTCAACAAATCCTTTCTTTTCAGAGTCTGTATGAATCAACGAACTCTTATTATTTGGTAACACGGGGAACAATTTTTCAATAATAGATACAGCTTTTTCACCATCAGATCCTTCAAATGTTTCTGGAAGAATGACATTAAAACGAACGTATAAATCACCAAATTCATTTTTCTTTGATCCATAAACTGGCATACCACCACCTTTTACCTTACGAGCACCATCTTTGGAGTGGAGTGGAGAACCGTCATCTGCTTTCAAATAAAGATAACTTCCATCTAAATGTTTTAGTACAATCTTAATAAGTCCAAGACCAGCAGCGTAAGATTCATATAAACTGATGTTTTTCACAGTATAAAGAGTATTTCCATGACGCTCAAAATGTTCGTGGTTATTCTGATTCAAAGTAATTACAACATCACCACTTTCATATCCTAGTTTTTCATCACCTTCTCGGTTAAATCTAATTTCCTGACCATCTTGGACCCCACGAATGATAGGTACTTCAATTTTAAATTTTTCTGATTTAACTTTCTTACCGGATTTGTCTATTCTTGATCTTTTAACAGCTAATTTCTTAGTTTTACCATAGTACATATCCTCAAGACTTACTGGGAGATTATAGTAAATATCATCTACTCTTGGACGCAATCCGGGTACTTCTTCTTCATCTGCAATTTCTTCGAATTTGTCGTTTTTCTTTGGGGTTTTGTGTTTGGTGCCTTCGGTTCTTTCGGTTACCTTATTAGCTAAATTACCTAGATCAATTTTAGACTCTTTAGGTTCAGCTGAACCTTCACCCATCGATTCCATTACTTGACCCAACATGGCTTTAGACATAACTTTCATTTGAGATTTAGTCGCAGGGTCAATCTGGCGACCGGATTGTTCCATACTGGTAAAAACGGTATCGGTAACATGGTTGAACATCTGGTCCATGTTCATATTGTTAATACGGTCTTTTTCGTCAGTTGGGATAGTTTGAGCAATCTGTTGGGCAGATTGCATAAGTTGATTAAGATCAATGTTTGGCATTTGAGGTGGTTGTGACATGTTTCGTTTTGAAGATCCCTGAATTTAATTTTTGGAAACGGGCGCGTTCTTAGGTCCAATTACTTCAGTATATCTTTTTTCAAGTTTTAACTTTTCAAAGTGATCTCTTCGAAGTCGATTAGCTAATTTTTCCGCGATCCTTATCTTACAATGAAGATGCGAATGATTAGAATCTTGCCAAGTACCAAAATTGATGGATGTTTGATAATCTTTGATATTCCATATTTCAGTAAATTCTTTGAGAGACTTGAAAAAATCAACTTGTTCTTCGGGACTTAATTCATAAAATTGTTCAATATGGCGAGTTGGTGTAATAATTATCACAGGTCGTTTATGCATATCATGATGAAATGTAAAATTTCCAGAATCACTAGTTATTATAACATGATGTTTAACTTTTCCACGAGGTTTGCAAGTATAACAACGTTTGTCTTTCTTTTTTGGTTTTCTTATTAATTTGAGATCAATTGATTTACGAGGATCAAGATATTCTGGTAAAGGAGGTTGTTGCCACGGAGTTGGGAGATGAATATACCCTTGTTGAACTTGAGGTTGGTACCATACTGTTGACGGAGGTCCATGAGCCCAAGCATTTACTGGTGGACCGTGACCTTGGTATTGGGCTTGTTGCATTTGTTGCTGATAATTAATTTGGGGTAAGTTAGTCGGAGCGGGTGGAAGTTGTTGTGGAATTGGAAGTTGTTGTTGATGATTAAAGTGTTGATTAAAGTGATTTTGTTGAAAATTCTCTATATCAGTTTCTCTTTCCTTAACAACTTCATGTTCTTTTAAATTTGCTTGTTCAACAGTCAAGGGATCTACTTTAACTGGTTCTGGAAGATCAAATGGGACTACGCTTGTTGCACTCGCTACGTGTATTTCACTATGGCCCGTTTTACTATGGTCCGTTTTACTATGGTCCGTTTTACTATGGTCCATTTCGTTTCATAACTGCCTTTAATTTTTGAGCCAGTTATAACCGAAGTTGTATAGATATCTATTTCACTGAAAAAACTTTACAAGTCTGGTGCAGTTTTGGTTAAGTTGTCATAAATGTATTTATCCCAATCAGATATATAAACTTTATTCTCAATAATATCAGTTAATACTTGTTTTATAAACATTTTCCAATCATATTTATCTTCCCAAACATGTGGTTGGTATAATCTCAAAACACCAATACCGTTTTCAAATGCAGTTTTCATCTTTTCTTTATCTCTTTTCTGGGTTTCTTCATAAGGTGTCCAGTTACCACATTGTTCAAAATGCTGTCGACCATCTACTTCAATAATCAGTGAATAATCTGGTAAATAAAAATCATAAGGATATTCTATTTTATATTGATGAATGTGTTTAATACACTCACTTTCTAAAAACTCTTTTACTTTTGATTCGGTTTTCCATATACAATACGGACATTCTGTACCTCCTGACGAAACATTATTTAAACTTGACTCAAATGATCTACTACAATATTCACAATTAAACCAGAATTTTTTACGAGTTGATTTGAATACATCTCTAGGTTTTAACTTATTTTTATTATAATCCCACCACCCCGCAAGCTTATGGGCAGCAAAGGATTTCTGAAAACAAATGTTACATTCTTTATTGCACAAAATCTTATTAGTACAGTAGGGACATGAAGTTCCTTTTTGAGTTATTGAATTAAGTGGTAAATAATATTCATGATCACATTCTGAACAAATGAACCAAAACTTTTTATTCGAATTTTTTCTAACTTCAATCGGTTTAATATAATTTTTATAACTCCATGATTTTGATCTATCAACACTAGCAAAAGATTTTTCAAAACAAGGAATGCAGTCTTCTGACCCACACACTTTTTTTCCTTTACAAAATACACAATTTTGATTTCCATTTGTTATATTTGCTACCTGAGCTAGATGTTCATGTTTACACATTTTACAATTAAACCAGTGTTTTTTATGACTGGTTTTAAAAACTTCCCGAGGTTTCTTTTCATTTTTATCATTCCAAAGATGAACTAGATCAGTACTAGCAAAAGACTTTTTATAACAAATATCACAATTATCACAAAGTTTATGGTTTGAACAATAATTACACCATTCACCTCTAACTACTGAATCAAGTCCTTTAAGAATGGAATGTTTGCATTCTGAACATGTAAACCAATATTTTTTACCAGAACTTTTATAAACTTGATCAGGTTTCAGATCATTTTTAGAATAGTCCCAATCTTTTGCTCTAGAATGTGTTGCAAAAGACTTCTCATAAGTTAACTTTTTTCTACGACTAGGAGGAATTCTTTTCATTGTTTAATCATGAATAATTCATTTCTTTAAGTAGGTTCAAAATCTCCGGAGGAGTTTACAAGTCTGGTGACGTCCTAGTTAAGTTGTCATAACGTGCTTGGATCTTCTCAACAAAACGATCTGCAGGTTCTCTAAAATCTTTACCACGTGCTTGTGCTACATCGATAGTACTGATCATATCAGAATAAGAAGCGCTGTGTTGGTCATTCTTTTCTTTCTGTTGAGCAAAGCCGTAGAAATCATAATAAGCAGTTAGAATACCAGTAGCGGCAAATCCAACAGCGTTAAGAATATACATATACTCCCATTCTGATCCAATAGCTGATGCGCCAGTCATTAGGAAGGGAATAATCAACTTTGGTAACCCAATTCTCGTATGCCATTTCTTATGAGTTTGTCCCTTTTTACCGTGAGCTTCTGCGAGCTCTTCAAATTTTGTTTTCCATTTATCGAAAACTAGGCCTTCATTTCCGTCAGTCCAACCTTCTTCCAATCTTAATGGGGTTTGAGATTCTAAGTCTTCGTGATTCGTTGACATTTAAAAGGGATTGGATTTAATTAAAAGAATCACACCGCGATTCGTTAACACTCTTTGAGTTTTTAAACTGGTGCAAACGAACTTTCTTAAGAAATAAACTAAATGTCTAAGTAAGGAAATGAATAAAAGTAAAGTAACCATTTTTGAGGCTGTTGATAAAGTTACCATTGATAGCCTGAAGAATGCTTTGACAAACCTAGATTCAAAACTTGGACAAGGGTCTGATGATGCAAAGGTTATTGTAAAACGTATAATATTGAACAACTATCTTCCCAAAATTTTAGTAGCTAATGTAAGATATAAACGTAATCAACCCCTATTTGATATTTGTCACGTGTATATTATGAACGAGTCATTAAGATATAAAATTAGAAGGAAATCTTCGTGTAAATGGTTCCCAGACAATTGGAGACCATTAACTCAAAGCTCATTACTCGGAGCTTATAGTTTTCGCGTACCTAAACTAACAAATAACAAGATCAATTAAACTATAAAGAATACCAATACATCCAATAATAATACTAGCAGTAGCCAGATTAATATACTCGTCACTAGTATTGTACTCATCATGGTCATTAATTATCATAGATCCAAATACAATAAGATATATACTTACCATCATAAAAAAGACGAAATTAGCATAACCTCCCGTATATGTTCTAGTACAACTTTCTCTACTATTATCCCAAAAACATTCTCTTGGGTTATCACCAGCATCACACGTATTAGCTGACTTACGTTTGTAACAAGGAACATCTTCAGCAAAAGCCTTTAGTTGATTAGGATTTACATCTAACCCACCTTCGATAATATATCGGTAATTAATTAGTTGAGACAACCCGGTCGTTTCCCAGGTTTCTTCGAAAAAACTAACACCTAAAATATAAACCAAATAAAGACAGGATAGTGCACTAATTACACTGGATGCGTAATAATAATCAGATTTTATTTTATTTCCATCATTGTCGAGAAAATGATATTGAGCTTCAAAAGCATCGCTGTTGTTATGACCATTAAATACAGCAGTTGAAATAACTGTAGCAGTTAAAAATAAACTTACAGCAGTTATGATATATATACGACTTCCCTTTGGACAAAAAGATGGGATATCTGACATTATCTTTAACAGTTAACTTCAAAAAATTTTGAAGCTTATAAAAACCTAGATCAAAATTGTAAACAGCGAGAGCTGAATTGTAAACATGAATTGTCTAAATATAGTTCAACAATTTGAAAATGTAACAACCGCTAAGCTTTGTGAAAACGAACGTGATCAATTCTTGAAATTCGATGATTTTTTTGAACTTCAAGAATACATCAGTAACCATGGGTATGACATTCCCAAACTTTCATTTGATGCTAAAGTATGTAATGTGATTGAAGAAGTTACAGTTGACGAAGATAATGTCACCCTTTTGTGTGATGATACAGAAGTTTCATTCGAAACTGTTGAATTTTTTATTAGAGTATTTTGCAACGAAGATAGTGTAATCAATATTAAGGATCAAGGTAACTATTGTGAAAAATGTTATAATCTAATCGCAAAAAAATATAACTTCCCTAAGTTAGAAACTGTAAAAACTGCATTGAAAGAACATAAAGAAAATCCATTCAAGGGTTTGTCAGTATCAAAGAAAATTCAGTACATACTTAGTTTAGAATTAGGAACTAAAATGAGTAGTTCACAAATTTACCAAAAAGGAATTCCGTGGGAAGTAGCAGGTAAAACACCTAAAAACACAATTGCTGCTAGGTGTTCTACTTTATGTCAAAACGGGTTCATAAAGAAAAAAGACACGATGTACTTTATTTGATTACTTCTTTTTAACTGATAAAGCTCCAAAACCAATCATTCCTAAAACAGCCATGATTGCCCAAACAACTATCAAACAAGCACCAGAAAGTCTCATCTGAGAAAGTGATACAGGATCGACACTTGAGTTAGGATCCATAGCATCAGCATATGCAGCTACATCATACCCACAGTATAATCCCAAACCGACAACCAATATAATTGATAGAGTTACAACACTTCCTAAACCTAATTTTCCTAGAGATTTCTTTGACATTTATATAACACTAGGAAAATATTTGAGTTAAATTGAAAATAGTTTTTCAATTAGTTGTCTTTTATTACTTGTATTGTGCATTCCTGAACGACGTTTAAACGAATGGATGGTTTTAAAACTTTTAGGAGCTGAAAATTCAGATACGATAACTGTTACATTGGGCATTTCGCCTAATTTTTTAACGACTTCCCAAAAAAGATCAGAATCGAATTTATCAATACTTTGGCGTTGCCAAGGATGACTTTCGGTTCCTTTATATGGAGGGTCAAGGTAAATCAAAAACTGCTGTTTAGTATCTAATTGTTTTTGAAGAAATTTGAGATAATCAAGATTGCTAAAGCGTGCCCTCCCCAAGGCTTCTCGTTGACGAATCAAAGAACTATATTGCATGTTGTTATTTCCAGGGTCTTTTATATAACCATTAAACCAAACTCCTCCAAAACTACAACCAAATCCAGCAAAAGCTCTTTCAGCACTTGATTTAGAATTTTTCAATTGTTGCCATTTTTGTTCAGTAATCTTTGGATTACTAAATTTCCCTTTCTGAACCTGTTTCCAAAGTAAAATTATATCCTTACAAAGATCATTTGCATAAGAACGTTTACAAAGTGGGGAAATATAACGAAAAACTCCTAATGCTCCACAAAAAGGTTCAATATAAATAAGGTCTTCTGGTACTAACTCTTTATCGGATATATAATTCAGGATAATGCCGCTAATTTTCTTTCCATGAACTCCCTTTCCTCCATAATATCTCATTTGTAATAACTGAAGTTTAAAACTAACGAATCGCGACACTCTATGAGTTTTATTTATTGATTTAATTAAATGAACAAAATTAAGAACCTTGTTCAAGTAATTAAAAAAATATGGGGGCCATTTCTCTTAGTGTGTTTATCTTTAGCAGTTGTCCTTAATATTGTATGCCAATTTATAGACTTTACTGATCCAGGAACCACAGGTTATAAAATTTGGGAAGGTTGTCAAGATCGAAATGCAACAAATGAAATAGATGATTGCATGTTATTAAATTCGTCATTTGTTATTAGTATTGTGTTTGGGATTGTTTTTACTGTTTTTGCAGGGCTTTTCTTATTTCCATTTAAGGGAATTGGTAGCATGACTACTAAAGTTTTTGGAGGTGTGACATTATTTTCTGGAATAATTTTTATGATTTTCCAAATTATGAGTACGGTATTAGTTGCTCAACAAATAGAAGGAAGACCAAGAACTCGAAAAGATGTTGTTGGATGGGAACTTCTTATGATAGCTACTATAATCTCATGCGTTGCAATAGTATTTAACCCGGTAACGGTTAATTATTCTGTATTTTTTGCTAAAAATTTCGCAGAAACCTTCCAAGACGCAGCTAAAAAAACAAATAGTGGTATTTACCAACCTATTTCACAAAGTGGAAGATTTGCAGTTACTAAGAGTGATATGGTTCGGGGTTTGTTTTAAGAATTTTCCTTGGTTTAGTTTAAATGATTCACAACAAGTTAAGTATCGGTATGACAGGTATGTTAATTATCATTCCAATACTCATTATTTTAAGTACTGCATTGCAGTTTTCTTCTATTCTTTCTGATAATTTTGCTAATAACAAAGGGTTTCAAGATGCATGTAGTTCGGAAGAACCTATATGTATATCTTCAAGAGTGTTCAGTTGGTTAGGTGTAATTTCTACTATAATTCCATTATTTATGATGCTTATTTTGGGTTTTTGTATATTTGAATCTGAGTTATTTCGTAAAAAGCGTAAGAACCTCAAGGGATTCTTCAAAAGTACACGATGCCAATTACTTTTTGTCCAGATACACAATGCATTGTTGATTTTATTACCATTGTCAATACTCTTCCAAATAATTGCTATATCAACCGAAGTTGAAAATAGCGTGCGCACGCTAAAGTCTCCTACCGGTTCATTAGATCCACAAGAAGGGTTTTCACTTTACGTAATTAGTCTTGTTTTAATAACATTTGCGCTACTTTTCCACCCAGCCGTTAATCGTCAACCTTGATCCTACGGTCGTTCACTTTGTTCACTTTTCGTTCACTTTTCGTTCACTTCGTTCACTTTTCGTTCACTTTGTTCACTTTTCGTTCACTTTGTTCACTTTTCGTTACCATCTAAACGACTTATAATACCCCCACCAAGTTTTACGATTAAATTCTGAACCTGAAGGGCAATAAACCGCAGACCAAATCATTGGGTAAATTGAAATAGCGCAGATAATAAACATGATAAAACACCAAACTCCAATTACTATTTTGAAAATACCATCATCATCTGGATTTGGTTTTTCTTCGGTTGGGTCATAATCAGCTAAAACTAACGAACCTACGATGGCAAAGTATATTCCAAAGATTGTGAAAATAACAACAGCTAACCAACAACGACCAATGGTATTACAATCACCTTGTTCACCTGTATAATTACCATCGGAATCGACAATAGGTCTTCCGGTAATTTCAGCACAAATGTCACAATATCCTGCTTTAGAATAACCTCTCAGGCCATCATCTGGTGGAAATACTGAAGATTTACCTCTAATTCTGTCTAATACACTTCCTTTTCCTTTAACCCGTTCACCTGTTGTCTCGTCAATTACTCCCACTCCTTTTAATAATTTTCCTTTTCCTTTTACTTTCTCGACATTTCCAAATTGTGAACCAGCCATTCTCAAAAGTTCTGCTTCTTTACCTTTTGCTATGGTCTGGTCTTTTGTTAGTTTGTAACTAACCTTCGGTTCCTTGTCACTCACCAGTTCCTTTAGAATTTTCTTTTGTTCTTTCTTCGATTTACCTGTAAGAGAAGGGGTTATGTCAACAACAAGTTCTGGATTTGTTTTCTTTAGTTCAGTCATAATTCTTTTTGCTTGTTCATCAATTCCTGAAATATATTCTGTTTCATGTACAGCTTTCCAAGCTGGGCCTCTGTCAATATCCTCAGTGCTCCATTTATTGTCTACAGTTTCTGTACCCATCCAGAAACTAGTTGTACCATAATGATAACGATCCATATTAGTTCTTATTAATAAGAAATACATCGCATAACATAGGGAAATTCCTCCAAAAACACTGTATGTAATTAGTAGTGTATAATCTGTTTTGTTTGGACGTTCAGTGTTAAAAATATTCATTCGGTAAAGTTCATATACAATTAGTACTATACAAGTGATAACGTTCAACCAAGCAATTGCTTCTGCATACTTAGTTCTACCTGTGCTAGCACAATGTATACCTGTACCTTGAGGATCCAATTGCCAGCCACATTGATCAGCTTCTTTAAGTCTAGCTTTAAATGTGGTTTCGTTACCATTTACATCAGCAACTGTCATAGTTTTATAATGTTCAATCCCCCCTTCTCCAAATATTCCTCCTAAACGAGATATTGCAGGCTTACGACCTGTAGATTGTCCCATTTAAAGAAAGGCAAGATTAAAACCAGGGGTTTAATCCGGACTGGAGAAGCTTTTAAAGAATCGCTATGCTTAACACTCTTTGAGTTAAGCTAGTTCAAAATTGCCAAATACTTTGTTTGAAATTTAAAATGGGGAATTATCAATTTGGAGTCTCAAATCCGCCAAAAAACGGTCAGATAATGACCATTGTAGAAAGTCAATATACTCAAAAACAAGAATTTCCACGTTCAGCTATGGGTTATGGAACTAAAGTGAAGGTATTAGGGTCCAAAGACCTTTTGTGTTCTAGACCAAACGCCCCAAAAATCACCGCAAGTTTAGTTCAATTACCAAATGGGCAACAAGAAGTTTTCTTTTCTAATAATTTACGTTAACTTTTCCCAAGTCTTCAACTCTTGAGTTGAATTTTTATGTCGTTCTTTCAACTCGAGTAGTTTTTTCTCAACATTTTCAATCTCACGTTTGTACAATTCACTCTGTTCTTTCCAGAAAGTTACCTTGTCTGAAACAGTGCAATAACATGGATAACAAGCACATTCATATTCATCTGCATCTGACCCTGCACCTCCGTCAGTGAAGTGAAGGTAATCACGTAGATCATAAGGAAGACATCGTTCACAAAATGTTCCACCACATGCTGTTTTTTCTGACACACCATCTGAAAGAGGTGCCCGTGGAGATCCATAATATTGTCCAGAACTTGGTTGCATTTGAGTCATAATTAGTGTTTTTGTTTACTTGTTTTACCTTGTTATAACCGTTTATTCTAAGGACTATGTTTTTTTGAAAAAAGCTGGTATATTCTACTGGTATATTTAGCTCTCACGTGATCAATTTTAACATTAACCAAGTATGATCTGATACTAAATTTCCAAGTTTTTTACCATGAATGATTTCTTCAACATTGTCAAGAATTTGCTTAGATACCAAAAAATAATCAAGTCTCCAACCAACATTAGTATGTCTCATTGAAAACCAAGTAAAACTTACTAGATCAGGGGATTTATGTCTAAAAACATCATACAGGCCTAATTCTAGATATTCGTCTAAATGTTCCTTTTCAAAATCCTTCAATCCAGGTGGTACATTTCTCTTAGGACGAGATTTATGATGACTTGTATCTAAATGTGGTTCACTTACCACATTTAGATCACCACACCATATAATTCCTCGGTGTTCAAGTTGTTCTGGCAACCAATCAATTAGGGCGTTATGCCAAACATTTCTATGATTTTCAGCAATGTCTCTTCCAGTATTTGGTACATACGTATTCAAAAGAACAAAATTATCGTATTCTAATACCAAAATACGTCCATTCTTTAATTGAAAGAGTCTTGGAATTTCTTTGAGCACACTTTTAGCCTTAATTTTAGACCAAACAGCTACACCAGCTTGTCCTTTAACAGAGTCATTATAGTACCTATGAGGATAAACTTTAATAACTTCGGTTCCTTTGTAAAACTTTTCAATATCGGATTCAATTCCTTTTGTTTCTTGAAAACAGATTACATCGGGGTCTTTGTCTTTAACTAAGTATTCTAGTTCCTTATCAATACCTTTGCGAATACTATTTACATTCCATGACACTATCTTGATGTTTTTCATAATAGGTTTTCCTTTAACGAATCTCGGTGCGATTCTTTTAAAGAACAGTTATTAAGCATACTAAAATTTTGAAAAATGACAATCATAACTAAAGAAGAATTTATCAATATGATAATAAACAACGGGAGTTCACCTCTCATGGACATTGATGAATCGTTTGATTTTGATCTAGAAGACTACCATTCGTTGAAAAATATGAAAAAGTCAGCCTTGATATTTCTATACATGGAACATATTAATATCACACCTGACCTAATGGAAGTAGCACTTTCAATGAATGAAACATTTGTTAAATTCCTTTTGTATTTTTTTGAAAGGAAATGGGTAACTAATCACCAATTAATACACTTCGTTAAAGATCCTGATATAATTGATACATTTGTTTTAGAAGGATCATCATATGGACCTCGCGAACGTGAAATTAGTAGTCTAATCATAGATGCTAAGGAAAAATATATTAAAAACAAAGTCATGAAGGGTGTACCAGAAATACTTGTTAAAAAGGTATTGGGTTATTTAGAACTCCCTCATCGTCATTTATATAGAATAGATAATGAAAGTATTGTTTGTATAGACTACGAAGACGAAAATGAAGACGAAGATGGTTACTGACTTTCAAAAACCAAAAAAGCCTAGACGCAGGTAAGTTTTAAAAGAACTCAAAGAGTGTCGTGGTTCGATTCTTTTATATAAACTACTAATAAATGGATAATCAACTATGGGCTGCTTTAAAACCTTTGACTGAGCGCAAAGACGGTACTGTTGACATAGATGTTTTTTTGAGTATTTTAATGCCATGTATAAAGGAACAAATTTTATATCCGAGACATGAACTTTTAGCTACTTTAGATATATTATTTGATATCATGATTAGTTCTGGAGAAGATGAAATTAAAATTAAGAATGTAAGAGATAATATTATTAAATGGTTAATGAGATGGGATATTAAATTTCTTGACATTGACAACCCTATTCCAAATGAAGTTAATGAAATCGTAATGAAAGTTTTTAGTAAAACGGTTTCTCAATTACTTGGACAATATGCCAAAGAACTTCCTGAAAATTTTAATGAAGAAAGAACTCTTCGAACTGAAAAATTGACCATAGAATGGGTAAGTCCTAAACAAATGGAAACTATAATAGTTGAAAAACCTGTACAAAAGAAAGAATTTAACCCAGATGACTGGAAAACTGGTTGGACAAAAGGACATCGTTCAGGAAAAGAGTTTAAAAATATGTCAAAACAGATTCTTGAAGAATTAATTGAACAAGGATTAGCTGATAAAAGTATGTTAGAAATCTGGGAAAAAATTGATCGACAAGGTTTTAAAAGTTTATCAGAAAGTGTTAAGACTGATAATGAAACATTTGAAACTTTATTCCAAAAATTTAATGTACCACCTTTATTACAGCTTGAAGCAAAGTCATTGTGGTATGGTTCAGACCCTTACCAAACTCCAATGGATCATAATAGTTTTTTGGGATATGCTGTAAGTAGAAATAAACCAATTCCAAAAGTTAGAGGAAAAGATATACCTCCAGACATTAGTCGTGCCATACTTCAATGTTATATAGTTGGTCTAATACAAGGAGCTAATCTGAAACAGATTTATCAAACATTTATACACTATGTAGAATCTTATGTAGGATCTTATGGGTCTAAAATAATACATATATATGATTCTAAAACTAATCTTCCAAACAAAACTGTTGATGAAATTTTAGAAGAGTTTTTTAACAATGTAAAAATCAATCCTCAAATCAATTATATTCGTAAAAATTGGGGGATCTTAAGAAAACCAAACATTGACATTCGGAAATTATGTGAATTAATTGATGAATTTGGTAAAAAATCAAATGGTAATAAAAAGAAAGCCTGGGAAATGAAACTATACGCAAATCAACTATTAGCTGGAAAAATAAAAAACGTCTCTAAGAAATTGACTATTGATGAATTCGCCACCAAATTTTATAACAAATACAGTCGTCCAAAAGTTATTTTAAAACAAGGGCAAATTAAGGATTCATTAACATATCAGATTGATCCTACCAACCCGGGAGGATGTACTTAAAGAGTTTTTTCAAGTTCTTTCAATGCAGTTCCTTTGTTAATTTTATTAATCGCCTTGTTATAATCCGTCTGAGAAGGCATATTTGTCTTAGGATAGATAAATTCTTTTCCTAATTGATTACCGACTGCCATATCAGTTGTTGTTTTTGTTTTTGTTCCATCTTTTTGTTCCTGACGTTTAGTCATCATCATATCAAAAAGTCCTAAGTTTTTTTGAACTGTATCAGTTGCTACAGATTCAATAGCCATTTCGAATAATTTTGGAAATCTATCCTTAAATTTGAGATATTTTTGTCCGAGTTCTCCTTCGGTCATTGTACGGGCGTCACGAATAACCCCGTGAAAATTTTTACGAATATCATCTTGTTCCCAATTCATGTTTTAATTAGGTGTGTTCTTTTTGTTAAAGCAATTTCAACGAGGCAAACTCTTGATAAAGATTCCGACAATTATGAAAGTAAATATAATTGTCAGTATACATTCATATACTGGTATATCATGACGACAAGCCATTCTTTATATTATACGATTTAAAAACTCTGCGAGTGTTAACGACTCTGCGAGTGTTAAAATAAAGGAGTGTAAGGTTCAACTACCTGTTTATTCTTGTAGAATACATAATATCCTAAAGCTAAAACCAGTAATATTATTACTGCAATAACAACTTTACCACCTGTTGTATTGAAAAAATCTAATTCCGGTGAACTAGTTTCAGCGTTGGTGAATCTTTCCTTGTGAAGTTTAGGTACTTTAGGTTTTGGAGTTAATAAAATATTTCCTGGTCGATAACCTGGAGGTTGTTCAAAGTTAATCGGCCCTCCCAAAGTCCCAACTCCATATTTATTTGATTCAGTTAAAATTTCCCAAGGACTGTTCTGATACCAAGTACTTAATTCAGCCTGTTTTAGAAAAGCTGGTGTAAGTTTCTTCATGGAATTATCCTGAGACTCGATATCATTTACACCAGCAGCCCCCATTTTAAGGTTGGCGAATTTCATAGCTGTCATATGACCAGGTTTAAGAGTTTTCATATTCTGGTCATATAGTGTCTGCGTTAAATTTGCACCGATGGTAGTCATTTATGTAATACTGGGAAAATTTAATTCTCGTTCTCATTCTCATAATTAAGAATCTCCCTTAATGCATCGCTTCTAGCATAACAACCTTGTTGATCATATGTATTGACAAAACAGAATTTACCATTCTTCAATGCCCATTCTATAATTTCTTGACGCTTAACTCCCCAATCTTTCGGTGGACCTGGTATTTCATAATCGTCAAATACCCAACCAGTTAGTCCATCACTAAATCCATAATATCCATCACCGTTAACAAATTCTATTCTGAATTTAGGATTACTAGATATATACTTTTCTTCATATTCTTTCCAAAGTTTTTCATATTCATTCTCATTATTTTCCTGTTCATGCTTCCATTTAGTTAAGGCTTCTTGAACAGTAATATTCATATTACTTGATAAAAAATGGTCAAATTTTTCAAGTTCATACCTGTCTTTAGGCAGATTAGTCAACTTAATACCTCTCTCTCGATACATTTATAGTTCCTTAAGAAGATTATTCAATATCATCCTCCAATAACTCATCATCTTCATTGTCACTTACATCCTTAAATTCATAATCTGGATGATCTTCCTTAACAACCTGTAGCTTCGGCTCAGGTTCCTTCGATTTCTTCGGTTCCTTCGGTTCCTTAGGTGCCGTAGGTGCCGTAGGTGCCGTAGGTGTAATCATTGGTTTCTTATCATCCTTAACACGCTGGATTATCCAAGCATCTGCACAATTTCTTGGAGTAAAAAACTTATATGGCATCCAGAAATAACCCTTCTGTCCCCATCCCTCAGACCATGAGTTTCTTACTAGAATGAATTGTCTCTTTGAGTCATACCCTACAGCCATAACTGCATGACCACCTAGAATCTTTTCACCTGATTTCGGAAGTGGCATTATACCAGTTCTAGCAACGGCTTCTCCTTCAAATGATTCATATACACTAAACCCGAAGACTACTGGAAATCCGTGACTTAGCGACTTCATTAGATCATCGACGTTAATTCTAAGACTACGGTAATTAACTGACTTATGTTTAGAAGCGTCCATATATGCTTGGTCAGTTGGTTTCTCTGTAAAGTAATTAATGTCATAAGGACAGTCGGTTTCGGGACAGACTCCTAAACGATTAACTACTTTAACTCCATCTCGAATAGATGCACCAGCATCAGTATCTACCGAGCCTTCAATAGCTCGTTCATTGTAGTAAATAAACAACCGACTTGGCATAAAGTCATCTAATTGTTGTTTACGTTGATCAAATTCAAAAGCACCAGCTATAGCATTAGCTGTACAGGAACCAAGTTCTCCTTGGTTGTAAACATCAGGCATAAAACCCGAAGATCTTAAGTCAATGCCTTGCTTGGCCTTAATATGAGAGGGGAAACTAGCCATGATATCTCTTTGATCTGGCAAATCAGGTTTCCATCCATATTTTCTAGTTTTTCTAATTGTAAGCGGGAAACGCTCTCGTTCTTCTGTTGAAATCCAATTACCCATGTTTGTTATTGCTATTATTTAATCACAAATCCTTAAGCGCATTTAATGCGCCATATATTGAGCCCTTCGGGCACTAAGCGCATTTTGAAAAACATGTTCTCTTTTTCTTATTCCATGAACAACAAGGTTCTCTGTTGCAAACGTTTTTATTACCTAAAGTACACTGGTAAGGAGTTTTTACAGGAGGGAGTGTTGGATTTCCATTAAAACATACAGGATTGAACCAGTTTTTAACATAATTAGGATAACCAGATGATAAATCTACATGAAAAACTTCATAATTTGAAATTTGCTGTAAGAGATTTTTACCATTTTGAGCAGATGGCCAGTATTTATCTCCAACTCCAACACTTAAAATATGGGTATTCTTATTAAGGTTCTTAAGTTTGATTACTTCGTTCAAAGTCTGTTGTCTCTTAATTTTGCGATTATTACTCTTAGAACTTGTTTCTGGAATACCATCCGTAATTAAAATTAAAACCTTACCAACGTTGTTTCTACCATCTGTCATTAATGTACTAGATCTACTGATTGCCTTCGGAATATTTGTCCATCCACCAATATATGGAAGACTATTTACAATTTTAAGGACACTGTTCTTATTTTCACTTTCAATATCTTGGAAAGTAATTGAATTGTAAACATTTCCTGCAAATTGTAACATAGCTATGTGATGACCATCTTTACGAATGTCAAATTTATCAATAAGGTCGAAAACAAAACGCCTGGCTTTGTTGAACCCTTTTGAATCAACCGTACTACTTGAATCAATCGCAAAAACAAAATCAATTTTGTCAATACAGTAAACTGTTGGTGATTTAGTTGGATTACTAGTCAGTTTAGTCGGTACTTTAGTCGGTACTTCAGTTGGTACTTCAGTCGGTACTTCAGTTGGTACTTCAGTCGGTACACTGGTTGGTACTTCAGTCGGTACACTGGTTGGTACTTCAGTCGGTACTTCAGTCGGTACTTCAGTTGGTACATCAGTCGGTACTTCAGTCGGTACATCAGTCGGTACTTCAGTCGGTACTTCAGTCGGTACTTCAGTTGGTACTTCAGTTGGTACATCAGTCGGTACTTCAGTCGGTACATCAGTCGGTACACTGGTCGGTACTTCAGTCGGTACACTGGTTGGTACATCAGTCGGTACTTCAGTCGGTACATCAGTCGGTACATCAGTTGGTACACTGGTTGGTACTTCAGTCGGTACACTGGTTGGTACTTCAGTTGGTACTTCAGTTGGTACTTCAGTTGGTACACTAGTCGGTACATCAGTTGGTCCGCTAGTCGGTACTTCAGTCGGTACTTCAGTCGGTACATCAGTCGGTACATCAGTCGGTACTTCAGTCGGTACACTGGTTGGATTACTGGTTATACAAGGTCCACAATAATCTAATTCATGATTAAAATGTCCTTCATTATTATCATTTCCACAGTATGCGTTAACGCTTGTAATTAATGTTTGTGGATTCTCAGGATTTCCAGGTGGAATATGGCAAAATATGATTTTGTTATTGGAAATAGGGCATTCTGGACAACAAGAAGGACCTCCGTCTAAACGTCGGCGATCGTCGCCGCAACCACAAGGATCACCATCTAAACGTCGGCGATCGTCACCACAACCACTAAGATTACGGGACTTGATTATTTTTCGTACAACTCCAGCGGCTTCGTTTGCATCAGTACTTTGAAGTGCATTTGCACAAACAATTGTTGCAAGTAGTAAAATCGCGCTACGATTCATCATTTTTTAATTATAATATTCCAGGAAGTTCTAAACTTTTTAAAATTTTTAAAGCTTGAATAAGAATACTTCTTCGACTAATACCATTTGTTAAGTATTTATGAGGATCATTTGAATCAATATTATATTTTTCAGCCATTAGTTGTCCTACTGTTACTTCTTGTTTTCTCCTAAAAACCGCCTCATGAACTAGGTCTGTCTCTTCAATTGGGATACCTGCTGAAGTTACATGGAATTTTTTACCAGTTTTAGGGTTGAATCCAATAATAATTGCTATATCCATAAATTGGGTCCCAAATGCGACAATTCCGTTTTCAATTGATATAATCAGGTCTGCATGACTTTCATTTATTTTCAGGATATTTGTTATACGGTTCATAGCACCACTGATAGTTTCACTAGCACCATAAGGTTGTTCTGGTATACCGGAATTACTTTTGACACCGACTATATCACAGTCGGTCCCAAAAGTCTCTACTACTGCACCTACCTTTATCTTACTTGTTGAAGTTACAATAATTTTCATTTTTGTTAAAGTTGATTAGGTTTTTCTAAAGACCCTTAATTTTTGAACTAATCAAATCTCCAACTAATATCCAAAGTCTTGGGTTAGCAAATATTGTTCTATGATCAGCATAACATAATCTTGTATGTTGAATAATTACTTTTTTAACTTTAAAACAAAGTCTTAGGACGTTTTTGCAACCATACAGCAACTTCAGGACGACTAGCTACTGACATTACAATATCACGAAGACATTCCATTCTTCCAGCAATATCTAATACTACCTTATTGTCGAAGAATTGAGTAAGGAAACTATAAATAGTAACATCAGCGAGAGATAAACGATTGCCAATTGCAAACGTTGAATTTTCCTGTTGATCAAGTACCTTAATCAGGTCTGACAGTTCTGTTTTAATAGTTTCAGAAAAGTACTCATGTTTTTCTTCATCTGTTCCTTTTCTAACTTTTTGATACCTATCCTTAATATCTCGTACACATTCACAAACTGCATCTATACGTGCAGCTTCTAAATCATTAGCTCCCATGAAGCCAAACCTGCGAGGCAAATAATGTTCGATGGCCTTTGATTGGGGACTAAACACCTTC
>PJEL010001455.1_pt1 | contig 23918 bp, 33 predicted proteins | sample 1853271 | NCBI WGS metagenome assembly PJEL01 (sample SAMN08108733, study PRJNA415343) | Invertebrate metagenome, whole genome shotgun sequencing project. | host: Globobulimina | place: Sweden: Gullmar Fjord | collected 2015-08
TGATTACCTCATAGCCCTATCAATAGCAACAACAGTTATTTTGCCGGCTTTTTATTGTAATAAACCGTAGGAGGATTATGGAACTAAATAGAATTGATAACGATAGGAATCTAAGAAAAGATGTTAAAACGATAAGCGTTTGCACAAAAACACACAGGAACTTTACTATTACAGAGGATTGCGATGGTGAGTTAAGAGTTCATGCCCACAGGGATAGAATAATAGTTATTCCTGCTTGTGGGAATGAAGTGCTTATAAATAGTTGTGATTCGGCAGATTTAAGAGAATTACCGTAATCGAAACTTTGAAACCGTAGGAGGAAAGAATGGAATGTCCCATATGTGGCTCAAATATGAAACCAATGTACAAACCAGAAATACAATGGCATTGTAGAGGTTTTTGCGGATTGATTATAAAATGCGAAGAAAAATACAGTATGCAGATTGAAGAAAAAATATTGAATCGTATAGGCAATACCGCCATAACAAAGGAAGAGGAATAATTTAAACGGATGCTCATTTGATTTCACCAGGCTTGATAGCTTCTGTAAGGAGTGACATAGCTTGTCGCAACCCTGGGTTGAGCACCCCAAACACTTAAACGGAGGTGAATAGATGCCAACAGTAAAAACCGCAAAGCTTGACAAAAATTGTGAAGGGTGTCAAGCAGCGAAAAGAGCAATTGAGGGGTATGAAAATGTTATCTGTCATGCAAAAAAGAAAATCCAATCCCTCCAGAAAGAACTGGAAGAAGTAACAAAGGAAAGAGATACCTTAAGGATGTTAGATGAGCAGTCAGATAATTTGTTCCACTCTATAATTGATTTTTTGGAATTGCATAAACCCGAATTGGTTAGTGTGTTTGTGGACAGTTTTTTGAAGGAAGGTGAATAGATAATGATTGAAAAGCTGAAAAACGGTTTGGTATATGATTTAGATTGCGGGTATTGTAGAGGACTTGCTGAGAGCTTAACGCATTACACCGAAACCGATAAAGAGGGAGCGAAAGAAGTTTCTTCCCTCCAGAAAGAACTGGAAGAATATAAAGAAATTGCAAGCGAAACAGCAGAAGATAATGCCAGGGTTTACAAAGAAAACCAAGACTTAAAAGCTGCACTAAAAAAGCAATTAGATTGTCCTGATGGGGTGACTCTTGAAAGCTAAACATGTTTTGATGATACTTTTGCCCTTCTGGCTTTTCTTTGCTGCTGTGATAACCCTGATTTTGATTAATGCGGGGTATCCGGGATGATACCCAAAAAGAAAAAAACAAAACTTTCAACCCTGGATAAGAAGTTATGGAAGATATTTTCTGAGTATATCAGGAAGAGAGACCGGAAAGAGGGTGATTATTGCTTCTGTATATCCTGCGGTACTCCCAGGCACTGGAAAGGGATGGACTGTGGGCATTTTATACCCAGGCAGCATAGTGGCGTTAAATACCACGAGAAGAACAACCACGCGCAGTGCAAACCCTGTAATGGTTTTGAAGGTGGGAATCAGTATAAATACGGCTTAGCTTTAAAGAAATTGTATGGGGATAAAATAATTGATATGCTGGAAGTTAAGAAAAAAGTGGACAATGGAAAGCTTACCCGGTTATGGTATGAATCGGCTATTCCCCATTATAAGAAAAAACTTAAAGAATTAGGAGATTAAATTATGAAATATCTAATACTTTTATTATTAACCGGCTGCATAATGGATAAACCAGAAATTCAAGAAAATTCCATTGATCCAGGTGAAATTTTAACAAAAACAGTGATTTACAAAACATCTGCTCATTTATCAGATGTAACTTATTGCCGGGAAGATGGTGCAGTAATGGCTAAATATAGTGGAAATGGCCTAACTGATACGCTTGAGATACCTTTAGGAACCAATATTTGCTTATCAATACAAAAGCTCCAAGAAAATAATAATATTTCGGCAATGGTTTCGATTTATGCTAATGGGACGCTCATATACAAAAACACTGGTAAAATGAGAGCCAGTGTATCAGGAACATTAAAATAGAAAGGTGGTATTTATGCCGTGTAGATGTGACGGATATCCAAGTACAGAAAGCCGACAGAGAGAGGAAATTGATGCTTTAACGCAAAAATTGTGCTATTTGTGTGCTGAAATACTCAGCAATCCCGGAGATGTACAATTAACCCTGAAAATTAAAGAATGGTGGGATAATCACTATGAATCCGATACTAAAAGGGTGTATAAAGAAATGAAATCTCGTTTTGAGGGTAATAATAATATTGATGCCGGAGCTTTGGCCCAGAGCTTTATTTCAAAAGCACTAGCTGTTCATGACGTCTCAAAATTCCATAGAGATTGGTTTCATAATATAGCTGATTTCACCAAAAAAGAGGTTTTAAATAAACAGAATAAAAAACAAGCAGCTTTAAACAAATTAACCCCAGAAGAAAAGAAAATGTTATTTAACAAAAGGTGGTAAAATGGATACTAAAAAAGAAATCACAAATGAAGAGTATAAAAAACTCTTGCTGGAAGCCGTGGATATGCTTGAAAAGTCTATAAGGAGAATCCCCATAGACATCCAGAGGCTGGAGGCCATAAAAGAGGAGTGCAAGATAACTCAAAACGCCTCGGTCGAAAGACTGGGTATTGTAGAGGGTGGGTTTTATCGGTTTAAAATGACCCTCGAAAATGGAGATATAAAAATATTTAATTGCGATCCTGATGATGTCGGGTTTTATGAATATTGCATCCCCTTTGCTGTGGATAGTGATAAAAATCCCGACTTAAGGCGCAGACGGCTGGAAATGAAAAAGCAATCCATCCAGAAAGCTGCTGAGGCCGCTAAAGAGTGCCGGGATGATGGGGTTGAAAAATCGGTAACTGACGTTAATAAGCTTATCGATAGTATGAGGATAAATCACGGGGTCGAAAAGTAGGTTTTTATCCTTTTCCTGATATCCTGCTGTTCTTTTTGGGTTAACCTTAGAAACGGGCGCGCGGGAAGCTTTATGTCATGGGGTTTCGTGAATTTGGTCCCTTTGGGGTAATCCCCGTCTTTTCTCATGAAAATAGCTCCTTTATTTGTTGTGATGTAAGGCGTTCCTCCAGGGTGTTTGATTGTTCCACCATCATTTTGGATACGGGCATATTTTTTATTACTACCTGCTGAAGCGTAAGTATCTGTATATCTGGTAGTAACAGAGCTGGCTAATTGTCCGCTTATTTGTAAGATTTTACCGGTTTTACCAGCCTTTTTCCTCTGGTTTAATGTTCCTTTTTTCAGTTTTGGCCAGCGGGGGCGACCTTGTGCAGCAAAATTCTTTTCCGTGGAGCGTTCCATGTCACCCGCAACCATTCTCATTAATGGGGTGGGGTCTTTACTTTTGACATACAAGCCCCTTAGTTTTACGTCAAGTCTCCGGTGGGTAATCGTGGTTTTAAGCATAATTTACTATCCTAAATTCAGGGTAAGATTGGTGCATTTTATCTAACAATACTAACGCCTCTTTATTGTGTTTGAATCCTACTAAAATGGACCAGGAGCAATGAAATGCATGCATTCTACAATAATGATGGTTTGTTGTTTGGACACTGAGCCTTTCCGGGCATAAAAGGACATCTGCATAGATATCAAGAGCCGTTTCTAAATCTAGTAAAGCGTGGTAACACTGGGCTTTTTGGTAGACTGCATCGATATTTTGGGGGTCTGCCTGTTCAAAATATTCTATGGCTTTTTCATACTGCTCCAACATCAAATACCCATGCCCTACCGAAACAAGAGCGGTTTCATAGCAAACTGGCTCTACCTGCTTAATTTGGGGGCTATTGGTAATTTTTTTGAAGAAATCAAGCCCTTTTTGGTATTCTTCCAGGATAAAATGATTATTTCCAACTGCTATGATTTCGGTGGAATTACCATCCCCGTATCCATGCATTTCCATTAATTTACCGTTTCTTACTGCTTTTTCTTTCCTGACTTCCGGTAGTTCGTAGCCTGTATGCCATATTTCCAGATCTAGGGGAACCTCTTCTAATCCGAGCTTAACGGTTGCATGGGCGATTTGTTCGTGAATTGGGCCTTTAAATCTGATTTCCGGGCGGTTTGGAAACATTCTCATTTGCATAAACTGAGAGCCTACTGCAATATGGTTAACTGTGTTTTTAATCAGAAATTGGAAGCAGTGGTCCAGAGGAGCATTCTTTAGGGCGACCAGTTTTTCAGCGGTTGCAAGTGGGATTATATCATCCGCATCAATCCAGAGAATCCATGAATATTCTGCTAAACCAATAGATTTATTCCTGGCTTCTGAAAAATCATTATTCCAATCATCGCTAAATAGGGTTACAATTCCCCCTAAATTATCGACAATTTCTTTGGTTTTATCCGTGGAGCCGGTATCAACCACTATTACTTCATCCGCAAATAACAAACAGGACCCAATAGCCCGATTGATTACTTTCTCCTCATTTTTGACTATCATGCATACTGATATGCCTTTATTCATGGCCTTGCCTTTCTGCTAATAAGTAAAATATCAAAAAAATTAAAGCCGGTATACAAAACAATGCAACCGTAAAAGCGATATAGCCCATTATATCATTCATTTCTGGGCTATCGGCTGCCCTACCCTCCAAATGTCAGAGTCGAATTTCTTTTTATCTGGAAACCATTTGTCTTTTCCGGGGTTACTTCTGAATGGTTTATCAGCCTGAGCTTTTATAATTTTTCCTGTTTTAGGGTCTTTTGCTTGGGGAATGCCTTTTGTAACCCCACCTTCCTTTTTTAACTCCTCTTTGTTTAATGCTGTGACCCTGGCTCTGTCATTATAATGGTTTGGTGGGTATCGAGTATCCCAAAAATCACTATCCACTGGTTTTGTTATTCCATTTAGAAAGTGACTTTCGGGCCTTGTCACAGCATCAATTATCTCTATAATCTTCAGATATGGCCTATCCTCACGGTTATCAAACTGTGCTTTCCACCGACCTGCATTATAAGAAGATTGCATATTGGTTTGATAAATGGTTTTCATCCTCCAAGGGGAGCCGAGTTGCACCTTTTTACCCTTGATAACCTGCCGGCCCCACCATCCTTTAGCCTGTAATTGCGGGACCAACTCTTTTTTAAAATCACGGAGAGTAAGCCCATTTTCCAAGGATTTATCAAGCATATCCCGGATATCTTGTAAAATATCCATTCTGGTTGCTTTGGCTACTGTAAAAACCTGAGAATGGTTAAGCTTTAACTGCTCTCTCCAATCCCAGGTAATGACAAAGCCTTTTTCCTTCAGAAATGCGATGGCCTCACGGGGGGGAAGCGAAAAAATCTGTACTGCGATTTCTTCAAGTTCTTTTTTTGTGGCTTCGAGACGGATTAAAAATCTATCCTTCACGCCTGGCCCCTAGTTGACCGATAGCCTCTCCCACAAAAGTGGCTTGCAATAAAGTTTCTTCCAGGCTGGATGAATCCATTTTAGGCCATTGCTTCAAGAGCTTATCTGCTATCTCTTCATAAGATTCAGCATTATTTATCATTTCGATAATCGGCTTAAGCATTCCCTCAGATTGTTTTTGAAGTTCTTCCGGGGTGATTGATTCCAGGATTTCATCAACTGCCTGTTGGTCCTTAAACCTGGTCAACTGTTCTTTAAAGCCCTTTGAGAAGGAAAAATCCTCATTTGGTTCTGGTTCCTTCTCTTCCTCTGGTTCTCTGATTTCAAAATGGTCTTTATCGAGGCCGTGGTTTTCAACATAGTAATCCTTATTGAAATCAACGCCTTGCTCATTTAAAAACTTATCCCTTTCAGCTAATTCTTTCGAAGCCTTAAACGGTTCATTCATCTTGAAAATTGGAGGGGGACCGGCAAGAGCATTGATTTCCATAAACCATTTTATCAGGGTATTTGCGGTCTTTTCAACCATATCCGCGTCATCCCTAACCAGTGCATCCTCAGCACCTTCATGGGTCTGTGAAGCCGAATAACTACCCACATCACCTATATCAGTTGTAAGAGTTCCACCTAACCACAGTTTAGAAATGCCTTTATCAAGGGCATACCAGAACTCGTTAAACATAGTTGAATTATTCGCGGTGTTTTTCTGCTCTAATGCTTCTATTTCGCAATCATTGGGTATTGTGCCTACCCCGGCCTGGACCATATTTGCAAGAAAGGTTTTAATCTTCTCTACTTCTGTTGTGCTGGTGCTTGGGGGAACTTTGGCGTACATGAAAGGAACAAGTATTTTCTCTAAACCTTGATTCCACCATTTCATTGCATTTCGTTTGAAATTGATAAGCCAATAGGACCGGGAGAGTAGCTTTATTCCATATGGATTATCATAATCAGGCTCATGGGTGGGTAAAAGCAGTTTGTAAGGGGGAACGGGATCGCCAAAGCCATCTGCGGTTCCATAATAATTCTCACTTAAAAACCTGACTTCATTATCTGGATTGTATTCAAACCAGCGGGGGGGCTTTTGGAGTAATTCGAGAGGGGTAATATATCTATCTTTGAAACCCCATACCGGCTCAATTGGGCTGTTTCCCCATCCAAGAGCGCGGGTGACATCTGTGCAAAACTGCCTGATATCCAAATTATCAAACATCTTTGTAACGGCTTTAAAAGCTTGTGCGCTGGATTGGTCCTTTAAAATATCCCACTCAAGGCCATGCAATTTTCCTAATCTTTTTGCCCGTACTGAGGTCAAATGATCGTCTGTCTCAATATCTTTAAATGCATCTTCAGCACTTAAACCCAATAATTCAAGAGTCCTGTCCGGGTCCGGGAGTATCCCGATAAAATTGGTTGCATCCCAAGCGGTCTCCCTGGTGTACATCTGCTCTGAAAGCGCTTTTTTCTTTGGCCTACCCGGCCCTCTTTTCTCTGCCATTTCTTATCCTTATTTAAATGCTGTTATGTTTAAAGTTGATTGTGGGCCTTTCAGAGTTCTGTTTTTTTCCGGTACAGTGCCGGTTGAAAATTTTGTTACGTGCGTTATTCTCCAATCCAATAATTGAGATAATGCATCTGCTAAATCTTTATACGTGGAATTAGGGAACGCGGCTAATTCATCCACAAAATCAGCAACCCATTCTGCTTTTCTGGGGAGAAGTACATTCCCAGAGCTTATTTGTGGGGTTACTGCTTGCGCTCTACTTTCTTTATCTGTATGTACCTGGATTGGTACAACAGGTATACTTGTTTCTTTTTTCAGTACTTGAATATGGGATTGACCACTAGCTTTATCTTCAATAAGACAGGCGTGACACCTCTCTCTCTCATGCTCTTGACGTATTTTTTCGTCCAATTCCGGGAATTCCATTTTTCCGCTGAATACTCTTGTAAGATAGAGGCCACTAGGGTATTCATGACCTACAATCAGGGCGGATTTGGCGTTTTCTTTGCCTTTTTTAAATGCAGTATCCCAGGAATGAGCGATACTTAAAAGCTTTTCATTGGGGAACATATCATAATAAGACCAATATTCCCTCTTATAAATCTCACCTTCAAGCGCCGATGGTCTTTGCTGGTAAAGTGCCTGGAAGTGATGGCCTTGCAATCCTTTGATTTTTTCAAGTCTCTCAATAGGATATTTACCTGGCCATAAAGCTTCACCCTCTTTTCTGGGGTCATCCGGGTTAGATTCATCCTCACAGATAGCAGGGAAACAAACGCGAGTCCAATTTATCCCGTCATCACTATTCAGTACGCGACCTATCAGATCATCTTCATGCCATCGGGTAGAGACAAGGATAACCCGGCCTACTTTTTCCATTCTGGTGTAAAATGTTGTCACGTACCATTCCCAGATGTTATCCCGGTAGGTTTCTGATTTAGCCTCTTTATTGTTTTTTATAGGGTCATCAATCAAGCCTAAATTAAACCCCATTCCACCAATACCACCGTCTGCCCCTGCTGCCACATAGGAGCCTTTTTTATCCACTATTTCAAAGGTGTCGTTATTGCACAGGTATCTACTTTTTCGCTGTTGTATACCCCTGCCTGGTAGTACGGTATCGGGAAAAAGCTCTTGATACTCAACTGAGTTCATTATTCTCTGGACATCCCGATTCATTTTTTGGGCTAAAGTAGCAGAGTAAGAGCAGCTTATTATTTGCTCATCCGGGTTTTTACCCAGGACATAAGCCGGTAGCCTACGGGAAACCAGCTCGCTTTTGCCGTGACGGGGGGGCATTTCAAGGATTAAATACTTGATATCACCTGAAACCACATTATCCAGTGCATCACAAATCTTTTTATGATGCCAGTTTACTTCATATTGGGGGAAGGTGTGACAGGTAAAGTCTAAAACATTTTCACGGGCCGCTCTGATATTGAGTTCAGTATCAATGGCCTCAAGCTCTTGTACATCCTCTAAAACTGTCATTTTAACCGCTTGGCTATTTCTTTGGCCCGTTTCTTTAGTTGTGCGGTTGTCATTGTGGCAAGCTCATCTTTTTCCGTTGATGTGACGGCTATTGATTGGTTAGGTTTACCCTCAGTACGGTCTACAATCTCTTTAAATGCGGCTAAATCGCCATCCATTGCGTTTTTAATGACTTGGAAAGCCGCTTTTTGATAACAGGTTAACTCCTCCCCTGTTAATTCGTGTTCTTCTCCGCATTTTAAAGCAAGGTATTTTTCAAAAATAGGTTTAATTTTAATCCCATTAATGCCCGTTGGATTCCTAACCTCACCTTTTTTGGCGGGGATTAGGTTTTTTACTGATTTTTTATTTACCGCCATATGATTAGATTTAGTTTAGATTCTCGCTGTAATACTTCCCCAAAAACTTATTTAACCGCCTGTTATATTCAAAACACAACCTCAAGCACTTTTCCATATCCCAGTTATGCCGCTTAGATAATGATTTAGCAACCTCCACAGGGCTTCTGAAGCAGCAAATGAAATGAGGGTTGACCAGGTAGGGCATGTAAAGTTCTATCGTGAGAGTGGTTCGGGGGTCTTTCCATCCCCAAATTTCCTTTTGGTACATTTTAATGCCTAGTTGGATCGCGCTGGTTAATTCATGGTTTTCGCTTAAGGCAAGAATATTCTCTTCAGGCGGGGGGTTGTCCCAGCTTCCCCCGGCAACTTTGAGTATTTGGTCATTTAAATTGACAAAGGAATAGTTTTCGTAGTGGCCTTTCGGATTGTGCTCGTTGAGATTGGGGAGTTTTACACCCATGTCTATCTCGGTATCCAGGGTCTTTGCTATTAAGCTGGTTGCGCTCCGGTGCATTCCTAAGACTATTATGGTTTTCATGTTAACTCTAACCAATGCTTTTCACAAAAGATTATTTTTGAGGAAATTTCATGCTTCCCATCGTAACCACAACCTCTTATAGAGCATCCGTTTGGGTGAGTGTCATCAGGGTTATCAAGGCAAGTTTGGGAATGTAGAAAGTCTATTATTCTATTTATCGAATCTGATAATGCCTGTTTTGAATACACTGTATCCTCATGAAACCTTTCAGGCAAGCGGGCTTGGTTAAGGTTTATGCCGCACTCTTTATCTTTTAATGTTTCTAATTTCATGGTAAAGCAATCTCCGTTTCAACGTAATAGATATGGTCATCGTCTTTGGCGACTACAACCTTAGCTTTCCTGGTTTTTGGCTGTCTATGTCTAAAAAATTCATGGACATCGTTAATCAATTTTTCATTTCCACGGTTTAGGAAATCTATTATGCACTGTTCAAAGGTCATGATTTAATAAGACTAGATTTAGGTAATTCCCTATCCTGGTATGCGTCACCGTGTTTGGTTGAGTGGGAGTAATACCACTTTTTACCATCCTTATAGATTGTATTACCTATTCTTTGGGGGATAATGAATATTTCTGCTTCTTTATGATGGAAATCACCCTCCCAAATATGATTTTTTTGAATTAATTTCGCATTTTCCATAATTAATCTGGATTGTTTCTGTATTTATGGTAATATTATTTTGACAGAAAGTCAAGGGACTCTTAAATACTTGCAGTTTTCATAATCGAAATCTACTTCTTTGCTTTGATTGGGGTGAGTGCAGAAATAATGACCATGATTGTTTTTATGTGAATAAAGACATGTTTCACAATCATCATCATCTTTTTTTTGAATTACCTGTATTTCCACATCTTTAGGCATAAACATTATTTCATTGTCTAATCCCGCCTTTTTGAGGCAAGACCCGGTTATTTCCCGCGCCCTATCAATTTCATCCTGACTTGTATGCGAATGAACCTTGAATACCAGGATATCATGGGGTTTTAGCTCTAATTTGTGGATTTCAGTTAGTTCTAGTTTCATTCTTAATCCTTTCATTCGGGTTGAAATCACCACAACTGTCATGGTATGGGTTGGGCATGTTGTCTATGTTGGCTGGGTTGGTGCAGACACAGATAAGAGGCTGGACCTTTAGAAAGGTGCAGTTTCGGCAGAGGATGTCCCTTTCAGGGATTTCAATTTCTTCCATTTTCAAGCCTTTCCAATTTAAGATGATACCAATACCGCTCGACCCGATAAGCCTTGCGACAGGTACGACAGTAATTGTCCCTGCCATCCCATTGAGCCGTATTTTTGTAGAAAGCTTTTAAGCCTTTTGCTTTCAAACACTTAGAACAGCGTTTTTTCCTGCCTTTCATTAGTCCAATTATACGTTTTGTTAATAGCAAAAGCAACAGATTGTCAAAATTTCTTGCATTTGCCGTTTTGACATGATAACTTTAGAATATAAGGATATACTTATATGAAGAAAGAATTACTTAGAGTTGGCGTGTGGAATAAGACGGTTAAAATACCGCTTTCCCGCCTAAAAGAGATAGCGCAAAACTTCAATAATAAAGAATCCCGGACCGATAATGGCTACCGGGTTCCTCTATTTATAGGGCATCCCAAAGACCAGGGCAAGGAAGCTGCTGTAGGATGGCTTGAGAAAGTATGGGTGGAAGGTCAGTCTCTTTTCGGTATGTTCGCAGACATCACCGCAGACACTCTCACAGAAATCAAAGACAAGGTATTCAGGGATGTTTCAGTAGGAATTTTTGAGAATCGCCTTGACCATGTTGCTTTAACTAATAATCCCGCTGTATCTAATCTGGGGGACTTTTTTCACAAAAACAAAAACTCAAAAATAATAACCCTTTCATTAATAACAGAAGAGGAAAATAATATGGAGTTACAAGAAGCCTTAAAAAAAATCGCCACTTTGGAAGCGAATGAACAGGGCATACAGGACAAACTTACCGCTTCCGAGGCAAAGAAAGCAGAGCTAACAACTCAGCTCGAAGAGTCTCAAAAAGAGGCCAAAGAATCCGCTGAGAAGCTGACCGCCAAAGAAACCGAGTTTAATAAACTGGTTGAGGACGGCAAAAAGGCTGAGGAAGCCCAGCTCGACAAAGACGATGAAACATTTGTTGATGGTCTTATTAAAGAGGTCAAGCTGGCCCAGGGAAACCGGGAAATCACCCTTTCCAATCTCAAAGCCCAACGCTCCAATAAAGAAGAGTTGACCTGCAAAGACGCAGACGGCAAAGAAGTTAAGAAATCCGCTGTCGAGGCTTATAAAGAAAGCCTTTCCGCAGCTCCTGAAATTGTGGAGACTGGCGAACAGTTTACCAAAGGCGTAGACCAGCCAACGGCAAAACAAGCCAAACTCACTAAGCTTACTGATGAATACATGAAAGAAAATAAATGTGGTTTCAGAGAAGCTACACGGGCTATTTTAGCTAAGAACCCTCAACTTGATGCGGAGGCTTAATCATGGCGTTGAATGCAGTTTTGAAAGTAATAGAAGGGAGAAAACTGATAGCTGATGGTATCATTCAAGGTGGTGGTGATAAACAAAAAGTCGCTGCTGAAATTCTTAAATTCGGTACTATAAAAAAGAATAAACAGGGTGATTTTGCGCTTGATGACGATAATGAAGTAATTGTCGATTTTGATATGAAAAAAGTTGACAAATACATTGACGGACTCATTGAGGAGAGGGCGAAAGAAAGCCCTATGGCTGCTGACCCTGTAATGGATGGTGTAATAAAAACTCTTGAAGGTAAACTTTTAGCATTAACAAATAAACTTGCTACTCTAGAAAAGAAGGGCGGAGCAGCTAAAACTGGAGGTACAAAATGACTGCTGGATTTACTCCCGCTCCAAATATAGTATCAAAGACCGCTGCTGCTGATTTGTCAACATATCGGTATAACGCGGTAAAATATGACACGGCTGGTAAAGTTGTTGCGATTAGCGCAAGTACGGACCTACCTGCTGGGATACTACAGAACATCCCCGTAACAAATGAAGCAGCTGAGATTGCGCCTATCAATGGCGGTGGGTCTTCTTACGTTGTTTCAAACGAGACAATTGCCGGGGCTGCATTGACTTCGATATCTGCCACAGGTAGAGCGGCAGCAGAAACCGCTGGTAACTACAACATCGGCCAGGTTGAAGACGGTGGAGCAATTGACGAACTTATTGTTGTCCGTTTAGGCAATATCACGGTTAAGGCATAGGAGGAAATAATGGCTAACCCAACAACACAAATAGTAACAGGCCATGTTCAAGATTATTCCCTTCAATATGGAAACCAACAGTTTATCTGGAACGAGGTTGCAGCTCCTCTCGATATGCCATCAGCTAAAGCGAAAATCACCACTTACAATCGTGGCGATATGTTCCGGGATGAGGCAGTATTAAGAGCACCTGGAGCGGTAACACCTTGGGGCAAGCTGAGCACTTCCGACCAGACTCTAACTACCAATCAATATGCCCATAAAGAGGCCGTAACCAAAGAGCAGTTGAATGAAATCGACCGCAGTTCAGCGTTATCACCTCCTCTTGATATGAAAATGGACTCTGTTAAGATTAATATGGATAAAATTAATCTTAAAAACGAGTTACTCGTGGCTTCCGCAATCACTGGGGCCACTCTCGGAGATGGCAATGTAGGCGGTGAGGATGCTGATGCCAAGTGGGTAAGTTCTTCTGGAAACACTTTTTTAGCTGATGTTGATAATGGCATTAACACACTTAGGCAGGGTGGATGTCCATTGAATAAAATCCGTCTTATGATGGATTTTGAGACATGGCAGGGTGTTCGTATAAACAGCGCCATTGCTTCACGCACTCAGTATACGAAAGACGAATATCCCTCAGTTGAATCAATGGCTCGATATTTAAATATTGACAAAGTTGTTGTTGCTGGTGGAATATATTCAACTGCTAAGAAACTTGCAGCTGAAACTGACTTTACAACTGCTGATATATGGGGCGGTTCAAACGATAAAGGATATGCTTTAGTATATGCTTATGAACCTCGACCTACTCTTAGAACTATGGCTCTTGCTGTTACCGGATTCCATAAAATGGAAAATGGCCAACGTTTGGCTACTTATGAATGGTATGAGAAATCAGCTCATTCATGGTTCTATGAAACGCAAGCTCAGCCGGGGATAAAAGTTGTATCCACCGTTGCTGGATATGCATGGAAAGACACTCATACGACCTAGAAATGCATGGCTTATTGCACAGAAGCAAATCTAATTGCCTCATTAAGCACCGCATCAATAGCGGAGTTAACGGATGACGTAGGTAGTGAAACAATAAACTCTACCTACGTTTCCGCTGCTATTACCAAAGCAGACAATTACATAAATGGATATTGCCGGAGTACCTTCACTGTGCCCTGGTCATCTACCCCTGCCCTTATAGGGTCGATTTCTGTTGATTTATCGATTAGGAATCTGTATGAACGTAGACCTGACCTAGAGGCCACCGAAACGCTTAGAGACCGATTTAAGCGGTCTGAAAAGTTGTTGGAGAAAATAGCCATAGGGAAAGTCCAGATAGATGATTCTACCAGCTTCCAGAATACAGCGGGTGTATGGTCTTCAAACAAAACTGCATCCGATATCACGTATACATCCACTGAAATGGACAAGTATTATCCATAATGGATATTCAGGCAGCAGAGGCGGCGCTGGTAACTAAACTGGATGCTTTATCCGGTGTTAAAGTTCTCGCTTACCCAGATGACCCTGATACCTATAAATTCACAGGCTCGAACGCTGCTTTTCTAGTCCGTTATAGTGGATCAACTTATGCTGACCCGGAAAATGAAGCCATAAGAGGCAAGCGAGTCAATCAAGAACGATTGCTTGAGTGGGTCATTTCTATTATTTATCGTAACCTATCAAGCCATAAAAAGCAAAATTCAAGCATATATACCCATATAGAGAATATAAGGGATAGTTTATCGGGCTATACAATAAATAGTTTGGCTCATGCCGGGGTAATGTACCCCGTAAGAGATGGTTTTGTAGACCGTGACGCAAGAACAAAATTATGGGAGTATGAAATAGTTTTTAGACATACATTCCCAGAATCAGAGGCTTTTCAATAAAAGGAGTAAAACAACATGAAATTATTTGCACTAATATCAATCCTAATGGTTTTCGTTTTTGCTGAGAGGAGACCGGTAAATGAGCCTATTTTGAATAGCTATGGTTTTTCATCCATGTTAGTCCTTAATGACACTTTGAGGATTGATACCACAGGCGCAGGGGCTTATAAAAAGGTGGTAACTGATACTTCTATTGCCCATGACGTTGGTTATGCCAGTGGCCTTGTATATGGCTTTAGGATGTGGTCAAATGGTGATTCAATAACATTCACTGAAACAATGGGGTGTTACTCTGATGCGCTGGCCGCTTGGGTATACTCAACCGATATAGATAATATTTTAAATTACTCTGGTGAAAGCCCTAATGTGACTTATGCATTAACCTCAACGGCTGAATATGGTATTAAGGAACTTCTTTCTACTTCCTGTGATAGTATAAAATTTATTATGAGCGTACCTGCTGCCGCTGGGCATTCTGACACCATCTATATACCCAAAAGGGGTTTAAGGATACAAGAGTGATATGTTCGATTACGTTGATTTAGTACTTAAACGCAATAACCAAGAGTTTTCATTGAAAAATGATGGTTGTAAAGATGGGTACGTAATTGACGTTATCGATTATAATGAGCAAGTTGAGAATTTTACAATTTCTGATTTTATGCATGGGCCTTTTGTTATAGTACGGTGTCCAATTCAGCACAAGGCAAAGCTTAGAGAGGGCATGCTGGCGATTGGAGAGAGAGATACCCCTGAATACAGAAAGAAAAGCTTATATATAGATTTTAAAGAAATCGAACAAGCTCTTGGAAGAGAGTATTTGGTTGCTGATTGCAAAACCGATCAGCGAATAGAGACTTTAGATGGTTCACTGCTAAATTTAAATGAACTATTAAAATCAACTTCAGAATTAAATTTTGAAAAAACATTAAATGATATATTAGCTACATCGAGTGGCACAAAAACGGTAGGTTCTGGCGGTGATTTTGCTACTTTTGTTCTCGCAGATGCTGACGTTATCGCCCTCACTGGAAACCTTTTTTTAAATATGGTTTCCTCTACGGTGGAAAATGCTCTTATACAATTCTCTGCTGGAAACAACAATTTCACCAATGATATAGGCTCTAATTCTCCTATGAATGGGGATGTCACAGCGGGTTATTCGGTTACACAAAACGCAAGTACTGATGTTTTTAATTTTGCCTCGGTTGCTACTCCAGGCCACTTCAAAATACATGATTTTAAAATCATTTGTGGGGCAAGTGGGACAACAAAACCTATATACATGTTTATCGGTACCACCGGGGATGTTTACAATATGTACATAGACCGTGGCGGGTTTTCGTCCGGTCAGCCCTCCATTCAATTAGCTTTTCCAACAGATGTATATAACAATGTAGTGTATAATTCAGGTGGAGGCAGTGGAGCGGGTGTACTTATTGGGGTAGGTGCTAATAATAGTAATATTTACAATAATTTTATTACAGACGCAGAAAGAGCTGTACAAGTAAGTGTTGACTGCACAGTTAGAAGTAATATTTTATTTAATTCCCGCGTTGTTGATTATTTTGTTGCAGCTGGAAGTGTTACGGCTGAAAACAATGCGGATAGTGATAGCTCACTACCGGCAAGCGGTGGAAATAAGCTTGGCTTGACACCGGCAAGTGAATGTGATTTAACAACTACCAATCCAACATTTGGACATCCCTTGAGTGGTGCAGTTAATGTTGCTGCTGGTGGTAACGCAACACATCAAAGTGCAAATGATGCAACGAATAGCACTGCATGGCCTGGGGATGGTGTATTGGATTCTATAGGTGCTATTCAATGGCCCCAAGGGGGGCTTGGTAACCTTGTGAATGGAGGTTTAACGGGGACGGAATTAATTAACGGGAGTTTAGTCGGATGATAAATTTAGGTGATTTCGCTGTAGATTCTACAATATATGTACCGTTTTCAACTAATGACGGTTCAGGTGGTAGGGTTGAGCCTGATAGCGCTTTTGAGGCCGCAGACGTAAGAATATATAAAAATGGTAGTGACACGCAAAGGACAGGTGTTTCTGGTTTAACTATGGTTTCCCCTTTCGATTCTATGGTGGGTATCCAGTGGCTAACCGTTGACCTTTCCGATAATGATGATGCCGGGTTTTATGCTGCTGGTAATGATTATGCAGTTGTTTTATATCCCGATGAAACCATAGATTCTCAAAATATATCTTCGGTTCCGGCTGTGTTTTCTATTGAAAATCGTTTTGATGAGGTTGATGTTACAAAAATAGGTGGAGGCGCACAGTCCGCAACAGATTTAAAAGACTTCGCTGATGCTGGTTACGACCCTTCAGTAAATAAGGTTGAGGGTGTGAAACTAACTGATACCTGTACCACAAACACGGATATGGTAACAGTAACCTCAATCCTTACTACCCAAATGACCGAGGCTTACGCTGCGGACGGCACAGCTCCAACTTTGGCTCAGTGCTTGTTTATGTTATTACAGAGTTTACACGAATTTTCAATATCAAGTGTAACTAGAACAGTTAAAAAACTGGATGGCAGTACTACCGCCATGACTTTTACTCTTGATGATGCCACTAATCCAACCTCAACTACGCGGGCTACATGAGCATAGCGCAGGTAGTAACTAGGGGCTATGGTAGCTTTGGGACTATTCCCAAGGTTGTTACGTCTGGATTTACTATTGGCACTGTTAAGCCTATTTTCACAAGAATAGTGGACAAAGTAACTTTTTTAATTAATGAACACATGACTCAGGCCAACGGTTTCTCACAGGACTATGGAAGCATAAACGTGTATGACCCTACAGCTAGGACTTACCCCGCTGTATTTTATGATTATCCCGATGAGGATTCTTTAGATGAGGATTTACAGGTAATAAACCGGAATAGCGAAGAAACGGCGGTAACTTTTCGTGTGGTCTCTGGAATGGTCACAAGTGTTGATTTGACCCATGAAAATATAATAGCTGATTTCAATAAGCTGTTTGCTGAGTTTCAAGATACCCTTAAAAATGAGGGCTTGATTGATTACCGGTATTTTACAACAGTAAAAAACTATGACCCTGTTGATTCTTACCCGGTGGTTACAGAGACAACCTATATATTTAAATACCGCCGTGTTATGGATGACATCTATAGTGTGGATTCATCAGGTACAAATGAAACCTTTTCCGGGTCTGCTTGGAGTACCCCTACTCCGGTTTGGTCTGCTATCATGGCGGGCATTAATACCAAAATAGGTACAATGACCATAGTTAACGGTTATGTATTTGATTATGGAAGCATTAACGAATACGAGCCAGATTCGAGGTCTTATCCTGCTATGTTTATTAGTTATCCTGAAGAAACGGGAGTCCCGGAGGAAGATAATGAGCTTTATAAATACAACTGCAATCAGGATATGGAAATCAAAATAATTGGTGAAACTCAGACCGATTTAGATAAAACCATGTTCATTTATAGAAGTGATTTCAATAAAATGTTTGCTGCTAACCTGGATTATTTAAGTGGGCTGGGAATGGAGACCTATGAATTTTTAGGTAGTACTTATTTATATCAAAACGTGAAAGCATACCCGATTATAATCACTTTGACATTCAATTTAGTTTTTAACAGACAGAAAAAGAATCCATACTTAACATAGGAGCAATTATGCCCGCAGATACCCCCTTTACCACCAGACAATCACAGATACTTGCAAAAGTGGAAACCGTATCCGGGAGTTATGAGGCTTTGACGGCTTCAGAAGGTGGATGCCGCGTCCATGTTTCTCCCGAGGTTAGTTTAGATATGCCTTTAGAAGATAGGCCCATTGCCCGTAGTTCAATGACGGCATTGGGTAAATTAATTACCACCCAGGCTATGGGTATTTCCTTTCGGACCGCTGTAAATACACCAGACACCGTAACAAGTACGCTTGAAACAAAACCCTTTCTTGAGGCTAGTTCTCATACTATTGTGGACATGGATGGAATATCCATAGGTGTAATTGCGGGCGGTCCTTTCCAGCGTGGCGAGACTGTCACAGATGACACTGGATATACAGGCCGTGTTTTGAGGAATGCGGTAACTGGTGATAGTTTCCTTTATTATGAGGGAACCACAACCCAGCTTACTACTGCGGAAGAACTCACAGGCGGAACAAGTGGAGCCACCACAACATCACAGGCTGCTGGTGCTGTCTATGGGCACATAATAAAGCCTATATCTGACAACCAAAAAACTATCTCCATGAGAAAGCAGGAAGACGGGAATTATTGGGCAATTGCCGGTGCTATGTCTAAGCTTACTTTCACGGCTGAAAATTCAAAGCCTTGTTATTTTGATTTCGCTTTTATGGGTCCGTATTACGCTCATGGTGCCGAAGCTATGACAACCGGGATTACTTATAACACTGAGAAACCACCTAAATTTCAGGGTTCAGTTTTCTCTATTGATGGTGTAAGTACCATTGTTCCGAAGTCAGTAAACTTTGATGCCAATGGCGACCCGGTAAAACGTGAAGACGCAAACACCGCTACCACTGGTATAATCGCCATGTATAAAGCTGATAGAGGTGATGGTCCTAAGCTGACTGTTAACCTGGAGCTTCCTGCAATCGGCTCTCTGGATATCTTAGCTGATATGAGAGGGGAAACCGCCGTGAAAATCGCTTTTAACGTAGGGACCACAGCGGGCAAGAGTTTTGCTTTCTTTGCTGACTATGCACAGGTTGAATCCATTACTTACAGTGATTCTGATGGTATAAGGACCATTGATGTCACTTATGTGCTAACAGGAGCGGCAAATAGTGGTGATGACGAGTATGAAATGATTATGTATTAAACTTAACGAAAGGCTATAACATGATAAAACCAATTAATTTTGAGAAACCGGTTGAATATATTTTACCGGAAGAGAAGAAAGAGAAAAAGCCGACAGTTTGGCTGTTTAAGAACTTGCTTTTAAAAGAGGAGGAGTTTTTAAAGTCCGTTGCAATAGAAGCAAGTCGAAGTGAAGATCCGATAGCATATCATAAAGCTTTACCCGTATTTCTTCATGTTGCTTTGGAGGGTGCTAAGAATTGGGGCGGAGATTGGAAGCGTGATGAAAAAGCCGAATGTGTTTATGGTGATACTAAACCCTGGTCTGAAAAGACTTTGCTTCAGATATCCCAAAAGCACCGCGACCAATTATCTGCTTTTGTCATTAACGGTTATACGGATTTGAGTGAGGAAGAAGCAAAAAACTAACTCTCCTGGCGGGGATTTATTACGGGTTTTATTCCCGCCGGGAGTTACTTTGTCATAGGTGTTTAGGAGATGAGTGTGAATATTGCGGGAATGAGGGGTTTATTCAAGGTTCAGAACCTGAAAAAGATGATTCTGAAATTATCCCGTATTATAAGCGTGGTGCTCCCTCTCTTGATATCCGTTCGTACGTTTGGCTTAAACAATATAATAAGTTCCCCAAAGCTGGTTGCTGGATTGACCAATCTGCTAAGTTTATTAAAGTGGTTGAGTGGATTGATAGGGTCCAAAGTAAGTGGCAAGCGAAAAGAAAAGAGCGCAATGAAGCTACCGCCAAACTCGCACAGCAAATGAGAGGGGTAATGCATGGGTAGAAATGATGTAGAAATCAGGGTGTCGCTTAAGGGTCAAGCCGCCCGAGAATACAAAAAGGTGATGAACGGTGTCAAGGACGAAAACCGTAAGTTAATCAAGATATTCAAACAGACTGAAGACGCATCTAAAAAGTCGTTTAAATCCATGAACAATTCCGCTATGGGGTTTAAAAACATCATGGCTGGTATTGGGACCGGGGTTGTGGTTCGCTCTCTTATAAATGTCCAAAAAAGCACTGACAAGGTGAATAACGCTTTAATAGTGGCCACCGGAAGCGCCGAAAATGCTGCTACCGAGTTTGAATTTCTAAGGAAGGAATCTGATAGATTAAGCCTTGATTTGCAAACAACTGCTGAGAGCTATGGGCAATTAGCTGCCGCCACAAAAGGCACTGCTCTTGAAGGGCAAAAGACCAGAGATATTTTTCTTGGAGTTTCCGAGGCTTCCGCTGCTTTGGGTTTATCTGCCGATGCTGCTGAGGGCGCTTTACGGGCCTTCCAGCAAATTGTGTCCAAAGGAAATGTACAAGCCGAGGAGCTCCGGGGCCAGCTTGGAGAGCGCATCCCAGGCGCTTTTCAGATGGCAGCAAGGGCCATGAATCTAACCACTAAGCAATTAAACAAACAGCTTGAATTAGGTAAAATCACTGCTGAAGATATGCTCCCGAAATTAGCCGCTGAAATGCGTAAAACTTTTGGTGGGCAAGCAGCTGCCGCTGCTGATACCTTGAATGGTAAGATAAACCGTTTTAAGAATACACTTTTTGAGGCTCAAAAGAAATTATTGGAAGCCGGGGGAAGTGATTTGCTTAAAAAGAGTTTTGATGCTCTGACTAAATCGGTGAAATTTCTATCAGAGAATTTTGATACGGTTATAACTATTGGAAAAGCTTTTTTTGCGGTTTGGAGTGTGAATAAGATAAATTCTCTTGTTGTTGGTTTTACCTCAATGGCTTCAAAGCTTGGCAGTATGAATCCGACTTTAATTGCTTTATCTGCTGCTGCCGGCGCTATAACAATTGCCCTTGATAAAATGGAAGAGGGGGTAGAGGAAAACAGCAAAGCTTTGCAGGATTATGTAAAGAACCTGGAAGATGCTGCAAAGCTGAAAGATTTCGCAAGGGATCTGATTATTGCCCAGGGTGATGTTAAGGTTTTTACCCAGTCCGTAGAACAGGGAGCAAAGAAAGCCGGGATAAAATTAAGAGGTGCTGGTAATGATGTCGCTTTTCTCACAGCAAGGTTAAAGAGCTTAACAAATGAAAATGTGCTTGGGCAGTTTACGAAAGATGGTGAATTAGATGCTGAGGCACTAATCCGCTCTATTGATGCCCGAATAGCAATTTTAAATAAAGCTGCGGAACCAAAAAAGACAAAAACCGATAAAAAACCACCCGGAGACAAACCAGAAGAAAAATTCAATGAAGGCATTGAAATTAATCAGGTTCAAAAGTTCCTTGATGAAAAGGCGGATGTGGAAAATCAGTCTCAAAGAAAGCAGTTTGCGTCCGCCATTGAACACCAGATCGCTTTAAAAGAATTGCTTGGAGAAACCAGGGATTCAGAAATTGAATTGGTTCGGTTACAGTTTCTTAAACAGGCTGAATTACAGGAAACCAGTTTACAAAATACCGTTCGCAGAAAAGAACTTGAACGCGAAACTATAGCTTCTATCAATAAAAAATGGGATGCCGCAGACCAGAAAGAAAAAGATAGAATAGCCAAAATTGATAAAAGGCGTCGAGAGCAACAGATTAATGGCATCGTTTCGGTCGCTACTAGTGGAATTAGTGTATTAAGGTCTTTAGCTCCAGAAATGAAAGCTTTGGCCGCTACTCAAGCCCTTGTTGACACCTATGCCTCAGCAAATGCCGCCTATAATGCTATGGCTGGTGTTCCTGTGATTGGACCTACCATCCTTGCCCCTGCTGCTGCAACTGCTGCCATCGCTGCGGGGCTGCTTAATGTGGGTAAAATTGTAAGTGCTGCGGATGGTGGTATGTTTTCCGGTCCTTTATCCGGTTTCCCCGCTGTTTTACACGGAAATGAGGCTGTTATTCCTCTTAAGAATGGAGCCGTTCCGGTTATGCTTGAAGGTGGGGGTCAGGGCCAAACGATAATCAATAATAATTATTATGGTGGGAATGCTGCCGCCCCAGGTTCGATTATGACAGAACAAGAAAGCCTTTTAAATCTTCAGGAATCAAATGAAGAATTGGCGGCGGCTGGCGTATGAATTGGGCAGGTTCCACAGTTTCCGCTTTATGGGGCTACCAGCCTATCACTCGACCGTCTGTGAGCTGGATAAGGAAATCGGACGGTAATTGGTCAGGTGATGACCGTGGTGTCTCAGAAGACTCCCATGAGGCTGCTATCAACTTCAAGGGAACTGAAGCTGAACTCTCAACCCTGGAAACCGTATTAGCTGCCAATCGGGAAAGCTATTCTATTACCTGCGGGGCCGGGGAAGAAATATTTGGAGCCGATGTCAATTATTCCGGCTCACTTACTGTTGTGGTTGTCCAGTACGGAAACATCCAGAGCATAAATAAAGGCGTTTATTCCATGCCCTTGAAACTGAGGCTACCAGCTCCCAGTTTTATCGGCTCTGCCAGTTTGGCAAATCTCAGGGTAGCACATAAATTTAGCCCAAATAGCCAATTTGACATTTCAAAGCAATTTTCTCTACAGGGTACAGGTCGGTATTTGGATTACGCGACTGACCCAGGGTTATTTAAAGCAGTTTTTAAGCAGACATTTGAAGAAATGAAAGCAATTAGGCGCTATTTGCTCACTACTTCTCGCACAGCTTCGGTTTCGTTCCCTGCAATTGGCATTTCGAAGCCTTTCGGCCAACGAATGGGGACGGGACCGTTTACCGTTAAGGTAATCCAGTGGCGGGATTTAGGTAGGAAGAATTTCACTGATTGGGAAGTTGAAATTACTTTTGCGAGGGTGATATAATGGCCACAATATCTTGGGGTGTAGTAATTGACTTAACAGACCATACGAGTGCTACCGATACCGATATTGGGTTATACTCTGGTGTGTTTTATTGGATTACGGGCCGTCCGGGGTATTCAGGCAGCGGGTATAGTGGGGAAGCCCCTGCCTCGAAAACATGGAAGCAAGGGATTATCACAGATGTCAATCAGATTTCTCCTCTGATACGGATCGTTAAGGGCATGCGGAAAACTGGTGGTTATGGGAGTCTATCAGGTGTCACAATTGCCCTTGATGATTCAGCAGGGCTTAATAATGATTTAGAGGGAAATGATTATTTTGTTATTAACCGGCCTTTTGATATTTATTGCTTTATCGATGACGTTTCCTATCAGGTCTGGGGCGGTATTGTCTCGGAAAAAATGAAGGAAGGGAGTGTTTTAAAGTTTAAAGGCGAAGATGATTTTAAAACCATCCATAAAATAATTCCCCCGAATGTGATAAATGAAGTTGAGTTTCCTGATGCAGATTCAAAATCTATTGGTGCTACCATTCCCATCACTTTTGGCAATTGTTTGAGGTCTAAGGTTATTCCTGTTACAGGTAAAATCGAGGAAGAAATTTTACATTTGCCATCCGTTTTCCCGCCTGGTACTGATATAAGGTTATTAGGTTCGACCGTGGCAGCATCTACCACTATGGATACTGCGAGTGATGATTATAGATTAAATTTAAAAACCCCTTTTATGGATTTTCCCGCTGATTACTTTATCGATAATGGGGTGTTTTATCTGAGAGCTATAAAAGGCATTTCAGAACAATCTATTAGGATATTAGGGAATGAGGCTACAACCGATCCTAATACTTCAGACGCAAAAACCAAAATACTTATATCTAATTTCTTTAGTGGGGTTGATAGCGTAGCTGCATTTAATGCAAATAATGTTTATATTGGTACGACTTTGCCTGACGATTTGGCTTTATTTCAAATACTAA
>PJEL010001456.1_pt1 | contig 23908 bp, 27 predicted proteins | sample 1853271 | NCBI WGS metagenome assembly PJEL01 (sample SAMN08108733, study PRJNA415343) | Invertebrate metagenome, whole genome shotgun sequencing project. | host: Globobulimina | place: Sweden: Gullmar Fjord | collected 2015-08
GAAGAGTTAGCACTATTAACACAGACACAAGGCGCGACTGTAAACACTGATCTTTATGTTAGTGATAACATTTATAAAGACACTCACGAAGTAGCAACAAACGGGCCAGAAGTAGTTGAGGTTTGGTCGCTTGACGATATGCCGCGAGTTGGTGGTACAGGTGATGTAATCCCAGAATATAAACTGTACAGGTTTATGCAAGGAATTGATTGGGGAACTACACGATTAAAACTTGAAAACGATGCTTATGCTCTGTTTGAAGGCGCAGATGTTTTTGTAACCTCACAGACTTATTCTGGCACTGATCCTTGGATTTATGGTGATGGTACTATCCGTTGTGTCGGTAACGGTATGACTTGGCAAATTAACTCTGACAATGCAACAATGTTTGACATCACTGCTGGTGGTTGGGGTATGGATTACTCATCACTAATAGCCACAGGTGATAACTGTTCGTTAGGAACTATCGTATCACCAGCCGTAACTGATCCATTGTTAGGTGCTAGGTTTATTTCCACAAGATCGTTATTTCAAGGTTATAAAACTGGATTAACTCTAGTACAGCCCGGTAATATTCATATTGATATATCGTTCTTCTATGATGCTACTGATGCTGTTGGGCCAATGCTTAGTGTTATTGGAATGGGTAAAGCGGGTGTAATAGAAGCCACTGAAGTCACTATGGTTAGTGCAAGTTCAAGTTTCTTGTATGTTTCTCCAATTACTGAATCCCCTGTTAGTTGTTTGAATGTAACTCTTGCAGATGAACAAGTATTCTTTGAGACAGGAACTACAGGCGCAATAACTCTATTTGCAGATGCTTCAGTTCCCGCAGAAGCTGTAACAAGTGTTACTGATAATGCCGGTACAGCTCGGTTTAATTTCGCAGCTCCACCAACGCTTTATGTTGGTCAAACAATTGTCATGTCAGCGTTTACCAATTACGATAACGTAACGGCAACAATTACAGCTACTGGTGCAGGGTATTTTGAAACTGGTGTTGATTACAATGGGGCTGATACTGGAAGTTTCTTATCTGATTCAGTTACCGTAACTTCTGCAACACACGGACTATCAGAACTTGATGCAGTACTGATAACCGAAACCATGGAATACAATTATGGTAGCGCCATATACAATGTTCAAACTAACACATACCAAGTTAATTTGGAGTGGCACACAGCAGAAACAAGCGGAACGTGGAATGATGGCTCGTTAGATCACACTAGCAAATATGTAAATTGCTTTAATAATGGTACACAGCAAGACAGTAATCCAGCACCATCGTTCAATGTAGCTGATAACACTGAGACAACAACTACTACTACAAGCTGGGGTGCTGTTGTGTTTGGTCTTACTGGTAGTGCGCTTGTAGCTGGTAATACAAATCAGAACTTTACGCTTCTTGATGATGTATCTGGCTTGATACGATATGAGGGGATTGATCCGCTTACTATTAAGATGAACCCATCAATATCAATGGTTAAGAGTGGTGGGTCTACTGAGCATCAATTCAGGCTGTTTAAAACTACTGGCACACCTGCATTTGATCCTCACACTGTTAAGAGAAGCATATCAACATTAACAGGCGCAGCTTCTCTTAACTGCTCTGCTTTTCTTAATCCGGGTGATGAATTTAGGCTAGAAGTTAAAGCAACGACAACAGGCTCAACTATCACTATTACTGATTTTTCATTGTAAGATCTAACATACAGGATAAATATCATGCCATACGGAAAAGGTTCAAAGAAAAAGAAATCAAAAGGTTCAAAAGGCTCAAAGTAACAAATTAATTTTAAAAAGGAATTTAAAGATGGCAACAAGTCATGACAATTTTTATGTAACAACTCTCATTGACAGATCTACGGGTGAGTCAGCTCGCGTAAAAGATGTTGTAAATAGTACAACAACTCGATTGGAATTTGCAGTAACAACTGACACAGACACTGTTGGTGATGCTACCTTGTATGCCTACACAGCTACATTAGGTGCAACACTAACAACCTCGGATGCGCTGATTGCAAAGGGGTCTACAACAGTTCCCTATGTCTTCACTGTAAAAGATGAAGGTGGCAATGCAGGCACTAACAACTTGATTGTTGATGGTGGTACTGCAAATATCGATGGTAATGCAGATTTTACAATCAATGCTGATAACGGTGTTGTAACTATGTATTCTGATGGAACGAATCTATTTACAATATCTGCATTCAGTCCTCTGTAAAATCTTATAAAATTACTTAAGAAAGGATTCCCATGGCAGATACTCTCCCTAACATTGTTTTAACAAAAGCTGCGTATGTAGATTTATATGATGAATCTGGAATAGCAGTTGGTACATCACTCCTAATACAAAATAAAAGTGGCAACACTGTGATTGTACAAGAGCAAGCAGCACAGCCAGCAGCTACTAGCGAAGACGGTATTTATATAGATCCAGTTAAATCTGTAACAGTTACAGATACACCTAACGGTGTTTGGGCTATAGGTACTGGTGAGATTTCAGTGCAGGAAGTTTAGTTGTGACTATTAGACCTTCAGAAATTGGTGGTACAGCAGCGTATCTAGATGTTGGTACTGGTGATAATGATATACCTTTATATTCTGATCTTAGAGTTAAAGCTTGGGCAACTTTCAACAGTGCTGGGGTTATAACAGATAGCTTCAATGTATCTAGTATTACTGATATTGGAACTGGTAATTGGAGTCCTAATTTCACAACTCCTATAACAACAGGATATACAGTGTTTTATGGAAATGATACTACAACCAGTACGCAGACTTCATACGGTGCAGTGGAAGTTACAACCAGTCAATGTAATGTAAGAAGTTATGTGGCTGGTGGCTTGGCAGATAATGCAACTAACTATGTTCTAGTGATTAGTAATTAATTATGACTATTAGACCTTCAGAAATTGGTGGTACAGCAGCTTACTTAGATGTAGGTACTGGTGATAATGAAATACCTACAAACTCAGACCTACCGATAAAAGCGTGGGGAGTTATTGATCAAACTGGCGTACAGTCAATTTTAGAGTCTGAGGGTATTAGTTCTATAACTGACATTGGGGTTGGCCTTACTAAAATCAATTTTACAACAGATATGGTAGATGTTAATTATTCTATTGTTGGCAGCGTCACAAATAACCCAACTGGTAGTGTTGTGGTTTATATTAGTAATACATTAACTGTAAAACTAGTGGGATCGTTTGATTTACAAGTTGTTACCTCTGCTGGTGGTGGCAGTGATACCGCTAATCTATGTTTTCAGGTAGTTAGATAACGATGACTATTAGACCTTCAGAAATTGGTGGTACAGCAGCTTACTTAGATGTAGGTACTGGCTCGAATGAGATACCAACTAACGATGATCTACCAGTTAAAGCATGGATTAATTTTAATGGCACAGGGACAATTGCGATTAATGCCAGTAGGGGGGTCTCTTCTATTGCTGACTATGCCGTAGGTGACTATGAAGTGTTTTTTGATTCTGGCTTAATGCCAGATGCTAACTACGCAGTTGCGATTAGTGCAGCACAAAACTCAACAGGAACGGGTATGGTTTCGGGAATAGCTGGTGGAACTGTCTATGCACAAGCTTCATTTAGAACAATCCTTACTGGGGCTTCTAACAACGCTGCTGTTGACTGCACCACAGTTTCAATGATTTTTACGAGGTAAACATGGATGTAATTATATATACACAAGATAACGGTGTAGCAGCAGTTATCATACCAACAACGACAGTAGCTAACGCTTTAAAAGATGTTCCTGCTAGTGTGGGTGCTGCTTACGAGGTGGTAGACGATTCTGTTATACCTTCAGATCGTACATTCCGTGGAGCTTGGGAAAGGTCAGGTGCTACAGTTGTTCATGATCTTACTAAATGTAAAGAAATAGCACATGAGCTGCGTTTGAGTAAACGTGAAGAAGAATTTGCACCTATCAATATTGATATTGATGATCCTGCGGATAGTCATGGGGCTACAAGAACTGCATTAAGATCAAAATATAGCACTATGGAAACAGATATTGATTCAGCTCTGACAGAGGGAGCGATTAAGACTATTTTAACAGATGGTGGAGTTTTAGCATAACCCATCTAAAAGGAATTTCATGTCAACAGCTATTATCAATCTAGACTTAACAAACTCTATAGATGTTGTTCGTGCGTTAGTTGGTGACTTTGATACAACTTGCCCAATCATGTCTGACAATATGTATCAACAAATCCTTGACATGTATACAGAGGTTGATGAATCAATCGCAGAATGGTTTGCAGCCATATACGCTTGTGACATCATCACCAGACATTATGCTCAGACTGGCCTTAGAAGTCGGGAAAGGGTAAATGCGGTAGAAGTTGAAGAGTACGGAAACGAGCGTTACCAAAATTATAAAAACACTTGTAAGTGGCTGAGAGCAAACCCACCCATAGGATCAGGCGCAGATGGATTACCACTATTTTATTTAGGTGGTGGATGTAATAACGGTTTACGTCAATCAGGAATTAGTATTGGTTGGTTCAGTTCAGCAATGCTAGCTTGTCATGCAATCACTTGGGAAAATGGTTATTTCCGTGGTTACAATAATGGCTTACGCTTTTTAGGAACAATCGAAGTTAACTTATGCGGAACATGTGGACTAGGGATTGGTACTGGCTGCTGCTGTTAACAAGGAGCTAGCATGGTAGGAAAAACAAGTATAACGTTGTTAGAAACACATTCTATCGACTTTACAAGACACGGAAGTGATACAGATAAAACCTATGTAGATGAATATGGAAATATAGTCTCACCTACAACCACTACAACAATTTCAACAATCGGTTCACTTCAACCATTTTCAAAATATCAAAGTCGTGTTGGTTTAGAAGAAGGGTTTCGAGAAGAAGACTACTTTGTATATTACTCAAAAGATGTCCTTAGAACTACTAACCAGTTCGATAATAACTTACCCGACACTTGCGTTATCGATGGAAATAGTTACAAGGTTACCCGAAAGGGTTTGTGGACAAGCTACGGATTGTTGTCAGATAACAATGAGTATTACTTACAGTTGATACAACCACAAGGTTCATAAAAGTTTATAAAAGTTCATAAAGGATTATGAAATGATCACTGTCAAGATTGAGAAGAAAGGGAAAAAACTTGACAGCATATTAGCATCTACAAAAAAACTTGATGGTCAAAAAACCGAGATTGGATATTTTGCAAGTCAGGGAAAACATAAAGGATCAGATGGAATTGGAAGCTACAGCTATGCAGGATTGGCACAAGCGTTAGAGCTTGGTTATTTCCCATTAAGTAATCAACCATTCAGAAAGCCTTTGCCTTTCATGAATCAAATTAGAAAAAATACAGTCAAGAATTTAAAAAGATCCATGCATTTTAAAATTGCAATGAAATCTTGGTATACAAAATTAGATAAGAAGGGAAACCCAAAAGTGTTGCTAGATGCTGTTGGTTGGTGGGCTAAAAAGCAAGCCAGTGGAGTTTTTAATAATCCAGCATATTTCCCTCAAGCACCAAACAACCAAACACCTATATATGAAACTGGCGAACTATTAAATCATTTCACTTATCGAACAACCTTTGACAATCAAGTGAGGCGAACATAATGGCTCTAGACTTTAAAGAAATTAGAAAGGTTGTTATAGACACAGTTAAATTAGCGATTGGTGACCTGCTTACACAGACAACTAATCCACAAACTCAAGAGACTTATGGAATTGTCTTCAATGCTAGGCCAAATCCAGAATTACCAGTACCAGATTACCCTTATGCAGTTTTGGATATTCTAACCAGCAATGACACTGACTGGTATCTAACAGCTCTTACTTATGATGACGGTGATGATGAGTTTGCATATAACACACATAAAACACTTGAAGTTCAAGTGTCAATTTACGGTAGCAATACAACTCTAGGTTTAAGAGCAATAGACATTGCCGAAAACTTAAAAACTGCTTACCGAAGAGATGACATGATTGCTCTCTTGAGAGCAGGTGGAATTGGATTAGGTGATGTAGAGACAGTTCAGATCCTACCAGAACTTTTACAAACAGACTTTTTGGAAGCTGCTTTCGTCCAAATGTCTTTAAGGGTAAATGATATGTTCGTTGACCCGAACCTAGAAAGTATCGAAAACGTTATTATTGATGGAGAACTAACAGGCTCGTTAAATTCAGATCCAATTCTAATTGACATCGATACTACATCTTAACTTTACCCTAACGGGAACAACAAAACTAAACGAGGTAAAGCATGGCTTTGCAAGACATTTCTCAAGTTTCAATCACCCTTTCGACATCTGGTGTCCAACGCGCAGGTTTTGGAACGCCATTTTTCTTAACGGCTCACAATTATTTCACGGATCGTGTACGTACCTATACAGGCACAACAACTTTAGCTACGGATACACAAACGACTTCTAACGCATATCTAGCGGGTCAGTCTGTGTTTTCAAATGAACCATCAGTTGACAATTTAAAGATTGCTCGACTAATAGGCGACTCTATAATCTCGCCCCTAGTTACTGACTCAGGCGGCTCAGTAGTTACAGGTACAACTACTGGAATGACGGTTACTGTCACAGACACAGTAACACCTGCTAGTGCTGGATCTGTCGTTATAACCTATACAACTATGGGCGGTGATACAGTTGCTGATGTTGTTGACAACCTAGTTGCACAGATTGTCGCAGCCACACTTTCAGTAAGTGTCACAGATAATGGTGATACATTCACTATTGCGCGTCTTGGCACAGGAGGTGGTGAAGTATATCCAGATGTTGATTTCGTGCTAAGTGATTTCACTAACATTGGCATTGAAGCTACAGCAGTTGAAGATGCTGTCACAGGGCTAACAGCTATACAACTTCTTGATGATGATTGGTATGCACTCTTCTGGGAGCAGCACGACACTTTAGTTGATATTTTGGCAATGGCTGATTATATCGAAACTCTTGATAAGCTGTACTTCTACGGTAGTGCAGCACTCGAATCTATTACTGATACCTATACTCCGGGTTCTGACCCTGATAGCACCAGTGACATTCTTGGCTACCTTGCAGAGGGTGGTTATCTGAGAACTATTGGCTGGTGGCATGATGATGCTGACACTTCATTTAACGAAGGTGCTTTCTTAGGTTACAACTTACCGTTTGATGCAGGCTCTATAACTTGGGCTAACATTCAAGTTCCGGTGAGTGCAGCTAAAAATGCTGACGCTGTAAAACTAACACCCACTCAGGAACAACACCTTGCAGATCGCTTTTCAAACTGGGCAGCTATAGTTGGCTCAACTGTATATAACAGGGAAGGTAAGGTTGTTGGAAATGAATGGATCGATATTATCAGAGGGCGTGACTCGCTTAAAAGCGACCTAACCGCAGACATGTTTGACATTCTAACCAATCAACAAGGTACAAAAGTTCCTTTCACTGACAAAGGTATAAATGTCTTTTCTGGTGCTCTTGAGCGTAGGTTGAATGATTACAAAGTTAACAGGGATTTCCTAACAGATCCTATCACAATTACCGTACCTAAGTCAGCAGACATTCCAACTAGTGAGAAGATTACACGTACTCTTGATGGTTTGGAATTCACTGCTACTTTGGCAGGTGCAATTCAATTAGTTGATATAACAGGAACATTAGAGGTTTAAGGAGAAGATAATGGCCGATTCATTACCCGTCTATAGCGCACGAGAAGTTGCGTGTGCTTGGGGTCTAGTTAATATGGAAGGTTTCTCTAACGATAATATCGTTACTTTTGCCTACAACACTGACCTAACTACAGAAACCATTGGAGCTGACGGTAAGTTAGCTACCAGTGTCACGCCTGACCGTTCAGGCACAATCAAGGTTGAGCTGATGCAAACCTCACTAACTACTCGACAGTTAGCAGGTATCTTAGCTTATCAAAATAACCAATCAGACACAGCAGCAATTATTAAAGCCGACTATGCAGTAAGTGACCCTAGCGGATCAGTTTTATGTATTGCACGTAATGCGTATTTGAAGACAGCCCCAGAAGTTATGTTGGGAGTTGAACAAGAAACACATGAGTGGACTTTCTATTCAGAAAAGATTGATTTCTTATCTATACCGCGTGGCTTTGATGATGCTGCATTTGCTACTGAGGTTGCAGCAATTGTTGCAGGTATGGTTGCACAAAATCAATAAAACATAAATTAATTTGGGGGGCTTTATGACTTCAGTAAGAGATGTAGTCGAATTTAAAATTGATGACGTAAATTATAAACTAACACTTCTATGCACTTCTCGTGCATTTTTAACCGGGCAGGAACTAATCAAACTTGGTTTACCAGCCGCAGGCGCAGCACTTGATGGAATGCTAACAGAAGACATGTATGAAGATAATCAAACATGCTCGGCTATAGCTATTCATATGAAAAATCAACTGGGAAATATAGATGTTCTGGATATTATTAAAGAGCTACTAGCTAATACAACTGCTAATGATGTTCCAATAGATTTTGAAACTTATTATAGAGGCAGACTTGGGTTACTTGTTGATGTTCTAACAGAAGCAATAAGGAGTAACTACGGCAGCCTTTTTACGGAAATGAGTTTGAAGGCAAGACTTATGACATTTATAAGGGAATTTCAAGCTCAATTAACTCCACAAAACGAAGAAGTTCAGATAGAGCAAGGTTAATTGTAGAGAAGAAGGCAACTTTAGCCCCAGAAGATTTGTTTATCTATGGGGTGTCTAACTCAAAATATTGTACTGAATCCTTTCTTGATTTGAAGTATTCATTTTCTCTACGTGAGTTCACAACTCACAAACAGAATATACAGATACTTGAATTTTTAGATGCGGCTGGTGATCTTGACCAACACAAGGAAAGCTTGAGGCAAACAAAGAATGGCAACCACAACCATAACTGATTACACCCTTGAGATAGGTTGGAGTGCAACAAAAGTCAACAAGGGTATAAAAGACCTTGAGGCTAAAATACAAAACCTTGGGAAAAAAACCAGCGGAGCAGTTGACCCTACGGCTAAAAAGCCTGCCGAAGCTCGCAAGAAAAAAGGAGCTGATCTAAATCTACTAAACAATAGAAAGTTAGCTCTTATCCAACAGACTAACGATAAGCTACGCACCCTAAGAAATCTCGCAAGCGGTATTGACATGCGAGTTAAGGGTGGTGCAGAGGCACACGCTCAAATTCAAAAACAGATTAAGTCTGTTGAGCAATACCGAAGCAATCTCAGAAAAGCTACCATCACCTCACAACAACAACTACGTGTTCAAGGGCAAGTTTGGGGCATCTTAAAGGGTAGGATCAAAAACACCACTGCCGCAGTTAAAGAATACACAACAGCTACACGTAATGCTACCAGCATGACAACTAAGTTCATGGCAGCTTTGAAGCAGGGTCGTATTGCAGCTATGGTTGCTGGTGTGACAATGCTCACACGCGAGATTTACCGCAATGGTAAACAGTGGGAAAACCTGCGTATTCAATTACAAGCATCTTTTGGTTCAGCACAGGCTGGTGCTCAACAGATGGCATTCCTACAAAAAACTGCAAGACATTTAGGTGTTGATGTTTTAGCTCTAGCAGATGGCTATGCAAAGATTGGTGTTGCTGGTCGTATGTCTAATATGGCACTTGAAGACTCTCAAGAAATATTCATGGCAGCATCCGAGGCATCAAGAGCATTTGGCTTATCCACTGATGACACACAGGGTGTTATGAGAGCTTTTTCCCAAATGATGGGCAAGGGCCAAGTCATGATGGAAGAACTCAAGTTACAATTGGGCGACCGAATGCCTAGCGCCATGGGAATTTTTGCACAATCTATGGGTAAGACTGTACCTGAGTTCATGGCGCTTGTCAAGGCTGGTGTGGTAGGAAATACAGAATTAGTTAACTTCGCTAAATTCCTACGAAAAGACATTCGTGCTTCAGGCGCATATGCAAAAGCCCTCAATTCTACTGAGGCAGAGCAAACAAGATTCAACCAAGCATTACGTGAAGCAGGGGATGCATTCTTTGCTGGTGGCCTTGGTGAAGCAATGTCAGAAGTATTCAAAATGGGTGCTGACTTCTTTGCAGAGACACAAGACTTTTGGGGCTTACTGGGCTTGGGTTTAAAGGCGTTTGTAAAGATGGGTTTAGCATTTCTTAAAGTTGTATTAATACCCATACAAAAACTGGTAGGTACAATTGGTTTTGGCTGGAAAAAGATTCGTGACTTGTCATTCGATAACCTGCAAGACTCTGTAGAACCATTAAGCGAGATGGCGTGGTGGGTAAACAGAATCTACAAGCATTTCGTTGATTTATTTTTAATTTCAAAATGGATTGGTCTTGAATGGGACGAATTGTTTGGTAACCCTGATAAGTTCTTTAAAGACATCCAAGATACTCTGCTTGATTTAAAACAAAATATTAAATACTTACTTGGCTTACAAGATTCTAAAACTATTAGTACGATCTTTAAAGGTCAAGACCCTGAAACAGTAGAACGAACTAAACAGATGCAAATTGAAGGGATGCGTATTCAATCAGAAAATGAAGCAAAAGCTAAAGCAGGGAAAGGAGGGAAATCTGCAATGAATGTAGAAAAAGTTGAAATGACGTTGCCCATTGGAACACCAGCAGAGCAAGCCCCTGAATTCCTTTATGCATTTCTTGATAATCAGATCGATGGTCAGTTAGCGGGATAACTATGGCAAGCTTTTATTTATCACCAGATGGTGAGCCAGATACAAGGTATGAACTTCACGCAACGACTAACATAAAGGTTGGCTTCTCTTCAACAGTAACTAACTACCCTATAGAAACTGGTTCGGCTGTTAGTGACAACGTTGTTATGAATCCCGCCTCTGTATCATTTACAGGTGTTCTAACAGATGTAGCACAGTCAAAAGAAATATCAATAACAAATGCCTTGAACCTTATTACAAATAAGAATCCAGAAGTGCCAAAGAAACTTGAACTATACATTCAGGAGTTAAGGGATTTACAGTTTAATAAAACAGTTTTCACAGTGTTTTTCTCTGGTGACGATGATGGAAAAATTAGTCAAATCAATAAAGCCATACTAACACAATTCGATATTAATAAAGATTCTTCTTTAGGTAAGTCTTGGGCTGTTGATATTACTCTTCAAGAAGTTAGGTTTGCAACACCAGCTAAAACAGTTGATGCCCCCAAAGATGATTTCAAACACTTAACTGCAAAACAAAAAGAAGGATCAGGCAATGGTTCTGGTCTTGATGATAGTGAAGCTGTCTCAACTCTAGAAGGTGTAGGTCTTGAAGGTGATCTTAATGCAAAAGGTAGAGTTATAGATGTCAGTATATTAAACCCATAGGTTAAAAAATGTTACAAATACCAGTGTCACAAAATGGAAATAGTAACACTAATATTACGTTAGAAGGTGTTACTTACATTTTTCAATATAGGTTTAACACACGTAATAAGCGTTTCTTTTTAAATATCTTAGAAGAAGATGGTACAGAACTCATAATGGGTATGAGACTTATTGAGTTTAGTACGCCAAATTTTAACTATCCAAATGTGAATGCCCCACAAGGTTTACTGTTCGTTTCACAGCTACAAAAAGATGTAGAAGAGTTTGCAACAATTGGCAACTTTGGTATCAGTAATGATTACTCTCTAATTTATTTCACCTCAGATGAAGTTGAAAGTTCGTAATGGAAGCCCTTTTAAGAAAATATGAAATGTATATAGGTTTCATTCCTGAACTTGTTGAAGCAAAGAAAGAAACAGACGCTACAAAGAAAGATGGAAAGAAGCCCGAAGCTGATACTAAAACAATACCAGCTCAAGGGGATTTCATTCTTTTAACTGATCATCATTTTGAAGCAGAAGTGAATTACCCTAAAGAGGGTAAAGGTAATAAAACAGTTAGTCAGAACATCAGTATTTTTAATCCTGCACCTAACACTGAAAGTAAAATCAAAACTGGAAACGCTTTGTTATTAAAAGCTGGCTATAACACTGATGAACAGCTACCAATTATCTGTGCAACAATCATAACTAAATCTTGGATTGAGCGCCAAGGGAATAATAGGGTGCTTAAACTAATTTGTAGTGAAGCACATGATGTTAAAAAAACTATTGTCTATTCAGAAACGTTTGCTAAAACCCTCACTTACGAAGATGGAATAAATAAATTACTTGATGTGTTTTCCCAGTATGGTGTTCCAGTAGGCAGAATTCAAATATCTGATACTGCTAAAAATACTCAGTTTGGTAAAGCATATAGTGTTAGTGGAAAGCTTAGTAAATCAATGGAAACCTTGTGTACTAACACTGGGCATCGTTGGTACATGATTGGTGGTGATATTTATGTAGAGCCAGTTAATCCTAATGATGTTGTACAGGTTAGAGCTTTGAATGTTGAGCAAAGAAACCTAAAAGGGAATATGGAATTTTTAGATGATATTACCAATAAGGATCAGACTAAAGATACAACAAAAAAACAAGGTGTTGCATTCACTATAAATCTAAATGGAAATATAAACCGTGAAGCCTATGTTCAGGTAGTTAGCACAGAAGGTGAAGACGCAAGCACAGAACAATTCGATCAATTTATTGGTACATATGCTGTCACATCAATTAAACATAAGCTTTCCTTTGAAGGGTCAGCTTGGGACACAACAATAGAGACTCGCGGTTAATGTCAACTACTCTATCAGACCTTGTACTTCAGTATATAGAGCTTGAACAGTCAGAACTCTTTACTGCTATTCCTGCAACTATTACAGATGTTAGTTTATTACAGTCTGAAAATACTGTGTCTGTTCAACCTGCATTAAATAACTCTGATGGTACAACTTTACCAATACTGCAAGACATACCTGTTATGTGGCCTTCTGGTGGTGGTTCTCTTATAACCTTTCCAGTGGCTGTTGGTGATGATGTTCTTATTATCTTTTCAATGAGATCCATAGTTGAGTTTCAACTTTCTGATGAAGGCACAGTAGATCCGTTTGATTCAAGACTACACAATATATCTGATGGCTATTGTCTTGTTGGTTTGTTTAGAGATCAAAATAATCCTTCACCAAATCCTACTGACTTTGAAATTAAATACAAAGACTCAGAAATAACTATTAAAGAAAATGGTGATGTTGAAGTTACAACCGAGAATGCAACTCTAACACTTGAAACAACTGGTGATGTAACGATAGATAATACTAACGCTACAATAACAATGTTAAATACTGGTGATATTGAACTAGTAAATACAAATGCAAGTATTGAAGCACTTAATACTGGTGACATTACTTTATCAAATAGTGTTGCAGAAATTGAAGCACTAAATACAGGTGCTATTGATATAACAAATGCTAATGGAAATTTCACCATGGCTGTTAATGGTGATGTTGATATTAATGGTGCAACTATTGATGCAGCCACTGGCAATGTTGTAACAGCAAGCGGGACTGATTTAGATTCACTTAAATCAACTTATAACGCTCACGTTCATGCTGGTTCAACTCCACCTCCAACTGTAACTGTAAATGGTACGTTAGTTTCTGTACCTGCTGGTGGCCCGGTTACAGGTCAAACTTCTACACCATTTCAAGAAGAATAATTATGGCACAAGATTTTTATATGAGTCCAGCAACCGATGATTGGTATTTAGAAGATAACACCACTATAAGATTGTGTAACACTCAACAAGAGCTTATCCGTCAGCGTCTGGTTATTAATTTACTAATGATATTAGGGGAGTGGTTTACTGATACAACTTATGGTGTTGCTTACTTCGAAAGTATTTATGGAAAGAACACTAAAGAGGCTGCTGACGCTGAATTCAAACAAACAATTCGTAACACAGAAGGTGTTATAAGCATTACAAGATACGCATCTTCTTTTGATGCAATTACAAGGGAATATACATTGGAGTTTTCTGTAACTACTGATACAGGAACGATCAATAATATTGAGGTGACACTATAATGGCTTTGACTGTAAATGGATTAACAGTGCCAACGTATGAAGAAGTTCTAGAATCTATAGTAACAGAAGAACAAATAAACGTTAGTTCACAAATAGATGTTGACAATGATACTGCTCTTGGTGAAACAAACCAAATCATGGCTGCTCAAATTTCTCTTGCTAATGAGCTTGTACAAGATATATATGATCAACGTAGTATTTTTAATGCAGAAGGTAAAGCGTTAGATGATAATGTTTCTTGGCTGGGTGTCTATAGACAAGGTGCTGCTGCAACAGCAGGTGAAGCATATTTTAGGGGTGTTGATGGAACTCTTGTTGCAACAGGCTCACTTGTACAAAATATTTCTTCAAAAGAAAATTATACACTAGATGCCTCACTGGAAATTTCAAAGAATGCTTGCCGTGACTGCACTTTCAACACGCTAACAGTTTTAGACACAACAACATACACAGTGACTGTGCAAGGCTCAACTTATGATTATACCTCAGATGGCAGCGCAACAAACCTAGAGATTATTGCCGGTTTAGTTGCCGCTTTAACAACAGTTACTGTAAATATCGATACGATTTCTGATAGCCAATTATACAGGTTGGTAATTGCAGGCGTTAATAATGACTATACATCAGATGGAAGTGCTACAAGTTTAGAGATAACAGCAGGTTTAGCAGTTGCTGTACAGGCAAACTCAGGTTCACATGGTGTGAATGCCACTGATAACATGGATGGCACAATTACCCTAACAACACCAGTTGTTGTGGATATTATAACCAAGACCGTTGTTATTTCTGACGCTACTTTAATGTCATTAAAAAATGACCTCTTTGGAATTAATTATACAGCAGTAGATAATGCCGACGGTACAGGAACAGTCTCTGTAACTGATTCCACTGACATAGCTGTGACTGTAGACAGTAATATGTCTTTCACAGAAGCAACTACCGCTGGAAATATTACAGGTGTTAATACAGGCATTTTGCCTGCCCCTGCTGGCACTGTAATTACGATACTTTCACCTGCGGGTGGGTGGACATCAGTATTTAACCCTACCGCACTGGTAGTAGGACGCGAACTAGAAACTGATCAAGAGCTTAGAAGTCGCGCCATCAATTTCAAAACAGCAGGTGGCACAGCTACTATCGATAGTATGACCTCTAGCCTACTTGCTGTAGATGGTGTTTCTTCTGTAACAGTAAATGAAAAATTCGTTAGTGAGTGTTATGACGGACTTGGTGCATATATTTGTGCAGCTACCACTACTCAAAATGGTGGCTCAGTTCAGGTTGTTATAGCAGGTGGTGATGACGATGAAGTTGCTCAAACTATCTGGGATACAAAACCAGCAGGTGTTGAAGTTTGGGCGCTTATAGGTGCTACTTTCAATCAAGGTGATGCTATAGATTCTAATGGTGACACTCAGGTTATGGATTTCAACAGACCTGTTAGTATCAATATGACAACCGTAATAACCTACAAAGTTTTTGATCTAACTATATATCCTTCAACTGATGAAGAAGCTTACACAACAATTTCAGATGCTATTGTTGCATTTGGAAACACCCTTGGTGCAGGTGAAGATGTTACACCTGCTGAGTTTGAGGGTGTTGTTTATTGTTCTGTCGATGGCCTCTATGACGTAGAGGTTGTTATCAATGGTATTAGTTCTGACACATCAAGTTCAATTGCTATTGCTGCTGACGAAGAAGCTTTCTTTAGTGATGCTTTAACTTCAGTTACTAATACAACATAGCAGGAAACCCATGGTAGATATTACACAACTCGATCACGTTGAAGAGGGCTTACTACTTTTACCAAGCCAATGGGACGATAAGCCTGTAATTCGAGGAATATTAGCTGCTTGGCTCACACCCTTAAATGATACAGAGCAAAACGCTTTAGATGTTAGAGATGGTTTTAATGTCAATACAGCTATAGGCGTACAGCTTGATATTATTGGAGACTACTTTGACGAACAGAGGCAAGGAAGGTCAGACACAGATTACAGAACTGCAATTCTAACGCAAATCTCAACAACTAATGGCAGTGGAACACCAAACCAGTTGATAGATTTATTTTCATCTATAACTAACACCAGTTCTGTAACAATCTATGAACACTACCCTTTATCAGTTGCGTTACTGGCTTCTGGTGGTGTTGATACTGATCTAACAGCACCACCATATATGAGAGATGCTGCGCCTGCCTCAGTGGACTATGTGGGTTTGATGTTTGATCCTGCTGGCTATGCTTGGATAGGTAAAGAAGAAACTATTGTTTTTGGTGATGCTAATCTGCTTGATAATTTGGGTAATCAGATCATTGATGACAACCTAAATAACATTGTAGCTGAAGTTGAATTATCAGCAATTGATGATGGAAGCTTTAGAAGTTCGTTTGTTGACGTAACAGTAGATGGTGATGAAGTTACTGGCTATGGTGAAAACTATGGTGGTGTTTATGGTGGATCGGCTAGTGAATATAGTTGGCTAGTTGAAACCACTACCAACGACAACTCGCTAATCACTAGTGGTGGAAATGGATTTGTAGTATGGGCAGAACAATCAGAGCTTGACCCTTTAACAGCATCAACAAATAAAACAAATCCAATCAAACAATTTAAAGATAGCGGTATTAAAGCTAGACAACCAATGTCAAGACAGTTTTTCAATTGGGTTATGGCATTAATTGATGATTGGTTGAGTTTGATTTCTGACAGAGCGTTAGTTGATGCTATTCGCATGACAGTTGATGTAACACAAACAGCTACAGACTACGACACGCGATTTGGTGGAACGTGGGCTTCAGTTGGTTCAGATACTTTCGGTGGTGTAACTACATACATATTTAAGAGGACAGCCTAATGGCAAGGCCAGCAGATTACCCCTTATGGGCTACAAATGATGAAAATGATCCTATCACTGGAAGTGCTAACAAGATTATTCCATCAACAGAAAAACAAGATGTTGGGCAACGTGCAAATAAAAACACATTACGTCAAGACATAAACTATTTATTTAATAAAATACGCGAATGGATTCAATTCTTTAATGAGCAATACCAGATTGATGATGTGTATTGGATTGTTGATTCTGGTCAAACAGTTGGAACGTTAGAGGCAGCAATCAGTACACAGCTTGGAGGCACTTGGGAGTTTATAGATGGTGGTGCTTCAGACCCTACTGACACAGTGGCAGGACAGGACGTTTACATTTTCGTTAAAACATCAGAGGTTGATATATAATGGCCGATATTAATATTGCCAACTTACCTGATGCGGGTGCTTTATCTGCAACAGATATTTTACACATAAGCCAAACTTCAATCGATTATAAAATCACTATAGATGATATGAGCGCAGAGTTTGGTAAGGCTGAGATTGACGGTTTAGCAGAAGATGTTTCACCTTTAAGCTCTAACTTTCTCGTTGAAGCTATTGACTCAGATATAAATAATAATAAAAAAGTTTCTCTTGCCAACGTAGGATTACTTTTTCAAACAGATGGTTTCTTTACATCAGCAGGCTCTATTGCTCTAACAGACGTTGTAATTTTTAGAGATGGTGTTGATACAACGCTTTCAGATGTAACTGTCTCTGCTCTTCGATCAACAGTATTAGATTTCACATCTCTAGGTGCTTTAACAACACTGGCAACAGACGATCAATTTGTAGTTTATGATATAACTGGCGTAAATAATGCCAGAATCACTACTTCTAATCTGCAACAGCAAATGCTTGACACATCCACCCTAACTACTATGCCTGCATCTATATCAACATCTGATGATATGATTCTATATGATGATAGTGCTAACACCACCTACCAAGTTTCAATAGCAACACTTGACGCTAGGTGGTCAGGTGGTGGTGGAGGTGGTGGTGATGCTTTCTTGGCAAACACACAAACATTCACAGGTACTAATACATTTTCAAGCGGTTCTGGAATACTCACCAATAGGCTAGCTGCTGCTTCAGGTTCAGTCTTGACCATAAGCCACACTACTACTAATTTCAATAACACAATATCAGGAACTACATGTAGCTTTACCAACGTTGGTATAAATTCAACGGGGGCTACTGTTAACGGTGTATTTCGTGGCTCTAACGCTACAGCTTATAGTAATAGAACATTTGATATTAAAGGTTATCTTGGTAACGGCTGGGGGTTTGCTGATCTAGGAGGGGTTAGACCCTTAATAAATGGAAATGATACAGGTGGTGTCGGTACATTTTTAGGTGCTAACGACTTTAGGTGGAGAAACTTTTTTGCTTCTGGCATAAATGTTAATCAGTCTGCTTATATACCAACATCTACCTTTATTAATGGTGCGCCTTTAATGAATGGCGCAAAGATAAGTGGTGGCATTTTACCAAACGCTTCAACTTCCGCTAATGGTACTGTTGAGCTTGCAACAAGCACTGAAACTAAAGCAGGTACAGATTCAGGAAGAGCTATAACACCAGCCTCACTAGCAGGCACTGTTACAACAACAAACTACTCATTATCTATAAATGCCAAGGCTGGAACAGTAAGAGTAACAGTTTTTAAAATAGGAACATACCAAACTATACATGGAACTTTTAACTTTGATAGTGACACTGATGGTCAGACAGATGCGATTGCTGTGAATATGTCGTTAGCAGATATGGATGCAGACGATTTCAAAGATAGAAACTCAATTTCTGTTGGGGTTGTTGGTATAAGAAATAATGCAAATGTAGGTGATTCAGGTGATGCAGGTCAAAGTTGGTGGAATAGATCACAAGCGCCAGCGTCTGGTGCAATTTCATCAATCGCACTAGATCTACATAATGAAGGTGGTGGTGGTTATTGGGGTGGATTTTCATTCTCTTTCGTAGGGATTACAGCTTAAAAGGAGCTTAACAAATGACAGCAAGTAATGATGCAAACTTAGGCTTATACTACGGTTGGAATCTTGGAGAAGATGGCTGGAATGTAGGAATGGATTTAAACATGGTAACACTTGGTGGTGTTATCCGTAAATCCGTTATAAGCCGATCCACAACTACTCCCGCAGTTTCTCCTACTGATGGTGATAGGTATTATGTCCCAGTTGGAGCTACAGGTGTTTGGCTATCTAACACAAATACAATAGCAATATGGTCAGACTTTGAAACTGATTGGGTATATGTGCCTGTTCTCTTAAATTTTCAATTTCGAGTCGAAGACGAATCTGATTTAGAGGTTGTTTATAACGGTGCAGCTCTTGTTGATTCTGTTGATATATCAGGTTTTCTAACCACTTCATCAAACTACACGGCCACTGGTACTGTAGAATTTACTGCGGCAACAACTTTCACAGGCTCACACACAGCTAATGGTGATGAACTTGCCACGATGGATGATGTAGATGTTAAAATCGCTGCACAAGACTTCTCAGGCTTTGTTGCTACTACAGGCGCACAATCAATTGCAGACGTTAAAACTTTCACTTCTCCAATATCTGGTGTTGACGCTGTTGCCGCTAGTGATCTTGCAACATTATCACAAGTTAATTCTGTTTCAGGAAACACAACAGGTTTAAATATTGGCGGCTTTGCTGAGTTCTTCAAACAAAAAACTGGGGACGATCTGGAAATTAGAACTATCCAATCTACCACTGGTGATATTGTTATCGTTCAAAATACCGATGACATATCATTAACATTTGCTGGATCGTTAGGCGTTAATGATTTCATTAGTTTAGATGATACCCCAGCCGATTATTCAGGTGCAGCAAACCAACTTGTTGCAGTGAATGGTGTTGAAAATGCTGTCGAATTCATCGATGCATTTGGTGAAACATTCCTTGATCTCACTGACACACCAGCTTCAATGGGTACTGTTGGACAAATTGCAGCAGTTAATATAGGTGCAACAGCCTTAGAATTTATTGATGCACCTGATGCTGGTGTATCAACTTTTATAGCGTTAACTGACACACCCACCTTATACACAGCACAAGCCAATTTCTTCTTACGTGTCAATGCAACTGCTGATGGTGTTTCATTTGATAATATTACAGTTCCTGAAACTTTCCTTGACCTAACAGACACTCCTAGTGCTTATACTGGACTTGAGAATTATACAGTTGTAGTTAATGCAACTGCAACAGCACTTGAATTCAAAGAACCACCAGTTAACCCTGTATATGATTTCTTAGATCTTAATGACACACCAAATACATATACAAGTTTTTCCGGTTATGTCCCAGTTGTCAATGGTGGTGAAGATGGTCTTACCTTTCAATTATTAGGGGGTTTTGATGACACATCGTTAGCAGCGTATGTTGCTGCTGCTGGTATTAGTTTAACAGGTGTAGGTTGCGAACTCGTTTCTACGGGTGGTGGGTCTGCTGTTCTTGAAGCAAGCGGTACTGGTAATGCTATTGTGCAGAATACAGGTACTGGTAGTGCTGGACTCGTTGTTGGGAGTAATACTTTTACTGTTGATTCAACAGCAGTTACACTTGTTGGCTCAAGTGTTCCTGTAATTATTAATGCTACTGGCACTGGCTCTATCACCCTTAACACTGCCACTCGTACAGCTACAAATGTACAAACTTCAGCTATGACAGGTGGTACATCTGATCTATATCTTTCTACAAAAAAATATGTTGATGACAATGCATTTTCTAACACAGCACTAGCAGCTTATACAGCAGCCGCCGATGTAAGTATCTCTACAGGTGGTGGTTTTGGTAGCTCTATAAAGTTTGATACAATTGATAGTCTTGGTTCATTTATAGTTGATAGTGCGTTTTATTCATTTAGAGGTAATCTTGGTTCAGCACCTTTAATTTCAGTTACCGATGGATCTAATAATGCTGCATTTTCAATTGGAATTGATGGCGTTGGAGCTACTTTAAGTTCTTTGGTAGGCAATGATCTAACACTTAACTGTAATGTTGCTGATGAAATAAATCTAGATTTACAAACAACAGCAATGAATTCTGGAGCGCCTTCTGCTTTAGCTATATCAACAAAAGGTTATGCAGATGATCTAACTTTAAGAACACCAACTGTTATTAGTGCAACACAAACTGCTTCTGTCAATACTCACTATGAAATGGATACTACAGGCCAAACACTAACATTCACTACAACAGTAGCTATGGGTGATGAGATTTGGGTTACTTGTTCAGCTACAGGTGGCACTGTAACGTTAGCCGCTGGAGCAGCAGACACTTTAACTATGTATGATATAGCTGTAGGAGGTGGTACTACTATCACAACGGTAGCAGATGGTGAAATTGCTAAACTAACTGCTGTTGTAGATGGTGCAGGCGTAGCACATTGGAAAGGAACAGTAGTATAGAGAAGGGGATACATGAAACAGCAAATCATACAAGTCACCCAAGATGCAAAAATCGCTGCTACCATCGCAGGTAGTACAACCATCACAAGCGTGATTGATTTAGTTCATGGTGGAGTGAGCATATTTGCTATAGCAGCAGGCGCAATACTATCTCTAACACTTATTGTAATCCATTGGCAAAGATGGTGGGCTGATAGAGAAAATGCCAAGCTTGAGAATGAAGCTTTAAAACTTAAATTAGAAATTTTACAGAGAGAATTAGAAGATGGGAAAAAACAAACGGAAGTATAAAGAGACTAAACTGATGTTACCAGTAGGCTTAGTAACAGGTATCTCTTCAGTTGTCGCACGACTAATAGATACGGACAAACCACTTAGCAAAACTAATATAAGTACTGCCACTGGTGGTGGTTTAATGGGTGCAGCATATGTGCTTATCAATTCACCTGATGAAATATCTCAAAGCTTGGGCTACCTACTATTAGTAATCGGTTTTGGTATATCGTGGTACAAAGAAAATAAGAAGAAATAGTTTAAAAATGTGAGTCAAGTAATCAGGGCTTGATACACATTTTAGCCTCGCTTTTATAGCGGGGCTTTTTTTTGTCTGGTTGACATGTAAAAACTTTACCTCTAGTATGGAGGTATACACTAAGGAAGTGTTGAGAATAACAAGGAGCGTTATTGTGATCATCACATATCTATTTCAAAAACAGCAAGACGCTGTAAGAGATGTCATCTTTTCTAACCTCTTTGAATTCGTTAAAACATTTTTTGGTGAAGACGAAACTGAATTCCTACCTGATCTTGAGTTCGAAATATTCTTTGGTGATGGCGTTTTAATTGTTCAAGAGCAATGGCTTGATGAAAATGAAATAGAGCATTCTCAAGATCTTCACCTATCATTTGAAGATTACAATAATTGGTTTAAAGGATTAAACAAAAATGTACAAAAAAGGATATGAAAACCCTCAAGCACAAAGCTACGATAAACAACTTCACAATAGCAGGACGACAACTGTAGAAGAGGTTTTACAATTCCCTATAAAAGCTATCGAGGAAAGGGGAATAAGCCAAGAAACATGTGAGCATTTTGGTGTTAGAACTGAGATGTCTGAAACAGATAATAAGAAACCTGTAGCACATTATTTTCCATACACTGAAGGTGATGACATTGTAGGCTTTAAAAAGGTTGATCTCACTAAACATAAAAAAGATGAATACCGCTTCACTACAGTTGGTAGAGTAAAGATAGATTGTGATTTGTTTGGTGTGAAAGCCGCTAATAAAACTGGCGGCAATAGGGTTTTTATTACGGAAGGGGAATATGATTCTCTCATGTGCTGGGAAGTGTTGAGGGATGGATCTACAGGGAAATACCGCAAAGGTAATCCTGCTGTTGTGAGCATAGGCTTAGGCACTGCAAACGCTGTCAGGCATATCGGCTCTATGAACAACATGAAATTCTTAAAGAAGTTCAACGATATTGTTTTAGCCTTTGATAATGACACAGTAACACCTGTTGAAAAGTCTAAAGGAATTAAACGTGGCAAGGAAGCAGCAGCAGAAGTTTATGGGTTATTTCCCGATGTTCTAATGGCAATTTTCCCAGATGGTGAAGACCCATGTCAAATGGCTCTAGAGCATTCACGTAATGAGCTGTACTGGTCTTTAAAGAAACCTATGCGTTACACCCCAGAAGGCTTTGTAACGTTCGAGGAAGCCCGAGCAGAGGCTATAAAGCCTAATGAGCTTGGTAGAGATTGGCCTTGGCCTACAGTGATGAAGCAAACCTTTGGTAGAAGAGATGGAGAAGGCTACTACTTTGGGGCTGGCGTTAAGATGGGAAAGTCTACATTGCTTGATAAGCTTGTAGAACATATCACCACAAAGGAAAGACGTATAGATTCAAATGGAATTGCAGTGAGGCGTAAAGCTGCCCTGTTTAAGTTTGAAGAGAAGCCTGCACAAACACTCAAGAAAGTTGCAGGCAAGCTTGCAAGGAAAGATTTCTGTAGTCCTGCCAAGCGTGTGTTTGTTAATGATGATGGTTTTGAGCATGACATATGGGGTGATCCAATCCCGCCTGAACTACGCAACACATTTTACACTGACAAGGAGCTAGAAGAAGGAATAGATAGAGTTGGTGACACTCTCATTCTCTACAACAATTACGGACGTTGTGAGTGGGACGAACTGAAAGGCGCTATACGATATGCTGTTTTAGTAGAGCATGTGAAGGATGTATTTATCGATCCTATTACAAGGTTAACAGCAGGTATGTCAGCAGCAGACGCTAACACGGAGCTTGAACGTTTTGCAGATGAAATTTCAAAGATGGCTCAAGACTTGGGCTTTACATATTATTGTTTCTGTCACTTGAAAGCCCCTGACTATGGTGCTAAACATGAAGTTGGTGGGAAAATAAACTCAGCTCAATTTCGTGGCTCAAGAGCTATGATGCAAGCATGTTATTACACGGTAGGCTTAGAAGGTAATAAAGACCCTGAACTGTGTCCTCGTGTTAGAAACACACGCTACTTTATTATATTAGATGACAGAGCCAACGGTAACACTTGCAAGATTCCATTATTCTATGATGAACACACTGGTGATTT
>PJEL010001457.1_pt1 | contig 23895 bp, 20 predicted proteins | sample 1853271 | NCBI WGS metagenome assembly PJEL01 (sample SAMN08108733, study PRJNA415343) | Invertebrate metagenome, whole genome shotgun sequencing project. | host: Globobulimina | place: Sweden: Gullmar Fjord | collected 2015-08
TGTAACAATCAAAAATAGATACATCGGTAAAGTTAATTTGTACTGTGTAAAAACAGCCCCTAGGATTAGTTCTGTTATCTCAACGAAAAAATCGTTACCATCAAGTAAAAATTTATATTAGAGCATAGACTTATATTCAAATGGCGCTGATAAGCAAAGAAAAACTAAGCAAAATTAAATATAAAGCACATGACCTGCTAAATCGATCCTTAGATCAGCATGTTACGCTTGCTGTTACAGGACTTAGTCGAAGTGGAAAGACAGCTTTTATCACCTCGTTGGTCAACCAACTCGTTAATCAGGACAATGATTCCCATTTAAGCTTCTTTAACCCTGTGCATCAAGGCAGGTTTATTGCCGCCAAACGAGTTCCACAAAAACATTTTCATATTGCCCGCTTTGACTATGAACAATCCTTATCGGCTTTTTGTCAGCAACCGCCTTATTGGCCTGAGCCGACTAAAGGGATCAGTGAAATCAGGTTAGCCATACGTTATAAACCCAAAGATTCCTATTTGAAGTATGCGACAGATATGGCGACTTTGACGTTAGATATTACCGACTATCCTGGTGAATGGTTACTTGACTTACCTATGCTTAAGCAAAACTTTGAAGAGTGGTCGCGAACAATGTTAGCGTTGCTCACCGAAGCACCAAGAGCAGAACATGCGAAAGCTTTTATAGCAAAGGTTCAACAACTTGATCCGTTCAAACCCGCTGATGAAAACGAAATTGCTGAATTAGCGCGAGAATATACTCAACTGCTGCATTATTTTAGAAATGAACTGGGTTTATCTGTTATTCAGCCGGGGCGTTTTATACTCCCTGGAGAGTTAGAAGGCGCACCTATTTTGGAGTTCTTTCCATTTACAGGCATTGAGGATATCGACGGAAATGCCTATCAAAATGCAGATGATTCAAGCTTTATTGGCATGCTCAGAGCACGTTACCTTGAATATAGAGAACGAGTCGTTAAAGGGTTTTACAAAAAACATTTTCAACACTTTGACAGACAAATTGTATTAGCTGACTGTCTAACACCGCTCAATAAGGGGGAAGCGAGCTTTAGAGATTTACAACACGCGATTAGTTTGATTCTTGAAAGTTATCATTATGGGCAATCGAATATTTTGTCTCGCTTGTTTTCACCTAAAATAGATAAATTATTGTTTGCTGCGACCAAGTCAGACCATGTTACTCCAGAACAGCATCCTGCTTTAGTGTCCTTGTTAAATCAATTAACTCACGCAAGTAAACATCAACTAAACTTCGATGCTATTGAAATGAAAACATTAGCTATATCCTCAGTAAAAACCACTGATGCAGGTCAAACTTTACATCAAGGTAAAACCGTACCTGTGATAAAGGGGCGTCGTATTACTGATGACAAAACGATTACATTATTCCCGGGCACAGTGCCCAAAAAATTGCCAGATGCAAGTTACTGGCAAGACACGCCATTTAACTTTATATCGTTTGCCCCTCAGCAAGCTATTTCACCCCATGAGTGTCTGCCTCACTTAAGATTAGATCAAGTGCTGCAGTTTTTGCTTGGAGACAAAATGAAATGAGCGAAAAGACTAAATACCAACAACAAATTTTATTTGATGAACAAGATGTCGACCTAAAGATAAAAGTCGATAAGCAAGACCAACAGTTGTTTGTTGCCAATGATAACTGGCAGCCAGTCGAACTCGAACAAGATTTAGAGATTGTTGAACAGGTAGAAACAGGTCAAACGAGCTGGCTAACTAAAACGCTTTTAGTCGCATTTTCTGCAGTGTTGGGATTGGAGCTTTATGACTTTTTCTTAACTGGTATGGTTGAATCCCCAATTATCACTAGCTTGTATGGCATTATTTTACTTTGTATCTCAGTGTTAGCAGGTAGCAGCTTATTTAGAGAAGTTAGTGGTTTAAGGCAGCTTAAAGCGAGAGATAAGCTACGTCAGCAAATAGAGAATGTTGACCAAGCCAGCCATGAAGAAGTCGAAATGTTATGTGAAGATATTACCGCTAATTTGCCATGTGATCTAAGTAACGAACACGCAGAGAAGTGGCGAGAGGTCAAAGTTAACGAATTGAGTAACGAAGAGTTAATGCAACTATACTCACGCATAGTCTTGACTCAAGTCGATCAAAAGGCGTTGGCAGAAGTGGCAAAATACTCATCAGAGTCAGTGGTTTTAGTTGCACTTAGTCCAGTAGCAATACTTGATATGATGATCATGTTGTGGCGAAATCTAACAATGATTGACAAGATCGCTGGGCTGTATGGACTCAAATTAGGCTACTGGAGTCGTATAAAGCTAGTTAAGCAAGTAATAACCAATATGCTTTATGCTGGTGCTAGTGAAGTCGTTGCTGATGTCAGTATGGATATGCTAGGTGCTGATTTACTTGGTAGAATGTCTGGTCGTCTAGCACAGGGGCTAGGGGCCGGCATGCTTACAGCTCGTCTCGGTTTGCGCACTATCTATCTTTGCCGTCCAATGCCGTTCGACGACAATGCGCCTAAACTTTCACAAGTGCGTAAAGAAGTTATTCAGCAAATAAAGCAGCTACTACCTAGCTCAAAAAATTAATAGTGGTCATATTGTTGGTAGGTTGGCATTTTTTGTTCTGTTGACAGGGGGTGTAAGCAATACTATACGTTGTTAACTTTTGTCTGAAAAATGACCCAACCAATTTCCTTCCTTTTCATGAATCCTATCCCTTAATATGAAGTTAACTAAGCGTGAAGATTTCACACATCGAAATAATAGGAAAATTAGAATGGGCAAGGCGACGAAATATGTCTCCAAAGACGCAGACGAAAATGGCGTTATCCATTGGGAAGAAGAAGAGAACAATACTTGGCAAGCGCTAATAGAAAGGCAACTTAAATGTATTGAAGGTAGAGCTTGTGATGAATATTTGCTGGGCTTAGAAAAACTTCAATTACCTAAAGATCGTATTCCTCAACTTGAAGAAGTGTCAAAAGTATTGCGAGAAAACACCGGCTGGGAGTGTTACAAAGTACCTGCGCTAATTGGCTTTGGAGAATTTTTTAGACTCCTATCAGAAAGAAAGTTCCCCGTTGCAACCTTTATTCGAACACCTGATGAGTTTGATTACCTACAAGAACCTGATATTTTTCATGAAATCTTTGGGCATTGCCCATTATTAACTAACCCTGCATTTGCTCAATTTACGCAACGTTACGGGGAAATTGGACTCAATGCGAGCCGAGAAGACCGTGTCTTCCTAGCCAGACTTTACTGGTTTACGATTGAGTTTGGCTTGATGAATACCAAAGAAGGGTTGCGTATATATGGTGGTGGTATTTTGTCTTCACCAGGAGAAACAATCTATGCGATGGAAGATATGACGGTTGAACGTTATGAGCTAACCGAAGAAAGTCACGTGATTAACGTTTTACGTACACCATATCGTATCGATATCATGCAACCTATCTATTTTATGATAGAAAAAATGTCTGATTTAGATTCAATAAGAGAGCTAGATTTAATGGATCTTGTTGAACAGGCTAAAGCACTAGGGTTACATAAACCTAAATTTCCACCTAAAGAAGAAAAATTGGCGAGTTAAGGAAACCAAATGAGTTCACAATTATCAACACAACAATGTGAAGCGTGCCATGTTGACGCGCCGAAAGTAGATGATGAAGAGTTACGCGTATTAATTAAAGAAATTCCTGATTGGGTACCTGAAGTACGTGACGGCATCATGATGTTAGAGCGTGAGTTTAAGTTTAAAAACTATAAACTAGCTTGGGCATTTGCTAACAAAGTATCGGAACTAGCTGAAGCAGAATTCCATCACCCGGCAATTTTACTTGAGTGGGGTAAGGTAACAGTCACTTGGTGGAGTCATTCTATTAAAGGCCTGCACCGCAATGATTTTATCTGTGCGGCAAAAACAGACAAGCTCCTGTAACCACTCGTTACAAATCACTAGTCAAAAAATATAAGCCCCGTAAACAAAGGGGCTTTATTATCGTAAAAATTAGTTTACAATAGCCTTTTGTGACTGAAAAGTAAGGCTAATATAGATGCGTTTGGAAATTGTATGTCAGGATCGTGTCGGTATCGCTCAGAAAGTTCTTGGTATATTTGTCGAACACGACATCAACATAAAGGGCATTGATGCGGTAACTGAAACCGGTCAAATTTTTATTCACATTCCAAATTTAGATTTTTCTGAATTACAAACGTTTATGCCTCAGTTGCGTTTGACTGAAGGGGTAATAGACGTTAAAACCACGCCTTTTATGCCCTCAGAGCGCGAACGTAATGAACTTGCTACCTTAGTTAAAACTTTTCCCGATCCGTTTATATCGATAGATACTCGTGGTCACATTCGTATGGTTAACGAAGTTGCAATGACTATCATAGGTTTGCCATTGATAGATATTGTCGGTGAGCAAGTTAACCAATGGATAAAGAGCTTTAATCTTTTAAAGTGGATTGAAAGCGGCGAGGTACTTGCTCAAACAAGGCGTTTAAAATTTAAAGATGAAGACTTTGTCGCTGATATTTTACCTATTCATGTCGCTGGCGAATCTAATAACTCTGTGCTTGCTGGTGCTGTCCTGATCTTAAAGTCTGAGGCTCGATTAGGGCAACAAATTAGCGCTTTTAAACAGTCAAATGACAATAACTTTTCCGGTATCCAAGCGACAAGTAGCGCGATGCGCAAAGTTGTACGAGAAGCCAAACGTATGGCTTTACTCGACTCATCAATGTTGATTGTCGGTGAAACAGGCAGCGGCAAAGAATTGATAGCTAGAGCGTGTCATGCCACCAGTGATCGCGCTGAGCATCCATTTATGACTTTAAACTGTGCCTCACTACCTGATGATGTTGCAGAGTCAGAATTATTTGGTAGTGGCACACCTGGCAGCCCTAACAGCAAACGAGGTTTATTTGAAAGTGCAAATCGCGGTACTATTTTCTTAGACGAAGTGGGTGAAATGTCACCTAAATTACAGATTAAATTATTGCGAGTTATCCAAGATGGTAGCTTTAGACGGATTGATGACGAACAAGAAATCAAAGTCAATATTCGTTTTATCAGTTCCACCAATAAAGATTTGTTGAACATGGTGTCATTAGGAGAGTTTCGAGAAGATCTCTATTATCGACTCAATGTTCTAGGTCTAAATGTCCCTTCACTGCGCGAACGTCGCATGGATATTATGCCGTTAGCGGAGCATTTTATTACCAAAGCAGCGCATCCAATCGGTAAGACTAACTTAGTTTTAAGCGACGATTGCCGCGACTTTATCGAGCATTACCCGTGGCCGGGAAATGTTAGGCAATTAGAGAATGTCATCATAAGGGCCGTTTCATTGATAGAAGGAACGACAATAGAGACTGAAAGTCTGCAACTTCCTGCTTATACCCGAGAGCATGGTTACTTAGAAAAAGAGTTTGAAGGAACCCTTGATGGTGCGGTTAAAGAATTTGAGGCTGACTTGCTGAGAAAACTTTATCCCGCTTATCCAAGCACACGACAATTGGCGAAAAAGTTAGGGTTGAGTCATACCGCTATTGCCAATAAGCTTCGAGAATACGACATAAACAAAAAAACTGTAAAGATTTAATTCCGCATCTTTTTATGCTCAATTGCTGGCAAACAATCAACGTATGGTTTGTCAGCTATCCTGCCGCAATTTATACCTGCACTGTTGTTATTTTAACTGCAAAGAAATCGAAACAGATTTCGCATGATTGAAAGTACCTATAAAGCAAAGCAAACACTGGTTTTTCCTCACGTTTAACGTAAAATTTCAATTAATCGAAAATAGCGCACTTTTGTGAAGAGAAGTGCATTCATCATCTTTCTAAAGGTCATTTATGAAGTTAGCGACATTAAAGAATAACACTCGAGACGGACAACTAGTTGTTGTTAGCCGTGATTTATCAAAAGCTGTTTCAGTGTCAAATATAGCGACAACTTTGCAGCAAGCGATTGATGATTGGGCGACTAAATCAGTCCAATTAGAAGCAGTCTATCAATCACTTAATTCAGGTTCTGTTGACGGAGAATTGCCATTTGAGCCGCAAGCATGCGAATCACCATTGCCACGAGCGTATCAATGGGCTGATGGCAGTGCGTATGTCAACCATGTCGAGCTAGTGCGTAAAGCGCGTAACGCTGAAATGCCGGAAACTTTTTGGACTGATCCGCTGATGTATCAAGGTGGCTCTGACTCATTTATTGGTCCACGTGATGATATTCAAGTAGCATCAGAAGAATATGGTATTGATTTCGAATCTGAAGTTGCTGTTATCACTGGCGATGTGCCAATGGGGGTTGCTCCAGAACAAGCACAACAAGAGATCAAATTATTGATGCTAGTTAACGATGTATCATTGAGAAATTTGATCCCTGCAGAGCTTGCTAAAGGTTTTGGTTTCTTTGCTAGTAAACCGTCGAGTGCTTTTTCTCCAGTTGCCGTGACTCCTGACGAGTTAGGTGATTCATGGGACGGTAAAAAGCTCCATTTACCACTGACAACACACCTTAATGGCGAATTGTTTGGTCAGCCGAACTGCGGTGTGGATATGACTTTTGATTTTCCAACTATTGTTGCACATGCTGCGAAAACTCGTCCATTATCAGCAGGTTGTATTGTTGGTTCCGGTACTATTTCTAATTATGATCGTTCAGCTGGTTCGAGTTGTTTGGCTGAAAAACGTATGCTTGAGATCGTTGCAGACGGTAAACCAAGTACGTCATTTATGAACTTTGGCGACACAGTTCGTATTGAAATGTTTGATACCAACGGCGACAGTATTTTTGGCGCGATTGACCAACAAGTGATTGAATATAAAGGGGCTTAATGATGCAACTTTACGGATATTGGCGATCGACAGCAGCGTATCGAGTGCGGATAGCTTTGCACTTAAAAGAGCTACCGTTTGAGTCTATTTCGGTTCATTTAGTTAAAAATGGTGGTGAACAGCATTTGCCTGCTTATGCAAACTTAAATCCGACAGAGTTAGTTCCGACACTGGTTGATGGTGACTTTAGCCTCCATCAATCCATTGCCATTATTGACTACTTAGATGCCAAATATCCAGACGTTGCTTTGTATCCTTGTGATATCAAGCAATGCGCACACGTTAAGGCACTAGCATTTGATATCGCATGCGAAGTTCACCCACTAAATAATTTGCGCGTGCAACAATATTTAGCGAGTGAGTTAGAAGCCTCGGATCAACAAAAGCTTACTTGGATGCATCATTGGATGACCAAAGGATTTAAAGCCGTTGAAAAACAATTAACAAGCACTGCAGGAACTTATTGTTTTGGCGATACGGTAACAATGGCGGATATTTGTTTGATTCCTCAAATATATAATGCTAATCGTTTCGGCGTCGACTTATCTCCCTATCCATTAATTAATCGGGTTGTAGATACTTGTTCTCAACATCCTGCTTTTATTGCTGCGGCTCCTGAAAATCAACACGACGCAGTTTAAATCTTATAGTCACGCTAAAAGGGAACGCTGCTTCATTTTTTTATTGAACGAAATCGGACGGAAATGCTTTCTAACAAAAATTAACGATATAAACTCACTAGGAATCTAAACTTTTTAACAAATTAGTGTCTAATATCAAGCCCATTAAATAATTGCTCAACTATTTAATGGACTTGGTATAAATTGATGAGCTAAATGGTTGCATCAAATCTAAAAACAGGGTGCAATGAGCTAAATCTACATTCAAATCTTTAGCAACGAGGGTTGATAAGACCAATATGCAACAAATACCTGAAAATCAGAACTTATCTTCAAACAAGAACAATTGGACTGTTGTTGTCATTATTACTGTGTTGTCACTCATTGGTTTAGCATCATATTTTTATCTTAATGTTAAACCTGAACCGGCCCCTTTGCCGATAATTGAAGAAGAGGTCATTGAGGAAGTGATTGCTGAAATCCCTGTTATAGAAGAAGAAATTATCGAGGTTATTCCGGAACAAGTACCTGAAGTAATAGAAGAAATAGAAGAAGTTATTATTGAAAAACCACCTTTACCTCTACTCAATGAAAGTGATGATTGGGTTAGAGAAAAGTTAGTTTCTTTAACATGGAGAAAAGAGCTTCTTAAGCTGGTTATTGATGACGATATGGTTAGACGGTTAGTTGTTTTTACCGATAATTTCGCACAAGGAATAGTGGCTTACGAGCATAGCCCTTTGACAAAGCCGAATACTAAGTTTAGTGGTGTTTCGCTAAGCGATGGAAGTCAGGCGCAGGAATGGGTTTGGGACGAAAATTCAAGTAAACGTTTTAAGTTGTATGTTGAATTTTTGCGTTCGTTTGATGTAGAAAGTTTGGTCAATTGGTACTATGAATTAAAGCCATTGATCGATGAAGCTTATAGTGAGCTTGGCTACCCTGATGACGATTTTACTGAGACATTGCAAGACGCAATCGCACGCGTACTTGATATGGATATACCCAAAGAAGAAATTATACTGGTGCGCCCGAGTGTAATGTATAAATTTAAATCGGAAGAATTGGAAGCAATGACAGCTACAGATAAATTATTACTTCGCTTAGGCAAAGAAAACTTATTAGTGATTAAGTCAGTATTGTTAGAATTCAGTGATAAATTGGGCCGTCGTCGTGGAGAATAAGTTAGGCCTTCCGACAGTTCCAGCCTGCATACCGACAGCACATCGCCCTTTTGGTCAGCGACTCGGTGCTTTTGTACTGAGAACTATGGGCTGGAAGGTTGTTGGTGAAGTTCCAGAGTATCCCAAAGCTATTTATGCGGTAGCACCACATACCTCAAATTGGGACTTTGTTATTGGGGTTGCTGTGATGTTGTCGATGAATTTGAAACTCAAATTCTTGGGTAAAGATGCAATTTTTGTTTGGCCCTTTAAAGGACTATTAGAAAGCATTGGTGGAATACCAATCAACCGTAACAAAAATCATGGCGTAGTAGAGCAAATAGTTAAACAATTTGAACAAAATGATTCATTAATCTTAGCATTGTCTCCAGAAGGAACTCGCAGCAGAACTAAAGAATGGAAAACGGGTTTTCTTGCCATTGCAAACCAAGCTAATGTGCCAGTAGTCACCATGAGTTTTCATTTTGATAAGAAAGAGTTTAGATTTGGACAAGCGAGTTTTATCAGCGACGACATTCCGCAAGAATTAGCTAGGATCAAGTCCTGTTTCTCTGATGCGTGTGCAAAAAATCCTCAAGGTGTCTAATAAACTAAACTAGTGCTTGCATACTCTATGATCATTAGCGATAATTCGCGCCGTTATTAGGTTTGAGTGCTCAGGCATTATAATTTAATAGTTTTATGGTGACCCTCTCGGTCCCTTCGCAATGATACTCTGTGAACTCGGCCAGGTCCGGAAGGAAGCAACCGCAGCAGACGACTCATGTGCCGGAGTGTGGCTGTTTGGGTTACCACCCAATCTTATTACATTTCTTTATCCATTAAGCAGTTGTAATCCTTTGATCTCATGATTAAACTTAGCTTTTGATTTTTGAACGCCACGTTATAATGCTAGAGACGAAATGAACGAACAAACTGTCACCGTAGATACATCATATTTTGAATTATTGCCGGGTAAAATTGTTGATATCCAAATCAATCATCCTGTTCCTGTTCGTTTTAAAACACCGTTAATTGGTTATGAACTCGGTAAATACATTATTCTAAAACACCCTGATCCGGCCCGCGCAAATAACTATCGGGATGTGTTAGTGGAAGGTAATGTCATGATCGTTCGTTATCTTATGGAAGGCTCCCACGGTCAGTGTTTTGCATTTAGAACGACGATTCGTGCAGTCACCTTAATACCCGAAAAATTCATCATTCTTCATTACCCTCATAATATAGAAAACCGTGAATTAAGAATGCAGCAACGTATCACTACACACTTGCCTGCAAAAATTATGTCGGTTGAAACAAAGGAAGGTGTCGATAGCTCTGCTATTACTGGTGTGATTGCTGATATTTCATCGAAGGGCTGTGGTTTCGTGTTTAAAACATCGAATGACAAAGTTAAAGTAAATGAGCGCGATATCATTGTCTCAATTAATTTACCAGATGAAAAAGTAGAGATAATGGCGAGAGTACGTAATAGCCGATACGAAAACGGCAAGGTTAATGTCGGTATACAATTTCTAGATGAAGATAAACAAGTACGACAAGTCTTAGAGCACTTGTTTATCGAGCAAAATAGTTAATTGTTACTGCATTAACTAACTGGGTGCGTTTTCATAAAATCTAGCGCTTTTTCTACAGCAATTTTGACTTTGCTTTCCATTTCAAATCGCTCTGAAGCGGGTAAATAAAACGCCATATCAACTTCGTGCCTTATATACCGAGTAGGAAGCTGGTTTAATACAATACAAGTTAAGTCGGCGACAAAGTCGATGTCGTAGTTCTCTTCAACACTTAATTCTTCGAAGTAATCAAGTACTAACTTTTCATAGTAGTTATGAATATCATCAGAAATTTTCATCTACATCCTCAAATTTTCCATTTAATACGATTAAAGCCTAACCTGAGAAATGAAAAAAAGCTAACCTTTCATGTCAATAAAGGTGTATAAATTAGGTGGGGAAATAGCTAACTAATTAAAATGAATAAAAATATAGAACCTTGTTATTACGGAGATTATTTAAAACTTGCTCAATTTTTGGATTCACAAAAGCCAGGAAGTGGAAAATATGGTGAAGAAGCGCATGACGAAACCTTGTTTATTATTGTGCATCAAGCTTATGAATTGTGGTTTAAACAGATCTTGCATGAATTAGCTTCGGTGATGAAATATTTTTCACAGGAAGAAGTTAAAGATCAACACTTAACAACTGTTGTGCACCGTTTAAAGCGGATCATAAAAATCCAAAATTTGTTGAACCAACAAATTGAAGTGATAGAAACAATGACACCTCAAGACTTTCTGTCATTTAGGAACTTCTTGGTGCCTGCATCAGGTTTTCAAAGTATCCAGTTTAAGGTCTTGGAAATTAGTTTAGGGTTAAAATCGAAATATCGAATCGACTTTGATAAGCAATCTTTTTATAACCGTTTAACTGATGAACATAGAGATTTTTTACAAGCGTTAGAACAAGAAGAAAGCTTGTTTGAACGAGTGGAGTCCTGGTTAGAGCGCATGCCATTTTTGGAATTTGGCGACTTTAAGTTCTGGGCTCTATACAAAGAAGCTACAGATACTATGCTCGATCAAGAAAAAGCGATTATCGAAACGAACGACATGCTCACTCAAGCGGAAAAAGCACAACAGCTTAAAGAACACGCTGGAACTCGGGCAAACTTTGCTGCGTTGCTTGACCCAACCAAATTCGAACAAGTAAGAGAAGCTGGCCGATTTAGATTATCGCATCGGGCGACGCTTTCAGCTTTGTTTATTAGTATGTATCGTGATGAACCAATCTTTAATTTGCCTTTTCAATTTATTACTTGTTTGACTGAAATAGACGAATCACTGACCCTGTGGCGTTATAAACATATGATGATGGTACAACGTATGTTAGGTAGTAAAATTGGTACAGGAGGCTCTTCTGGGCACGATTACTTGCGCAGAACGACAGAGAGTAACCGGGTATTTCAGGACTTCTTTAATTTGGCGACATTTTTACTACCAAAAGGAGTGTTGCCATCTTTACCTAAAGAGGTAGAACAAGCGCTTGGCTATCATTTCTCTGAGTTATGATTTTGAAAAGCTTGAACTTCTTTTTTCTGCAAGTTCAATATCCCGTTCAATAATAGATATGGCGTGTCGGCATCGACCTAAGCGTTGATGCAGCGCCAATACTTCCAACTTTAGTTTCTCGTTATTTTGACTTTGGTTTTTACTATTACCTCGAACCTGTTCTCGTTCTGCAATCATCAGTGCTAATCGACGCTCGAATTCATGGTGCTCAGTAAGTTTCTGATAGAGTTCATGAGTTGGTTGCATTAACGCTTTCGTTGCTTTTTGGTATTTTTTTCTCGAAAACCTGCTTGCTTGTTGGGTTTTTTCTATGTTTTTGTGAATTGATTCGTTTGCTGCAATAGCATTAGTTAACGATGAAATTTGTTGTTCGATTTTGAGCAACAAATTCTCAATAATATCGTTATGGCCCAAGGATAAATGCTTTTGCAGTTCATTAATCTTTCTTTCAATTTCAAATGCGTAACTAATAAATTTGTCGCTTCGTGTTTGAAATAAATTAACAGAAAAAACTGGGTTGTCTTCAATTTTACGGTGTGACTTGTTATGACTGTTAGCATCGTCAATCCGCGAAGACTCGTGCTTGAGCTCTACAATTATCAATTGAAGACGTTTAAATGCCTTCGTGTGTTGATTTATAACCATGCTTTGTAAGCCAAATTAAGTGAAATGAGAATGACAATGATGATAAATACTGGTCGAATGAACGGGCTGCCATATTTTATCGCTGAATGAGCTCCAACCCAAGCCCCGGCCATAATAAAAAATCCCATCAAAAGACCTAATAGGAGATTTATATGCCCTAAATAGGCGAATATGGCTAATGAAAATATATTACTGACAAAATTACACGACCTGGCAATACCACTACTGATCAATATATTCACTCGATAAAGCACTGTGTTAGTTGTTGTCCAAATAGCGCCGGTTCCAGGTCCTGCAACACCATCATAAAAGCCCAGAGTTAGACCTTGCACAATTTGTTTACCGTATAGCGTGTTACTTTTAGAGGGTAGGGAATGAGTTTGGTTTTTAACCACTTTAGCGAGCAATGTATAGGCAGCTGTCGCCATTATGATAACCGGCAGGAACTTTTCTAATATTTCTACGCTGATTGCACTGACGACTAAAGTACCAATGACCGCTCCTATAGCAGTTGAAATTAAAGAGTACTTCCAGAACATTGGATTAAATAGTTTTTTTCGATAAAAAGTTAGTGCGGCAGTAGAAGAGCCAAATGTGGCAGCTAACTTATTTGTGCCTAACGCTACATGAGGAGGAAGCCCTGAGGCTAGCAAAGTTGGAACGGTCAGCATACCGCCGCCGCCAGCAACGGCATCAATAAAACCAGCAACAAACCCTACACAACAAATTACTACCCACATTGTAATGTCTAAAACAGGATCCATTTATTTTCCTCGAGGATAAACTACTAAAATTGTATCACATCAACAGGGAATGCTTAGGTGAATTTGTTCTTAGATATGGTTTCAGAGAGCGTGTTTATGCAGAGCAAAATTAAACGCGAAAGCTAAATACAGTCTAGGTCTCAATAGGCCAATACTTTATATTGAGATGTATTCAACAAATGTTCTGTACTGTCTAAGTTATGCTCTATTGTAATCAATCCACTTCTTGTTTGGTTTTGGAGCCAATAATTTAATAAAAAGATTTATGCCCATTTCGTAAATCAAAGATTACAAGTTGCTTTCATCGCTTAATCTTAGGTTAGAAGCATAATTCAGTATCTGTTGTCATGCTTGATGTCCTGTTTTTATCAGGATTTATTGATTTAACTTGTTGTTAAATCAATATTTAATGGTATTTTTTTTACTAGTTTTAAATAATGGCGTTTTATGCGCTCAATTGTTATAAAGTATCAAACTGAGGTTGCAGATAATTACTTTCTTACACTATGAAGGCTTTCGTACTAGCGTTTGTTATTACGTTTTGTTAATGAAGTGTCTTATTTTGTTATAAATGGTGTTGACGATGTAAACACAAAGCGTTTAATATCCTAAGCGACAGATCAGGTCATTGGCCGATTAAAAAAAACTAACAAGGCAAACAATAGCCTTGAAATTAAAAACTAAATCACGAAAGTGATCCAGGGAGTATACATATGTATAACAATTCAAAAATTGCTAAGTCGATTCGACTTGCTATTGCTGCTGGTGCAGCAACTACAGCATTTGCAATGCCAGCTAGCATGGCGTTTGCAGAAGAAGGTGCTGAAGAAAGCGTAGAGCGCATTCAGGTAACGGGTTCTCGTATTAAGCGTCAAGAATTAACGGCTGTAACGCCAATTATCGAAGTTGATGCACAAGAATTCGCCATTTCTGGTAACTTAAACGTTGAGCAAAAACTTGCTGAGTTGCCATCAACTCTTCCTTCATTTGGTCCTAGCTCAAACAACCCAGGTGACGGTACTGCGACAGTTGATTTACGTGGTTTAGGTACTTCACGTACTTTAGTTATGGTTAACGGTCGTCGTTGGGTTCCATCTAACCAAAGTGGTGTAGTTGATTTAAACACTATCCCAGCTTCATTAATCGAAAACGTTGAAATCATCACTGGTGGTGCTTCTGCGGTATACGGTTCTGATGCAATCGGTGGTGTTGTTAACTTCAACATGAAAGACGATTTCGAAGGTGTAGAATTTTCAACACTTTACGATGTAACTGATCACGGCGACGCTGAGAAGTTCAACCTTGATATGACTATGGGTGGCAACTTTGCTGATGACCGTGGTAATGCGGTTGTTTACTTAGGCTACTCAAAACGTGAAGAATTATTCCAAGGTGACCGTGGTTTCTCTAGCAACGCTCTTACTGAAAGTGGTGATGAGTTAGTTAGTGGTGGTTCATCAGGTATCCCAGGTACACGTGTATTTGGTGGTCCAACATTACCAAACGGTGACAGCTTAGGTCGTTTCTTACCAGACGGTTCAGGTGCACCTTTCACATTACAAGACCGTTTCAACTATGCCCCTGATAACTTCTTACAGTTACCTCAAGAGCGTTACTCTGCAAGTGCATTCTCTCACTTCTACATTACTGATGAGCACCGCATTTACTCTGAAATGTCTTTCATCCGTAACGAAGTTCCACAAGAGCTAGCACCAACGCCAGCATTTACTACAATCGAAGTTAACCCTAACAGTGCTTACTTCGGTGCTGACGTTCAAGAAGCTTTCTTAAACAGCGGTGACTTAAACCCTGACGGTAACTACGAAATGTTCGTAGGTCGTCGTATGGTAGAGAATGGTTCACGTCAATCTTTAGATACTCGTGATGCATTCCGTATCCTAGTAGGTATCGACGGTTATATTACTGATGACTGGTCTTACGACGTATACTACAGCCGCTCAACACTTGACGGTATTAACTTGTTAAACAATGACGTTTCAGCGTCTCGCTTCAAGCAAGCATTGTTAACTAATGATGCGGGTACTGAGTGTCAAGACCCTTCAGGTGGTTGTGTACCAATTAACATCTTTGGTGAAGGTAACATCACTCCAGAAGCAGCTAACTTTGTAAACGTAGGTGCTGCTAACGTTACTAACATTACTCAAGAAGTATTCATGGCAAACGTTGCTGGTACTTTAGGCTTCACTATGCCAGGTGCTCAAGAGCCAGTAGGTTTAGTATTTGGTTATGAGAAGCGTCAAGATCAATCTTCATTCCGTCCAGATGAGTTCTTATCTGCAGGTGATGTACTAGGTTTCAACGCTGGTTTACCAACAGTAGGTCGTTACAGCTCTGATGAGTTCTTTACTGAGGTTTCTGTACCATTACTAGCGGGTAAAGAATTTGCCGAAGACTTAAGCCTATGGGGTGCAGCACGTTTTGCTGACTACTCTAACATTGGTAGTGTTCAATCTTTCGCTGCAGCGCTTAACTGGGCACCAACTGAGTGGATGTCTACGCGAGTTGGTTTCCAACAAGCGGTACGTGCTCCAAACGTAGCTGAGTTATTCCAAGGCTCTGCAAACGGCTTCCCAGGTGCTGAAGATCCATGTGCGGTTGATGGCTATGTTGCAGGTGTTACAGATGAAGCATTATGTGTAGCTATGGGTGTTGATGCAGACCAAGTTGGTGTGTTTGAGCAAGCGAACTCGCAAATCGAAGGTTCATTTGGTGGTAACGAAGATTTAACTGAAGAAGAGTCAGATACCTTAACTGTCGGTGTTGTTATTCAACCGATGGAAGGCTTAGATATGACAATTGATTACTTCTCAATTGAAATTGACGATGCTATCTCTTCATACGGTGTGAATAACACGTTAGACGCATGTTATAACATCGTTAAAGACATCAATGATGAAACTTGTCAAAACATTACTCGTCGTCCAGACGGCAACGTAGATGTTGTTCAATCGTTAAATGCTAACATTGGTAAAATTGAAACATCAGGTGTTGACTTTAACATCACGTACAACACTGAATTTGATTTCGGTTTCTTTGATAACGGCTCTAGCTTAAACGTTCAATTCCGTTCAACGTTCTTAGACAAGTTTGAAGTAACACCAATTAAAGCCCTTGGTAACGTTAATACTTGTGACGGTTACTTCGGTAATACTTGTGGTACGCCTCGTCCTGAGTTCCAAGCTAACACTCGTGTTAACTGGACAACAGGTGACTTAACGTTATCAACATTAGTTCGTTACATCGGTTCATCTAAAGATGACCAAATCATGACAGGTTCTGCGACATCTGATGAGTTAGTTGTACCTAAGTTAGATGACAAATGGTATGTTGATATCAGTGCTTCTTACGTAGTAACAGACGCGTTGAAAGTTAACGCTGGTGTTAAAAACGTATTTGACACAGAACCAGATGCATTGGGTAACTCGCAATCACAAGCGAATACGTTCCCAGAGCTATATGATGCAATCGGTCCACGTCTTTTCGTAAGTGCTACTTACACATTCAACTAAGTTAAACATTAAGTTTTAGACTTTAGTTTAATAAAATGGTCAACTTCGGTTGGCCATTTTTTTTGTCTAAAATTGATTAGGCTTGTCCTTTCTATTTTTATTTAGGTGTATATTAATTACAATATGATAAAAGTGAGCAAGTTGTAGTTTTATGTCTATTCAAAATCAACAAAATTTATCGAGGCGATTGCAACTACTGGCCGCTAACCTTCAAAAAAAACAGTATCAGCAAGTGATTGATGGAGCTCAGCAGCTGTCCAAAGAATATCCGAAACAAAGTGATGTTTATCACCTGTTGGCGCTCGCCTATAAAGGGCTGGGCAGTTTTCCTGATGCGGTTAATAGTTTTAAACAATGTCTTAAGCTCAGACCCGCGCAACATGAAGTGCTAAACAATTTAGGTAATTGTTATTCGGTTATGGGTGAACTAGACGAGGCGCTTAACTGCTATCAAAAAGCGCTCAAGATAAAGCCAGACTTTGTTGATGCACTAAAGAATATTGCATTGGTCTATACTAAGCAGGAACGCTTTGAAGACGCAGAACAAAGTTTAAAAAAAGCCATTTCTCTAGATAAAAATAACGTCTCTGTGCTGACTCAACTCGGTAATTTGAGTAAGCAGCAAGAGCTTTTCGATATTGCGATACAATATTATCAACAAGCTCTTGCGATAAAACCAAACTATATTAACGCTATCCATAACCTGGGTCTGGCCTATAAAATGTCAGAGCGGCTAGATCTAGCTTTAGCTTGCTTTGAACAAGCACGTCGGCTAAATCCTAATCTGGCGGAAGTTGACTACAACTGTGCTAACACACATTTTGAAAAAGGCAGCTTCGAACTTGCAGAGCAGTTTTACTGGTCAGCCTTAAACAAAAAGCCCTCATCAATTGAATATCATACGACCTTAAATGAGTTCTATTGGCAAACAGGCAAAAAGAACAGTTTTGGTCAGAGTTTTAAACTAGCTTTAGACAATATGCCAAATGATCTCGATATGCATTATGCTTATGTTGATGCACTGATCACTTCAAGTAATTTAGAATTAGCAGAAAGCGCATTAACCAGAGCGCTGCAGATTGACACCACGCCTAAGTTACTTAAAGCAAGAGCGATCCTATCTTCACGGCAAAAAGATAATTTATCAGCGATTAAGCACTTTGAAGCGTCATTAGCTAAACAGTTTGATATTGATGTTGCTTTAGATTTAATTAGTGTTTTGATTATTGAATATGAATATGAAAAAGCAGAACAGCTTATTGCCCGCGCTGAGCAAGTGGCTCCGCTCCATCAATTATTAATCGCATATAAAGCAACGCTTTGGCGTTTAATTGGTGATGAGCGATACGAGTGGCTGATTGATTATCAGCGATACGTAGCGCCTTATCAGATCCCTGTGCCAAATGGGTACACGACACTACCGGCTTTTATGGAAGAATTAGAACAGGTACTTCTGTCTATGCATCGATTAGTGCATGAGCCACTTAAGCAAACCTTGAAAAATGGCACCCAAACACCGGGCAGATTGCTGTATAAACCTCACCCGGTAATTCAATCATTGAAAGCTAGTTTAACTGAAGTGGTTCGACAGCATATTTCATCACTGCCAGACGACAAAAATCATCCTTTGTTATCGCGTAAGTCAGAAACGTTCGACTTTGCAGGCTCTTGGTCGGTAAAATTAAAACCAGAAGGGTTTCATGTTAATCATGTTCATCCTGCGGGTTGGTTGAGTTCTTCATTTTACGTCAATGTCCCAGACTTTTCGAAAGTAGAGCAGAAAAATGAGCTTGCTGGGGCAATCAAGTTTGGCGAAAGTTCATTGCTGTTAGGAGAACGAGAAAAAATCGAACGAGTGATTGTTCCTCAAGCAGGCACTTTAGCGCTTTTTCCTTCTTATGTTTGGCATGGCACCATCCCATTTTCGGGTAATGAAGATGACTTTAGATTGACCTCGCCTTTTGATGTCATCCCAGTTAAGAGATAGCAAATATGAAAGACAGTGATGCTTGGTCACTTTATTGGCAAGGAAAACCTTTAAATAGCTGTATTTCAAATATATACCAAGAAGACCAGCTTATTTTAGAACGCTGCTGGACTGACTTTGTTGATGGCTTAGATGCAGGTTCGACGGTTGTCGACTTAGCTACTGGCAATGGCGCTGTTTTGCTGTGTCTGGCTAAATATCAGACTAATTTAAAGTATATTGGCATTGATTACGCGGACGTTTCTCCAGAGTCTCATTTTGTTGGTGAGCTTAGTCGCGCGGTTTCTTTTATTCCTAAAACTGATATCGCTAACTTACCTTTCGAGTCTGACTCAATTGACGCAATAACCAGTCAATTTGGTTTTGAATATAGCGCTATTTTTGATTCAGCCAATGAAATGTTAAGAGTTTTAAAACCTGGAGCTAAGTTCCAGCTTGTTCTTCATCATGAAGATAGCGAAATCCTTAAATCGTCTAGTCGAAGAAAAATTGAACTTGAATTGTTACTCTTAAAAGAAGGTCTCATTGAAACGGTGCAACAGTATGTTGAAGATACCATTGATGCCATTCTTTTAGAGCGGGCCGGCGAATCATTTATTGCTAACAATACCGGCTTACTTTCGGAAGATATTACTGGTCAAATATTCACCACTATTAATCAAATAATTGAGTTAAAAGAAGGCCGAGCAGAGAGTGCAGAGGCTAAAATTGTACTTGATAACTTACAATCAAAAATTATTGCAGAAAACTCTAGGTTATCTCAGCTTTCAAATGCAGCGCTGTCGCGACAAGAGGTTGAACAAATAATGACACATTGGTCAGCAAATATCAGTAATATAGAATTGCGAGTAATAGCTCCCTATCAGGCTGAAGACAAAATTCTTGCTTGGTTGTTGTCAGGTAAAAAGAGTGAGGCTGAACAACAGTGATTGATAAAATAAACGAGCTGTTTGCTCAAAAAGAAAACCAGAAAGCGCTATCCTTGCTAAGAAAGTATATTGAGGAAAACCCTGATGACGCAGATCAATGTTACCGGCTAGCCGTCATTGAAGAGCAAATTGGTGAGGCTAAATTAGCAGCTAAGGCTTATCAAAAAGCGATCGATATAGCGCCTAATAACCCGATCTTATATCTCTATGCGGGATGTTTTTTTATTAAACATAATCAACTAGATAAAGGACTCGCTATTTTGTCGTTAGGGCAAGATATCGATAGCCGCATTACCACTGTTCATACAAGTGAGCAGGCAGCCTATGAAACTAGATTACGCTCATATAATGCTGATATGGCATTGCGCAATCATTTCACTCAATTACATTCAGGGCTTGTCGAAAATCGCAGTGACGTTGCTAACCTTGAGTCTAGTGTTTGGCCGCAGACCCACAACGCTCAAATGGCTTATCAACTGGAAAGTCAACGTCCTCATATTTTTTATGCTCCGGGTCTAAAAGCACTCCCTATTTGGGATGAATATGATTTTAACTGGTTTGATGTTGTCGCAGAAAAGTTCTCACACCTGCAGCGTGAGTTTCTATCGCTTAAAGATCTTTATCAAAGAAAGCACAGCCCTTATTTAGACAAAAACTATCAGATCGCTGGCTTTGAGCAATTAGTGGGGCAGGATAATTGGTCGGCGCTGCACCTTTTTAAAGATGGTATACCCGATAATGAAGTTTTAGCCGCTCTACCTGAAACCGCTAAGCTACTAAAGCAGTTGCCTTTATACAATTTAAACGACTATCCATTTGAAGTCTTCTACTCGGTGCTTAAAGGTAAGCAACATATTAAACCTCATTTTGGCTTATCAAATCACAGTTTAACGGTCCATTTGCCGTTAATTGTTCCAGGTGATGGCTACTTGCGTGTAGCTGATAAAACCCACGTCTGGCAGGAAGGTAAACTTGTTGTTTTTGATGACTCCTTCGATCATGAAGCAAAAAATGACAGTGATCAGGATAGAGTTGTGCTGATATTTTCTATCTGGCATCCTGACTTGTCGTCAACAGAACAAGAGCTGATCAGTGAGAGTTTTAACAGCCGACAAAAGTGGCTTGACGCTAGAGCCAGTTTTTTAAAATGAACTCAGGTTATTTAGCAACAGAATTGTAGTTGTCATATGCCTGTCTGAATTCACTAAATTCATGATGATAATTTTTTGAGAAACCGATTTTAGACGTGTTAATTGGTTTTCTAACTTGCACTTCGCTAAAGGTATAACTCGGCACTGCCGTTTTGTAAAAATTTAAATACTGATCATGCCAATTTAGTTTACAAAAGTTGAATAGCTCTTTTCCTAATTTTGCAGGATCCCGAGCGAATGCTTGGTAGTCGACATCAATAACTTGTTCAGGAAAGGTCTTACGCCAATAATCCATTAGCTTATTAGCTTGGGCAATAGCATGGGCGATAGTGGAAAGTTGACAGGCGTAATTATGATATTCGTGAAACTGATGGGAATAAATTGATAGCGCAAGATCTTGAGGATCTCGTCTCATCTGTACAATTTTCGCATCAGGAAAAGTACTCAGAATTGCACCGACAAATCTAAAGTTATGCGGCATTTTGTCAACGACTAGGTCAGCATCAAAACCTACGCTACTTTGATATTTCTGGTAATAAGCTTCTCTTTTCTCGACCAGCATTAATGCTAATTTGTCTTTCGAAAGTTCACTATCAAAGAGCTCATGTTCAAAGGTAATTGCAGCAGCGTTACTTTCATTACAAGACTTGGCATATTCTGGTTGGCTCAATAATCGATTGATTAACGTTGTGCCTGATCTGGGCATACCCACAACAAAAATATTTTTAGGTTTTTGCCCTTTGTTTATGGTCGGGTAGTTAACTTCCCTTAAGTGCCGATATTGCTGTTCAATCGTTTCTGGTTGGTATTGGTTACCATTTTGACAAAAACGGCGATACTGTAGGTCGTTGGCTTGCTTAAACTGAGTAAAAGCTTGTTTAAATAGCGATTTTTTTTCTAACGCTTTTGCCAAGGTAAATAAGTTTTGTTGAGTTTCAAATGATGGCTCAAGCGGATTAATGAGTATGTTTGTCAGTTTATCTATGCAAGTTTGGTTCAGTTCAGGTTCATTTAGTTCTTGCAATGCTTGCCAGGCAATATGGGAATCAGGTTTATTCTTTATTACGTTTTCGGCGGCTCGCTTCGTGCCTGCTTTGTCATTCTCTAACCGGCAAATTTTACATTCGACTTCATATCGTTCTACTGAGATATCTTTGAGCTCGATAGCTTTATTAAGTTGAATTCTGGCGTTTGAACAATCGTGCATGATCAGATATAAATCAGCGAATTTAATAAAGTTTCTCGCACTAGGCTCTATTGAAACATATCGCTCAAAAGAGCTTACTGCTAATTCGTTTAATGCCAGTTTTGTTGCACAAATAGAAATGTTGTAATACAAAACCCCAACATCTGGGTGATTTTCAGACAATTGTGACCACAAAGCTTTAGCGTCGAGCCATGACTCTATTTTCATGTATGCCGTCGCTAAGATATTTTTACCTTGGTCTGAGAGACTGGCGCTATTTTTCAATAATTGTATTGAAACTTGAGGCGCCTTGAGGTTTAGCGCTAATTGTGCGAATGCAATCGCAATGGCGATATCGTTTGTAGCGCTCGATATACTTTTTTCAATAATATTTAATGATTGTTGATGTTGATTGTTATTGAACAAGCACAAGGCAAAGTTATAGGCGATATCGGCAGCGTTTGGCTCTTGTTCACTTGCTTTTTTAAATAATGGAATTGCCTGTGAAAAAAGTTTTTTTTGCATTAACAAGGTGCCTAGGCCAAACAATGCATCAGTATGATTAGCCAACTTTAGTATTGCTTCGTATTTTTTTTGGGCGATATCAAGCTGGCCACTTTTATGGGCTTGTTCGGCAGCAGTCAATTGTTGCGATATGTTCATAGTTTAAATATTTCAGGAAGGATATTTTTTTCTTTTTAGATATGTCACGATGATACTATATTCAGCGAAAATAATTAATGCTTAATCGAATGTAGGTGCCAAAGATTGAACGCAAGCAAGTTAGAGTTAGCGAGCCAAACCCCGGATCAACGCTTAATTTCAGAATTTTTAAATAACAGTATGGTCAAAGTGCCCCGCGCACTAACCGAAGAATCAGCGGCGCTAATTACCAAGCACATAAAAAAACAAGTAATATGGAACTTGGTTTTTGATCATAATGCCACACATAAAGATTTAAATAGTGTTGAAGTGGAAAATTGGACCGCGTCACAAAAACAAGACTTGATTTCTGTTATCCATCATCAAGCGAAGTCTGGCTTTCAATATCATTATGAAACGATTCCTTTGTATGACATTTTTCATGATAATTTGATGCCAGGACATTTTTTTAACGAAATCATGCGCTTTTTAAATGACGAAAAAACGCTTAATTATTTTCGTGAATTGCTAAGCTGCCCAGAGATAAGTTTTGCTGATGGACAAATTACACGATTCAAAGCCGGTCATTTTCTTAATAAGCATAATGATGATGTGGCGAACAAAAATCGATTCGCTGCTTTCGTTATTAATTTAACTTCAGAGTGGCGTCCAGATTGGGGTGGGGCTTTACATATTCTTGGCGAACAAGGTGAATTAAAACAAAGTTTTTTGCCTACGTTTAATGAAATTAATATTTTTAAAATTCCTGTTGATCATTATGTTGGCTTTGTTAGTCCTTTTGCTGACGGACATCGATTATCAATTACAGGATGGTTACGAACGGGAGAAAATCCCAAGTTAAGTAGAGGTAATAGTGATTAGAATTAATAATCAAGAAGAACAGCTTGAACGTTATAAGAATGAGTTTTTAGAAAACAAAATAGTGCGTATCGAAAACTTTTTAGTAAATGATGATGCGTTAGCGCTTGCTGAGTTTGTTAAAACACAAGTTGAATTTAAAAATGCATTTTTTATCAACAACGAAAATAAAGAAGCAACAGATCAGCAAATCAGTGAACTAGATGCTGAACAGCGTCGCGCTCTTTACATGAGCATTTATCAGAATGCATCGAAAGGACAGGGTTTTTTATATGGTCGTCATAAGATTGTCGATACAAGTAATGGACAATTAACCGACCTGCACACATGCATCAATGGTGAGGCTGTGCTTGCTATGATTAAAGCGATTTGTTCATGTCCGGAGCTTACGCATGCTGATGGTCAGGTTACTCGTTATAGAGTAGGGGATTTTTTAACAAGACATATTGATGATGTTG
>PJEL010001459.1_pt1 | contig 23881 bp, 16 predicted proteins | sample 1853271 | NCBI WGS metagenome assembly PJEL01 (sample SAMN08108733, study PRJNA415343) | Invertebrate metagenome, whole genome shotgun sequencing project. | host: Globobulimina | place: Sweden: Gullmar Fjord | collected 2015-08
ACGTACATGTCATCTTGCAGATCAAAGTTTGGATCATCACCACTTTTGTTGATGACATATTGCTCTGGTTTTGGCAGCGCTTTAAGTATGGTTCTCTCTTCTTTCCAACCGAGTGCTTTGCTGCGTAAAAAAGCGGTTACATTGTTGATATCTTGCGCTGAAAGTTTATCTTTGAATGGTAACATTGGAGTGTCTTGTCGACCATTTTGTATGGCATGACGAATAAATTCATCAGTGTTATGGGCAAGGGCTGATTGATTGCCAAGCGCAGGTGCGGTTATGCCTTCACCTTTAATACCATGACAAGTTGTACAATTTGCAAGGTAGACTTGCTCACCACGTTTAATATCACCCTGAACAGGATTGGTTGATAGCTTTAGTCGTTCAACACCAGCCTGTTCAAATAGCCAATAAGTTAAGTCCCATGTTTCATCGAGCGTCATAGGTCCACCTACTTCATCAAGGTATCCACCCATTGCAGTGCCTTTTCTACCATAAGACATAGGTCTTAAAATAGCGTGTGGAACGCCTGATTCAAATAAACTTTTGCTGCGCAGCGATGGTGCGTGATCATTTACATGCCCTTGACGGTCTGCACCATGACACAGAGCACAGTATTTTTGGTAATTTTCAGCGGCAACTTTTGCTTGAGGTATGGTGAGTTTTCTTGGCGGCGGTAGCGTGCCTAATTCATTGCCTTGAGCGAATAACTCAATTGGCGAAAGAAGAGTAAATAAGCAGCTAAGCAGTAATGTTTTTTGTAAAAATAAAGGCATCATGTTTATTGTTTTTTTATGATTTAGATTAGTTAATAGACTAGCGAGCCGATAGTTAATAAGCAATGCCAATATCGATGGTGAAAAGTTTAGTAACAAATTATAGGATTTATCAAGGAATAGGAGTTCAAGTGAGTCACGGATGAGAGTAGGTGGCAACATATTTAAACTATTTGTCAGCACCTTTCTCTTAGAACGTAGGCTAACTTATATAAGTCAGTTCTGGTGAGTATTACTTAGTTGAGTTGATATATCGTTTTTCAGAGTAGTTTTCAGCTAGAAAGCTTTGCAAGCCAGTTAATTGTTTATCTGAGAACCATTTTTTATGTGCTAAGTAGTAATCTTCAGTTAGATAAACCTTGGCTAATATTTTATTAATATCATTAATTACGCGCTCGCCAAACTCACTTCTAGAACAATTAAAATGCGCGATAAGGTAAGGAGGTGCGTCGGCGATGGTATATTGTTCTATCAAGTGCTTTTGTGTCTCATCAGGAGTTATATCTACTGGTAAAGCAAGGACAAAATCAACTCGTGATTTATACAACATTGACGCTAAAGCCACGACTCTTTTATTACCGCCGCGGTAATAAATGTTTTTTGGATTTATCTGTTTTATTTGTAGATCTAAAAAGTTACCAAAAGATACGTCTTGTGCAATACCCATAGTCTTTTCAGGTAATACTTTAAATATGCTGGCAAGATCTTTTATTTCTCCTTTGGCATTAAATAATTGCTTGGGCAATGTTGCTGTTTGATTGTAACGGTAAAGTTTATGCGTCAGGTAAAAACTTTGAGGATCTGAAAATAGTGAATATCTATTTCGCTCTGCTGTCTTTGCTCTATTTGCCACACAAATATTACCTTTGGTACTGAGTATTCTATTCATTCGGCTCGCAGTCACTCGCTCTATTTCAACTTTATAATGCGTTAACTGCTGAATGATTAAGTTTTCAATGTAGGAGGCGGTTGAGGTTACTGCTGAGTTTTTAGTTAACAAATCAATGTTTTCAAACTTGTCTTCTACTAGCCAAATAATCTTTTCTTTGCTCACCTGATGGTGTTCATGATCGCTTTGCGCTTCAGGGCTATAAATAGCAGCTATAAAGAGAGTAAAGCTAATGATTGAGGCTAGCAATGCAGGTGGAGGAAATAGATTCAAGGAACAAATATCTTTAGAGGGCTACTACCGCACATTCTAACTTTATTTTGCTTAATAAAATAGCGTTCATCGATTCAAACAAAATAAATGACAGCAATGTCTGTGAGTTATCGCAATGCTCTATAAAAAGTAAATAAGATGCCTAGAACTATAAAAGCCTTTAAGCATATAGCAGGAGGTTAATCTAATATTTTGTTAGCTACAAATAGTAACGGTGAAAACTTAAGTTATACTCAGTTATGCCGATATTCATTGTATAAGCTTTGATAGACCTAAGCTTTGATAAGTTTAGGCTTTGTTAAATAGAGGTAGTTATCATGAGTTCACCAATTAATCCTAATGCTACATTTAGCCAAGATGTACGTTCCTTAGCAAAAAATCCTGATAAAAAAGCAGGTGAGCCCATGGGACAGCAAGTTTCAAACCTTGCTCATGAGAAAAAAACGTCTGCTGCACAAGAGTCCGCCTCTGTCAGCCAAAAAAAGCAACTTAATGCGGCAATTATAGAGTCTTCACTGAAATTCTCTAATACAATCGGTGATAAGCCACTGTCACTGCTGTTAAAAACTGCTCTGCATGGCATTAATGAAGCACTTAAATCGGGCGGTGTTGAGACTAGCGTGGAAGAGGCATATGACTCGGGTCTTGATGTCAGTCCTGAAGCAACAGCCGAGCGCATTGTGGCTTTTAGTACCCATTTTTTAGGTTCTTATCGAGAGCAGCATCCGGAAATGGATGAAGAACAGTCGTTAACGGCTTTTATTGATATTATCAGTGGTGGTATCGAACAAGGTTTTGGTGAAGCTAAGGATATACTTGGCGGCCTAAAAGTCTTAGAGGGAGAAATTGCCACTAATATTGATAAAACCTATGAGTTAGTGCAAGAAGGATTACAGTCTTTTGTCGACTCTCTTGGTGAGGCAGAGAAAGAGTAAAGTAATCGTCATTTCATCCGGTTCCCAATGTTATTAGGATCACTTTGAAAACAAAAAAACCAATAACAAGTTATTGGTTTTTTGTATCTATGCTTTATGGCTCTAGCTTAATTTAAGCGTTAGCTCTTGCTGCTTCAACAGTATTTTTCAATAGGCAAGCAATTGTCATAGGTCCAACACCGCCTGGTACTGGTGTTATCGCACCACAAATATTTTCAACGGCAGAAAAATCAACATCACCAACAAGCTTACCTTTGCCGTTTTCATCTTCAATACGGTTAATACCTACATCGATAACAGTTGCGCCTTCTTTAACCCAGTCAGCTTGAACAAAGTTAGGGCGGCCAACGGCAGCAATTAAAATATCAGCTTGTTGACAAACTTCAGCTAAATTTTTAGTGCGAGAGTGTGCAATAGTTACGGTACAGTTCTCTTGTAAAAGTAATAATGCCACTGGTTTACCGACAATATTGGAGCGACCAATAACTACGGCGTGTTGACCCGATAAGTTTTCACCTAAGTGCTTTTTAGCCAAAATAATGCAGCCTTGTGGCGTACAAGGAACTAGCGCACCATCTTCACCGTTTAATAAGCGGCCAGAGTTCATCGCATGAAAACCATCAACATCTTTGTGAGGAGCAATAGCTGCAATGATTACACTTTCATCAATATGTTTAGGCAATGGTAATTGCACTAAAATACCGTGTACGTTGTTATCGTTATTCAACTGTTCAAGTTGCTCAAGCAATTGTGCTTGTGTGGTATCTGCAGGTAATTTAATTTCATTTGAAATCATACCTACTTCGCGAGTTTGCTTAACTTTATTACGAACATAAACTTGGCTAGCAGGATCTTCTCCTACTAAAACAACTGTTAAGCCCGGTGTAATATTTTTATCTGCTTTAAGTTGTGCTACTTCAATAGCCAATTCTTTTCGTAAGTCGGCTGCTGCTTGTTTACCATCGATAATCATAGGTTATTCACTTTTTTAAAGTTAGAAGAATAAAGTTGCTGGCGCCTATAAAACAATAATTATACAGCGGCAGTTTTATAGCGCTATGCTATTAGATTTTGAAAATTAAGCAAAAGAAATTTAGTGGTTTTAAGTTAAAGATCAATAAATAGGGGCAAGTTAGTTAAAAAGAGCATTATTTGGACTTTTATTTATTCAAAACTGAGCTCAATAAGTTCAATTGCCATTCAGTATAAGCTTCCTTTTGGTATTGCTATCACTAAAGTGAACATATACATCGAACACTTTGTAACGCTTTAGCTTTAACAATCTACATAGCTGTGACACTAAGAGTGTTAATCTCTACGGCTTTTTTTTACATCCAATGCAGACTCTCACTAAATAAACTAAAGTCTGTAACCTACCAGGAAAAATTATGACGTTATTGAAAAGTATTATTGCCACTATTATTTTGAGTATCTTAATCAGTAGCACTGTCGAAGCCAAAAGTGTTGCAGATGTTGAAATTTCGCCGTCAATAACTTTCAATGATAAAATATTACCAGCACAAGGGGCGGGTGTTCGTAGCAAATTTTTTATTGATCTCTATGTTGCAAGCTTCTTTAACGAAAACAAAATAAATAACAAATCGCTAACCATAACTAAGAGAGAGGGAATCAAGGAGAATGAAAAGCTTAGCGCTATTCGATTGAATATTATTTCGGGTTTGATCACCTCTGAAAAAATGCTTAATTCAATTATGCAGGGCTTTGAATTGGCAACTGATGGAAATAGCACGGCAATTGATATGTATATTACTGAGTTTATTTCGGTTTTTGACCAACCAATAGAAAAGCAAGATCAGTTTACTTTTATCGGTGAGCCGGGTGTCGGAGTGCACGTATTAAAAAACAATCAGCGTTTAACTAGCATTAATAATGATATTTTCCGCCAAGCATTGTTCGCTATCTGGTTGGGTGATAACCCAGTTGATAGTGCTCTAAAAGCCGAAATACTTGGTGAATAAGTCGTTGAGTTAGCACGACTAAATAAAATGAACAGCCAAATTCTGCATCTTAGCTAGTTTAGGTATATAATAACGTCCCTTTTCGAAAAGACTTGTGCAAAACGATGCATAATTCCTATCGATAAGGTTGCGTTGTGGTGGACTTATAAACTGAGCTAAAGCCTTTATAAGATTTTCGACAATATCATTGGTAATACCAATATTAGAAAAAAACCGAGTAGTATGGCATGCAGATATTAGAAAAAGATTATCAGATCAACAGCGTCAAAAAGGCTATTGATGCTGACGGTAACTCCATTATTGTTCTACCTACGGGGGGCGGTAAAAGTATCTGCATACTTAAATTGTGCCAAGCAATGTCCGACAAGAAAGTTGTGGTTAGTCTGCGTAATGCTGCACTTGTTCCTCAATTATTACACACGCTCACCGTTAATGGTCTCTCTGTTAGTGTTGTTAAATCAGGCTATAAATATGTCCCTGGCGGTGATGTCACTTTAGTGATGGAACAGTCCTTCGGTCGAAGAAAACACTTAAATATACAGTGTGATGTACTGTTACGTGATGAATATCATGTTGGCTGTATGGGCGGTGTTTATATCGCTATGCGTGAAGAATTAGCCCCTGAGTTAATTATAGGCCTTACTGCTACCCCTATTGATCGCTTAGGTGTTTATATCGATAAGTCGATGCACTTGATCGAAGAAACGACAACTAAAATGTTGATTGAGGCGGGTGAGTTAGCAAAACCTGTTTATAAAGTGCCTAGTCTGTCTCAAGAGATAGATTATAGTGCCGTTAAAATGTACCGAGGTGACTTTAGTGTCTCGGGCTTAGACTGCATATTACTAGAGCATTGTTCTTTAGTTGCTCAGCAGACCGTTAGTGATGCGCTTGCAAAGGGTCGCAAAGTTATGTTGTTTGCAAACTCTATCAAACATGTAGAGGCGTTATCAGAGGCTTTTGATTTACTCAAAGTTGAGCATGAGCTTGTTCACTCTAGGCGTGCTACTGCTGATAACGATGAAAGTATACGTAGATACAAATCAAACGAGGTTAGGTTGATCATCAATATGTCGATGTTAACTATTGGCTTTGATGATCCTGCCACGGATTGTGTTGTGCTAGCCAGACCTACTAAAATATTGAGATTGTATTTACAGATTATCGGCAGGTGTTTACGTGCATTTAAGGGTAAAACTGACGCGTTAATATTGGATTTAGCTCAATGTATTTCTACCCATGGCTTTGCTGAAGATTATAGAGACTTTACTCGCAAAACGGCTAAGTCTGCAGCAATAATGTCGGAGCGGTTGAGCGTGACTAACATAGGTCAGTTTGTTGATGGAGAATTCACCTACTCGGATTCAATAGAGCGTAAAGTTGTTAAGAAGAAAGCAAGCAGAAAACGTATTCCTCCTCGTAAATTAGTCGCGAGCAAAGAGCTTGTTGAAAGAACGGCAAGTAAGCGTGCTGAAGCGTTAGTTAGGCTTAGCCCTAGAATGGAAAAGTTCGTCAGTACTATTGAGTTAGTTAATATCGTTTACGAACAGCAAAATGAAAGCAGTAAGATGCTTGATGAAGTTGGTATGGTTAAAATTGTTGCGCTTATTGGCTTTGCCTATAGTGATTCATTGGTTGATAGCTGTACTAAGTTAGTTGAAGGCTTACATGCTCAAGATAAATCTATTAGAGGTTTGCTCTTTAGAGTGAGTAATTTGATAACAGAAATGGCTAAGCAAGATTTAGCCATTAATACTTAATACCGAATACCGAATACCGAATACCGAATACCGAATACTTAGCTAATGGTTGGTAGAGATTGCCGTTATTACTTTAGGTTGAAAAGTAAAGCCCTGCTAGTCGAGCAGGGCATAAATTTATACGACTATTCACTCTCTTGACTATCTCTCTGACCACGACTAGGGGCAATAGCCTCTGCTTTACCCACCACACGTTTAACGGTTAAAAAAACTTCTTTATTTGGATAGCCATCGGCAACAAGTTGGTACTGTAGTTGAAATGAGCGAATGGCACCTCTACTTTTAGGTCCCCAAATACCATCAGGCTCACCAGTTTCAAAACCTAATAGATTAAGTTGGCTTTGTAAATTTTTCATTTCATTAACGCTATAAACAGCAACCTTGCTTTGTTCTTTTGCCATAAACTTAATGCCTTTCGCGCCAACTAATTTATTGGCCAATATGCCTACCGATAGTGCATAACTTTTCGAAAGGTTCCATGTCATAATCACATTAAAATTGGGGTAGAGTAAAAATGCTGGTCCTTGATGACCAGAAGGTAGGTAAAGCTCGGCCTGAACATCATAATCGGGTAATGACTGATTATTTGTTTTTTTAACGCTTAACTGCTGAAAATAATTCAGTGGGTAATATTGATCAAAAGCCACTTTCTCAAAGGCGAAATTATCAGGTAATTTAACTTCTCTGCCCCAGCGCTCTTTTGGCTGCCAACCAATTTTATTTAAATAATTTGCCGCTGTGGTTAATGCATCGACTTCACTTTCCCATACATCTACTCTGCCATCATTATCACCATCTACTGCATACTTTAAGTAGGCAGTAGGCATAAATTGCATATGCCCCATAGCCCCAGCCCAAGAGCCCTGTAGTTGTTCAATAGCCACCTGTTTTGTTTCAATTAGAGTAAACAAATTTAATAATTCTAGGGTAAAAAACTCACTACGGCGTTGGTCACATGCCAATGTTGCTAAGGAATTAAGTACCGACATTTTTCCTTTGTGCTTGCCAAAAACGGTTTCTAAGCCCCAAAAAGAGACTAAGTATTGACGAGGAATACCAAATTTTTTTTCTAAGCTATCAAAGAGTGCTTTATGCTCTTTTAATTTTTCCTTACCCACACGTACATGGTAGTCAGTCACTCTAGCTTGTATATATTGCGGAAAAGTTTGCGTAAATTCTGGCTGCTTTTTATCTAGCGCTATGACGCGTTCAATGGGAGAAATATTATCAATAACAGTTTTAGTGATGTTAGTAGAAAACCCCGCGGCTTCAGCGCGTTTAGCTAAATTTGTTTTGCACTGAAGAAAGTTTTCATCGGCAATGCTTGCATTAGCAAGGATGGGAAAAAGTGCACTGGTGATGATGAGTTTTTTGAAATTAAACAAAGTAGCTATTTGTTTAACAATATTTTTCTTAAACCGATGGGAAGATGAGAGCATACGTGCACGTTCCTTGGATAAAATTAAAATGAGAAATATAACTAAAAGAGAATTTTGTAAGTGTATCAGGCACAATTGATATTGCAGTAATTTACTTCTAAAAAAGCAGTAAGGAAATGTAACTTATTCATGTGCATCACCATCATGATCTTAAGTTTAACGTCACTAACACAATGCCATGATCGGTACTTTCGCCATCACGATCAAAAATAGGGTTAATTAAATGTCGGTCATAAGTATGGTAATCACTGACTTGATAAAGGCTATCGTGATAACTGGCATCAAACTCACAAGACAATAAAATATAATCGAGCACTGAGCCAGTGCCGCCAAAATAATGTGTCGGTGTACGTACTAATTTTTCATCTTGCTTTACTTGCAGAGTTTGACCAGGTTCAATGGCTTCACTGATATCGTCAGTTTCAGTGGAAAAATTGCCGATATTGTTGTCATTTGCTTCTGCTTTTTCAAACAAATCCCAGCTATCATTTAAACAATATTTAGCAAGATAGGCATCTCGGTCAATAGCTGATACAAACCGTAGGGTATTGGTTAATAAATGATTTAACACACCATCGGCTAGAGTATTATTAAAGTCGCCCATTAATAGCATCGGGTGATTAGTTGATTCACGCCTTGCTATCATATCAATCATTAATAACGTTGCTTCACTGCCACGCTGTATAGTTGAGCCCCAGCCACCAGCTACATTGGCTTTTAGGCTTTCAATGATTGTTTTTTCTGGCGACCAGTTATTGCTTTTTTCATCAAGTTCAATCATTGAACGTTTAGATTTAAAGTGCACCACATAACAGTCAGTATTGCCTATATGAGGAATATCAATGGTTGCTCTTAACACTTTTCGACTAAAAGAGAATTCTTTAGTTAAACCTAGAGTTTGTGCAAGTTCAATATTGGGCTGTACCGTATGAACGTCAACAATAGGGTAACGAGATGCGATAGCGACAACAGGATTTCGATAAATAAAGTCATCTATGATTGTAGGTTGATCAACCACTTCGAAATAATCATAGCCCTGTGCGGCAACTAATACCTTTAATGAATTAGGGCTGAAAACTTCTTGAAAACCAATAATGTCAGGTTGATACTCACCTAAATAGTCAGTTATCCACTTTTGTTTTTTTGCCCATTGTTCAGCACTATAAATACGCTCAAACTCATAAAAAGCATTAGGCGGCTCGAGGTAGTTAAATAAATTGAAGGTCGCAATTTTCAGCTGTGTATTTGTTACCATTGCTGATTCTTCGACAGAAGGGGATAGCTGGTTGATTTTATTATCTCTGTGTTGGTGAACTTAACTCATGACATTAGTTATGAACGGATATTGTAACTCATTGCCCAGTTGTTTATGAAAAGGAATCATTAACTTATTTAAAAGAGTAAATAAAGTCATATTTATTCACTAGCCAGATCAATACTCATGTTAGCAATATGTTGGTAGAATAGCCCGCTTAGATGACATTATTAGAAAGTATGCTCGATGCTATCAATGTTGATCTTTGATGTTTTGTTTATATAGAAGTTGAAAGTGAAAAGTTGAAATGAAGGTAGTGATAGTTAATGATAGATAACCTCAAGCAAGGTGATAACGTTAAGCTTTGTAATCGCCAATTAAATAGTAAATATATCGATGAAGGTTATTTTGTCATTCGAGGTTTTTTTAATGTAGATGAAATAGCATCGCTTAGAAAAGTGATATTGAAATTTCATCAATCATGGAAGCAAGATAACCTAGAATTCTATCAAACAGAAGAGGCTTTTAACTCTTCACTAATCACTGGAAGTCAGTATTTAGATTGTGATGATAGGCTCAAGTTATTTAACTTTATCAGCTCAAAAAAAATGATGAGCTTGGTCAATTCCGTTGTACCAAACAATCCTGCCTTTATGAATACTCAGCTATTTTTTGATCCCTTTGACCAACAACAAAAAGATTTTTGGCATCGAGATTGCCAGTATGACTTTGATATTGAAGCGCAAAAAAAAATAATTCATGGCACACAAGTTATACATTTTCGCGTTCCTTTGTTTGATGAATTAGGCATGGAGCTAGTGCCGGGAACACATAAACGTTGGGACAATGAAGAAGAGTATAATGTACGGCAAGAAGAAAACGGCCGATTGAGTAGTGATAGTCTCTCGTTGGGTAAGAAAATTAGCTTATCAGCAGGCGACTTGTTAGTTTTTTCAGCTGATATGATCCATCGAGGTCTATACGGATTAGATCGGCTAGCATTTGATATCTTAATTTTTGATTCGGCTGGCGATTATGTAGACTATGTTGATGACGATTGTTTACCTGATAGTTCAATGTTGACCAAAATTTGCGATCCAAGGTTATTTGCTAATACACTGTATTTGAAGTCGGTAGTGGATAGTTAATTCTTCCACTTAGCTATGCCACGTAATAAGAGTAGAGTGCATTAAGGTTGATCAAACACTATTTTGCTATACTCAGTATTACTAATAGAAGTAAAGTGATTTTGTTATGAAACATTTGATTTTTTTAATCATTTCAATTGGTTTATATTTTACATTGTTAGTACAGTGCTATGCTGAAACAATTTATATTCATACTGACAATCTAGCAGATTTACATGCGCTAAGAAGTAAAAATATCCAAGACAACCTTAGTGTTGCCACAAATTTGCATGCCCTTAATACTCAATCAGTACAGAATCAATTAGTTAAAATTCGATTTGAATACATGACAACCAAGCGCTCTTTGCTGCTAATGGATAAAAGTAAAAACATCTGTGTTGTTAATAAAGTTAAAACAGAAAAACGACTTGAAAAATACTTATTTAGTTTACCTATCAATTTATTTTTAGGTCGCAGGCTATATCAAAATACCTCTTATCCTGCAGTCGATGTTAACGAGTCAATGGGTAATAGTGTGCTTTTATCTGACTTAGTGATTGATAGACCTGATACTAAGATTATCATCTCTGCACAAATCTCATATGGTGACCTGCTAGATGCCCAAATAAAAAAATTACCAGAGCAGAATAAAATTGTTCGACATAGTGGCGAGCATGATAAGGGTGTTCTAGCTATGTTCTCTCGAGGGAGAGCTGAATTTGCTTTGTTATATCCGCACCAAGTCTATGATTCAGATATAAAGTTTGATGGACGATCCTATTTAATATCTTCTGTTCCCCCATACATCTTGGGGCACTTGATGTGTTCAAAAAGTGAACTTACCAAGGCGTTTCTTAAAAGTATTAATGGGCAGTTAAGTGCCGTTGAAGCTTTAGATGAGTTATTAAGGATACACTTAACTTACATAAATCCAATGGATAAGGCTGTCACAGAGATGTATTTTCGTCAGGCATTCTATTCTGATGTAGTTAAGTAATACTTTCAAATTAGCTATATTGATTAAAACTATTTTTTAAGCAGAAGTAGTATAAGGCATTAAAAACCTAACTTTTATAGTTAGGAAAAATGCTTGTTATAAAGGCCTTTTTGAGAGATTATCGTGAATGTAATATACAGTGTATTATATGAGTGATTAATTGTTTGCTATACCCTTAATTAAAGGTGAGTAAATAATAATGTGATAAAGCTAAACAAACCTATAATTAGTTGAGAAAAGGAGTGTCTTATTAATCATTAGAGTTAATTTGCATGACCCCCGGGGAAGGTGGGCGTTCATGCTAAAGCAGTAAAGGTGCAAATTAATGGCTAAAAATATTTTTACAGTATGCTTTTTACTCTGCTTTACACCCCAAGTATTTTCTCAAGAGCAATATGTGTTTAGTACACTTGAGCTTGAAATGGATAGAATTGCTAATATCCCCGGTGCTGATACTTCTGAAATCCTCGATCAGATGGACAGTTTATTAAAAAATAGCGCTGATGCCACACCTGCCGAAAGAGCCTTATTTTTAACTTATGATTGTGCACTTCGGGCTGGATTAGCTTCCACGCTTGCCGAAGATCGCTTTAATGATTTAAAAGAACTCTCTGTGAAATACAGTTCTAACGCTTCAGTTAGAGCTGCTACCGCCTTATGTGAAGCGAATATTGCAACCTTTCATAAAAATAATGCAGGCTACAAACAAGCTATATTCAAAGCTTTTCAATTTGCCCAACAGGCAGATCTAGCAACACTAAAATATTGGATAAGTTTAAATATTCATAGTTTATTTAACGAATATAATGATCATTCAAACAGTGAAAAAGCTTTGTTGATAGGTTTAAAAGTAGCCCAAGATAATAGTGACCAATTCCGGTTATCGACAGCCAATCAAATCCTTGCTGAAGTCTATTTAGCGAATAAAAATTATCTACTTGCACTAAAGCACAATGATGCTGCGCAGCAAGCGATGGATAAAATAAATGATAAATGGTATCAGGGCGAAATTTACAATAACAGAGCAAGAATCTTAACTGGTTTAGGAAATATTGATAAAGCCATTGAACTTCACCAACAGGCATTAAGCTTAACTAAGCAAAGTAATAGTCATAGGGAAGTACAATTTATTCACCTTGATATTGCTTACCTTTATATTTTACAGCAAAACAATTCAGCTGCAAAATCGCTCATAAGCAGTGTAAGCCAGTATGGCATTGAGTATGACGATTCATACCTCAACAATAATGCATTAGTTTTACAAAGTTTTGTTGAACTAAACGAGAATAATTTAACAGCAGCAAAAGAAACCTTCACTCAAGCTGTTGATTATTTTACTAAAAATGATTTTGAAGCAATAACTATTGATTCATGGAAAAAGCAAGCTGACATAGCGAATAAAAACAATCACTATCGAGTAAGTAAAGAAGCTTCAAAGCACCACTTCCAACTATTAAAACAAAGGCTTATTAAGGATAGCTTAGCCATACAAAGTTTGGTTGTTGGTGCTTATGAGCAGATTCGGTTGGATGATGCTGAAATAGCCAATGAGAAGTTAGCCAAAGCAAAAATACAAGCAGAGCAAATTTCGAAAAACAGTAAAGTACTCTTTCTTGGCGTGGTGATGTTAGCCACTTTATTACTCATTATTATTGCTAAATTTGCTTGGCGAGTTAAACGTAAATATAAACTCAAAAAAGAAGAGATTAATAGACAGCTTTATTATGACCCATTAACGCAATGTTTTAATAGACGTTATTTTGATGACATTATAAGTAAAAATTTAATAGAGCAAAGCATAGCTAATAAGACGAGTTACTTGTTAGTAGTCGATATAGATCATTTTAAGTCATTCAATGATACTTATGGTCATAGTGCAGGTGATACCGTATTAAAAGAGTTAGTTAAAAATTTACAAAGTGACTCTAGACTGAACGATAGTGTGGTGCGTATGGGCGGAGAAGAATTTATTCTTACTTTACCACCCAATGACAACCTTAGAGTCGAAGTGGTGATTGAGCGGATATTGCGTTTGGTGAGTCATTCCCCTGTTGTCATTGAAGATAAACCACGCCAAATCACTATCAGTATAGGTTTCGTGCCTATTGAAAAAGCGACTAACAAAACAGATATTGAAGATTTAATAAACTTGGCTGATAAAGCTTTATATGTTGCTAAAGAAACGGGGAGAAATAGAGCGGTAGGAGTTAGTAAATTACAATGCCCAGCTAATTATATCGATAAGATTCTGGTTGCAAATGAAAATGAATTGCTCATTTTAACTGAAATTACACCAAGCCCAGCTTAGGGTTTAATCGACACCTTTAGCATCTAAATCTGTGCTCTGCATGGAAGAGGACGTTTGACTATATTCGTGACTTTTACTACTTTTCTGGCTAGTACCGCTATCTTTATTTAACCATATGGGTAATGCCAGCTTGAGAGCTAAAGCCTCAAGCAATGGTATTAATAGCAAAAGTTAATTCTTCCATAATGGCAGAAAACGATTTCAGAAAACAATTACTTTTTAGTAGCAAAAAGGCTTTTATAAGCCACTAAAGCAGCCAATAAGAATGCTAACAAAAACAAACCAAAGGTGGAGCTAGATTGATCGGCCTCTACTTCATCAGGGGTTAAAATTGCTCTATCATTCGCTTCTAATTGATAAACTTGATAAAAATCACCATTAACTTGCACTGATTTCATGGTGACTTCTTTACCCACTAATGATTTTGAATCTTTTTTATCACAATAATCTGTTCTAAATTTAATCGATAGGTTATAAGTAGCCTTGGAGTCAACAAGGCTTAGTGAAGCTGCACCTTTTGGTGGGCAATGTAATTGAGAAATAGTGCCTTGTATAGTCTGCACGTTTGACAACTCAGTATATGCTTTTGAGTGCTGGTAACTTTTGATACCAATAAATAAAAAGAATGCAGCGAGTACTAATAATATAATCTTTACGTTTTTGCTCATAAGAATTTACATCTGTTTGTATGGTTTAAAAGTCAAAATAATTAACTAAGTTGGTATCACGAAGTTAATCACAGCAGTGTGTCGAATGTTTTGATTTATATCAGTAATCGAATCAATTATATAAATGAGTTCATCTAACTAATTCGATTGACTGCAAAGCTCATCCTAAAAGGCTACAGAACAGCTTTAAAAGCTAGTACTTACGTAATGTCCACAACATCATATCCTTTAAACTAGGCTCTTTACCGTACATACTCATGCCCATTTTAAATAAATTACCAGCAGACTTTCTTACCCAAAAACAAAGTATGACGGTTAATGATAATGATAATACCGGTTGCCATAGTGGTATATCGATCAATGACATTTTTACCGGCATGGCAGCAAATGCTGTTAAAGGAAAGAAACTTAAAAATGATAAGGCCCAACCTGAAGGACTATCCATAGTGATCAGAGCTAGCAGCATAGGCAATAGAGGTAAGAGCATAATACTGGTTTTGGCACTGTGATTAGGGTCGTCAATGGCAGCGGCAATTGCGGCCATAAAAGCAGTACAAAGATACACTCCTACAATGGCAAACGGAATTAGCCACGGTAACAATGACCAGTCGATGATAGAGAGATTAAGTACTTCGTTGCTAATTACCACTGTGGTAAAAGCATAAGCCAATATGCCTGTTATCATCATGGTTGTCATGGCTTTAAATGAATGGAGCATTTGTCCGAAAATTTTGCCATCAATCCATGTTTGTGGTGACATACAGGCATATAGCTGTTCAGTTACTCGTTGCTGTTTTTCTCCGGTAATACTCACAAAAAGCTGACCAAATGAAGTAAATATACCAATAGATAAAATAACTAACATGGCAATTGCCGTAGATTTTGCAGGGCTACCTTCTGACTTTATTGTATCGTCTAAGTACTTATTTTCAAAAATTGCAGCTTGATTTAAAAGGGTTAACTGTTCTTCAGCCAAACCTAAACTACTGGCGAATTGTAACGTGGCCTGTTGATTTAACGTTTGCGTTAAGTCGGTTAACCAGCTTTGCTTGTCTTGACTGTAAATCGTTATTTGTTTTACAGAGTTAATTGTCGGTGCTTCAAATAATACCGCATCCCAATTATTTGCTTCTGCAAGCTGCTGTTTTAGTTTCTCAAAAGGTTCATTACTTGGATAAAACTCAAATTGCCCACTGTGCTGAAACTGTGTGGTATCGATAGGTACTACTACTTTGTATATCTTCAGTTGATCTTCTTGGATGTATTGCCAAAGCATCACCATCAAAGCGATAGCAACAAGGATGAGTTTTGATATTATTTCCTGCTTCCATTTGAAAAAGTGCATGAATTCCCATGAGGTAACTAACCAAACTTGCTGCTTTTTATTTAGTTTATTCATTAATCAAGGCTCCATGGTTGGTTATTGCATTGAGATATAGCTGATGTAAATCCATTTTTTTACTATGTAATGCCATCAAGTTACCAAGCGAAGTAACTTTACTTAGCGCATTATTTATTGACTGTTGAGCTGACAAGTTGAGTGATAAGGTTTGTTGGTCGACTAATGCATATTCTGTGTTATTAAATAGCTGTTTAAGTAGCTCGGTTGATATATTTTCTGCAAACTTTGCGGTGAGTTGAGTGGTGCTGCCTACTTGATTTTGAATTTCTTCTAAAGAACCGTATAAAACAGTTTCTCCTAAGTTCATCAGTAACATTCTATCGGCTAATTTTTCAACCATCGACATCTGATGTGCACTTAAAATAACAGTCATTCCTTTGGCTTTTAACTCGGATAAAAAAATAACTACTTTCTCTTGGTTTATCGGATCAAGCCCTGAAAAGGGTTCGTCAAGAATTACCCATTTAGGTTGATGAATTACCGCGGTAATTAGTTGCACCTTTTGCTGATTTCCCTTTGAAAGAGTTTTTAGTTGGGCGTCTATTCGGTCAAGCAAGTCAAAGCGTTCAAGCCAATATTTAGCTTGCTCTAATGCTGTTTTTTTATCTACGCCATTTAATTGGGCAAAAAAAATAAGATTTTTTATGACCGTCTTCTCAGGGTATAAGCCCCTGTCTTCTGGTAGGTAACCTAATGTATATGAAGGAATTGAACTATGTTTTTCTCCATCGATGGTTAACGATATATCACCGCTATCAGGGGAGGTGAAACCTGTAAGCATTCTGACAAGAGATGACTTTCCAGCGCCATTTGGTCCTAATAGAGCAAATATTTCACCTTGATTTACTTTAAATGAAAGACTTTTAATTGCTGTAACTTTGGCATAGTTTTTTTGTACGTTATTGACCAACAGTTCCATGTTTATCCCTTTTGAATATGAGTTTATATAATTAACGTTATTTCTTTAGTCTGGTATTTCTTACTTTTATTACAAAAAAGTAAAAGTAGTCACTTAGCTTCTAACTCTAAGGTTATTATGATTGGGTATTTGGGGAGTTAAAAAGGAGAATGGATATTCTCCTTTTTGTTCAATTTTTTGTCGCTAAGATAAATGATATATTGATGAAGTGTATTACTTACTATTAGCTATACGAATTGTTGCTTTGATAATTTTAACTTCTTCTGTAGTTCGTCCGCCTCGACTACCCAGCGCTTCAATTTTAGCTAAGCTATCATCTAAATCAGTGACCACTTTACCAAAAACCGTATGTTTTCCATCTAAAAAAGGTGTTGGGATAAAGGTAATAAAAAATTGGCTACCATCAGTTCCAGGGCCCGCATTTGCCATACTTAGCATGCCAGGTTCACTATGAGTCATTTCACCATCAAACTCGCCTTCATATTTGTAACCAGGATTACCGGCACCATTACCTATAGGGTCGCCACCTTGCGCCATAAAGCCAGGGATTACACGATGAAATGTTAAGTCATCATAGAAACCAAGTTTAGTTAAGTAAATTGTACTAGAAACATGCATAGGTGCTGAATCAGTCATTAGCTTAATTGTGAGGTTACCTTGGTTTGTTTGCAGCTCCCAAAAGTAATCTTTACCTTGGGTAAAAGCAAGTAATGGCGGCATGCTTAGCTGGGTCTTCCATGCCGCATCTGTTTTATCTATCGCTTGCTTACTAATAAAGTTATTTGCTCTTTCAATTGCCGCATCGCCGCCACAACAAGCTGTTAGGGTGAATATTAAAAATAGGCTTGCAATGATGTTTTTCTTATTATTCATTTAAATATCTCACTGTTTGTTTTCAATAACTTAAAAGTGTTTGGATTATATAGTAGCGGGGAATTAATAGCATGTTAAGAGTCACATTGATGCTTTATTTGAACATGTTAACTCTTTATTTGTTCTTCTTCGTGAAGCTTTTTAGGAAAGGTGATTTCAAAACCTGTGCCTTCACTTTCACTGCTGGAACAAGTTAGTGAGCCTTTTAGTGACTGATGCACTAAGTTGTAAACGATATGAAGTCCAAGGCCGCTGCCTCCTTGTCCTCTTTTAGTGGTAAAGAAAGGTTCATAAATTTTTGTTAAGTGTGTATCAGAAATGCCACTGCCGGTGTCTTGATAAGTTATTTTAACTAAACCATCAATTTCTTTAACAGAAATTGAAATTTGACCATTGTCTTTGTCATTAAATGCATGAGTTATGGAGTTAGTAATAAAATTGGTGAGTATTTGTGAAATAGCACTGGGTGAGCTTTTAATTTCAAAGTCATCGTTAATATCAAATAATACGGTAATATTGGCTTTGTTTATTTTGGGAGTTAGGCTAACGAGAACTTCATTAATATAGCCCTTAATTAAAAATGTTCTGAATCGTTCACTCGATTGGTCGACAGCGACTTGTTTAAAGCTACTAATTAGCTCCGCGGCACGCTCTATATTAGTGACAATGAGCTCACAGCTTTTATCAGCGCCAGTAATATAATTCTTAAGCTTAGTTTTACTCAACTTATTTTCAGCTAATACGTTTTTAATATTTTGACTTGAGTCACTTAAATGAGATGCGGCAGTAACACATATACCGATTGGTGTGTTTATTTCATGAGCAACACCTGCAACAAGTCCGCCAAGAGAGGCCATTTTTTTGGACTCTAGTAGCTGAGTTTGAGTTTTTGCTAATCGTTTAAATGATTGTTCAAGGTCTGCGGTTCTTTCTTGAACACGTTCTTCAAGTAGGTTCTTATGTTCACGTAATTCTTTTTCTTGGGCCTTTTGTTTAGAAATATTGGTAAGGGATTGTAATATTCCTCCTTTAATATTTTTCTCATCAATTGGCGCAATTGACAGTAAAAACCATTGCTGTATTTGTGGTAAAAAAACTGTCTCATTTTCAAAGGTTTTACCTGTTTTGATAGCAATACAAAACTTACAGTGACTTTCTTCAGTGTTAGCGGGGTGAAAATGTTGATGAATCGGTTGGTGTATCACTTCGGATAAGTCTTTTTCTATCGCGACTAACGCAGATTTGTTTACTTGTGAAATGATAGCGAGTTCATTTGTTCTAATCGCAGGGGTGGGAATAGCATCATAACTATTAGACTTTACCGTCAACATTTTCATAGGGTCATTCAATGTTGTTTGGATTATGGCCTGATAAATCATCCAAAAAGATAAAAACTTGAAAACATGTCCTATAACAAAAGCAATGCCTTGAAAGTCTGTATACAAAGTAAAGCAAAACTCGGCCACTATCGTAAGACAAATAGAAGCCAATAAGAAAAATAGGACATTTTTATCTAAAAGCACTCTATTTTTAATGAAAACAATAGCAGAGCCTACAAGTATAGCTATTACACAAAACTCTGTATTTCGCTTAAAAGCAGATAATCCTCCATCGATAAACATTTTGGGCTCTTCTAAATAAAATGATGCCCAACATACCAGCAACACAATAAAAGAAATCGAAATAATCATTAGCTTGATGTTTAATTTTTTAAATAAGAAAAAGCTAGATGAAAGTAATAACAAGCTTTCCAAAATCCGGCCATATATCCAAAAGTGCAAGGTAATTTCACCATCCGTGATATTGAAGAACGGCATGCCTTTTACGGTAAATGTATGCATAGTATCTATCAGAGATATTGCAAAGTAGCCAATGCCTAAATAAATTAAAAAATCATTTCTAACAAAGTGTTGGGTATTTAAAACAACAACCAGCATTAACAAGCCGACAAAGATGGAAAATAGCTCAGCTAAGGTGTGGAATAATAAAACACCATTAAAATACCTAGCCAATAACAAGGCACTAACTATTATTATGGGATAAGAGAATAGGCTAATAAAATTATTTTTTATTCTTGTGTTCATTGCTAAAAACTGTCACTAAAAGAGTAACCTAACTATAGGCTTAGTTGATATAAATAGCTAAATAAGCTTTAAATTATTAAATGGTAATGTGGTGTTTTTAATTGTTCGTTGATTAAATACTTTCGTTTTTCTAATGTTCATAAATAGTTTTTGTTTATTAACCGTTAAGTTAATGATGAGCACGAAAAGACTATTAAGGAAAGGTAATGAAAAAAGTAGTAATAATGTCAAAAATCACTTGTCCTGAGTGTGGTTATGTCAAAGAGGAGAAAATGCCAACTAATGCATGTCAGTGGTTCTATGAATGTGGATCCTGCAAGGTGTTATTAAAACCTTTAAAAGGAGATTGTTGTGTTTTCTGTTCCTATGGCACGATTAAGTGCCCTCCAATGCAAGAGGGGCATAATTGCTGTAATAGCTAGCCCTAATTTATTAGTACTCTAGCGCTGCCATTGTGTTCGGAAGAACTAGGTAGTCAGTGGTATTACTGGAAAATAACAACAAATCAAGTCGTAAACAAACATCTGGTTTATGTCATTATTTCCTGTGAATACAAAGGGTTTTGTTATTTTTGAAATGTCAGGAAGTAAGGTATGAATTTGTTCGTTACCTTTTTATCGCGTGAGTTTATATGTTAAATCAGGCAATAGAAGTCAATGTTAAATTAGTATAATTGCACAATTGTTTTATTGTGTGAATTATTGTAAAACCATTGTAAATCAATTACTCTATGGGATGCTGAGAAAATCATCATTCTATTTTCAATTAAATGGTTAATGGAATAACGATCGTTGTAATGAGAGGTAAATTGTGGCTGATACAATCAATAAAGATATAGCTAGTAAAGATAAAGATGATAGTCCTTTAAAAGAACAGTCAACTAAAGTAGATCCAGCGATAAAGCTAGATGAAAATCTTGATGCTGAGGCACTAGCCGAAATTGAAGCGATACAGTCTGCAATTGAAGAAGATGATACCCCAATAGAAGATATTGAAACCGCTGCGGGTGAAGCAAGTGATGGTGGCAGTACTGTTTTTGTAGATGTCTCTCGTGATGCTAACGAAACACTTGCAAGTTCTGATTTTGAAACAGCTTCTTTTGCGCTGAATTACCTTAGCAATGATATTGAAGATACAAATATATTCTCGAACAGTTCAACTGATACCTCAGCCCCATCATTAACCGCCCAGTTCACCGATAATTTTGTATCCGGCGTTACTTATACTACATCATCAGGTTTAACAGGTCTTACAGGCGATACAGGCACTGCTGGTGAGTTTAAATATAATGCAGGTGATACTATCACCTTCACTATTGGTAATGTCATTATTGGTCAATTTAGTGCCGATGTGATCAACGGTGATATTCTTTTTCTACAAGATATTGCCGGTAGCGAACTTTCAGATAGTAACTCAAGTCATGTTGAAAATATGGCTATTTTTCTACAAGCATTAGATAGCGATCTAACTGACAGCAATAGTGCCGACGGCATATTAAATACTGATAGCTTAATCGATAACGATAGCTCTTACGCTACCAATATCACTATCTCACAGACTATTCTAGATGCATTTACCGGCTATATAGATCCTACTACAGGTGAGCCTTTAGATATCACCACCTCTGGTAAAGAAATGATCTCACAAGCATTAGCTTCTGTGGGAATAGTATTTACCCGTGAAACAGAGCAAGACGAAACAGGTAATGGTGAAAATACTTTTGAAACCATCGCTATGGATCATGTTGCAGAAACTATTGATGAGTTAGCAGGAACACGAACTCCAGACAATACTGACCAACGCGAAGTCGATACCATTGAAGTTCCTGGTGGATTGATCAATTTCCATTTTGAAGAAGCAGATGGCGTTATTACTTTTACCACGGAAGATCTTTTAGAAGGTGCTGTTGGTCAACAAGTTATTACGTCTAACTTAGTTGTTGATAATGTTAGATTATCTGCTGACTTTGAAAGCATAGGTACACTTGTTGATTTGGGCGATGGTAATTATGAAATCCAACTCAATGAAGGCATAACAGGTAAAGATTTAGAAGACCTTGCTATTGATTACCGAGTTGAAGATTGGACTGTAAGTAAAGAGGTTACCTCTCAAACTTTAGATGGTTATAAATCTCACCTTTCTGCTGACATTGCAGATGTAAAAGAAGACGCAGGATTTAATCAATTTACACTAAATAGTTCATTAACTTTTGAGAATGACACGCTATTACAAATTAACTTTACCAGTGAATTATTGAGTGAACAGTTAACAACTCAAATCGGTGAAGAGTTAGCCGCTCTTGGTAAAGACGCTGTTATCGAAAACGGTATTATTCAAGTTGCAGAATATGCGGATGATTATACGGTGCCACTTGAATACTCAAATGATGGTGGTAATACCTGGCATGCAATGACTGTTGTTGCGATTGATACAACGGGCAGTATTCCTCGTCCAATTTTTGGTTTTGAGCTGGCAGCAGGTAATAGCAGTCTTGAGATCCGCGTACCCATTTTTGATGATGTCAGCATTGAGCCAACTGAGTACTTCCGTGCGGAGATAAATGGTGACAATTTTTATGATGAAACCATACTATTTGCTATTGAAGATAACGATACATTAGCTTCTGATTTACCAACAATTGATATCGATTACGTGCTTGTTACCGAAGGACAAGGCGATGCGATATTTACGCTAACGCTAAGTGAAGCTAGTGATGAAGTCATTACTGTAAATTATAGTACCGCAGAACTCTCAGCTAAATTTGGTGAAGATTTTGCAGAAAGCTCTGGCACAGTGACATTTCTACCAGGTGAAACAACGGCGACAATTTCAATCGCAATTACTGATGACTTAATCAGTGAAGGCTCTCCTGAATTTGCTCTAATAAATCTTTCTGATGCAACAAATGCTGTCATCAATGATGCACAAGGTACCTTACGTATCTTTGATAATGATTACCCAGTTGAATTAACGGTTGGCACATCAGAAATCACGGAAGGTGAGCAAGCGGTATTTACGGTAGATATTAGTAAAGATCTTGGTGATGTAGCTGATTCAATAATGTTGGTTAACTTATCACTTTCAGATGGCACAGCAATCGATGGCGCTGATTATGATTCATCAACACTTAAAGTATTTTATGGCGATGCATCTGATCCACAATATTTAAAGACTGATGGCAAGGGTAACTTTATTGTTCCGATTGGTGTAACAAGCTTAACGGTTGTAGTTAATACGATCGATGATAGCACGTCAGAAGCCTCAGAAACCTTTACGCTACATGCAAATGTCGGTGGAAATGAAGCAACAGCTACAGCAACAATTGTTGATAATGATCCTTTGCCAGATGCGCCGACGATTACTGTAGATGCGCCAGATTTAACCAATGATGCGACGCCAACGATCACCGGTACCACCGATGTGGCTGATAACACCATCGTGACCTTGGTTGTCACTGATAAAGATGGCAATACCCAAGAATTTACTGCGATCGTCACCGATGGCGCGTATAGCGCAGACGTACCAGCAGCATTACCTGATGGCGAATACTCAGTTACCGCAACCGTACAAGATGCCGCAGGCAATGAAGCTTCCGCCACCGATAATAATGGCGGTGCGGGTAATGAAGTTGATACCACGTTACCAAGCATCACCGTCGATGCACCGGATTTAACCAACGACAACACGCCAACCATCACAGGTACCACCGATGTGGCGGATAACACTGCCGTGACGTTAGTGGTTACTGATGATCTTGGCAATACACAAACCTTTACTGCGATCGTCACCGATGGCGCGTATAGCGCAGACGTACCAGCCGCATTACCTGATGGCGAATACTCAGTTACCGCAACCGTACAAGATGCCGCAAGCAATGAAGCTTCCGCCACGGATAATAATGGCGGCGCCGGTAATGAAGTTGATACCACGTTACCAAGCATCACCGTTGATGCACCGGATTTAACTAACGACAACACGCCAACCATCACAGGTACCACCGATGTGGCGGATAACACTATCGTGACGTTAGTGGTTACTGATGATCTTGGTAATACGCAAACCTTTACCGCGATAGTTACCGATGGCGCGTACAGCGCTGATGTACCAGCCGCATTACCTGATGGCGAATACTCGGTAACAGCGACCGTGCAAGATGCCGCAGGCAACGAAGCTTCCGCCACCGATAATAATGGCGGT
>PJEL010001460.1_pt1 | contig 23870 bp, 48 predicted proteins | sample 1853271 | NCBI WGS metagenome assembly PJEL01 (sample SAMN08108733, study PRJNA415343) | Invertebrate metagenome, whole genome shotgun sequencing project. | host: Globobulimina | place: Sweden: Gullmar Fjord | collected 2015-08
TGAAAGTATCTGTTATCAATATAATTTTTTAGTTCAGCATTAACATCATACTCAATATAATTTTTTAGTTCAGCATTAACATCATACTTAATATAATCTTTTATGTGTCTAGCATTAAACTCATCACTTAAATCATATGATCCTAGAGGTCCCATTTTTCTTCCTAACTGTAATTACATTATTAAATAACGATTTTAACTCACTATTGTGAGTTATAACAAATATAGAACCAGCTTGCTCTGCCATCTTTGTAAGTAATTCAATAGCAGCTTCAAGGCCTAGTTCATCCAACCCATCAAAAGGCTCATCAAAAAATCTTTGTGGAAAAGCCTTTTGAGAACGAGCACTTACTAAATCTGACATAGCGAAATTAATAGCGAAATCAGCCTTACTCTTTTCTCCACCAGAGTTTCCAATATAATCTGTGGCTCCATTCTTATTGGTAACAGATACAGAAAATGAGTCTCTGACATCACCAGATTTGAGGATTTTCTGAGTTTCAAAAACAATATCTAACTCATTGTTAGTTAGTATCTTTGAGTAATAAGCTACTCTCTTGTTAAGAAAAGGAGTAACTGAGTTAAGAACCATATTCTTCAATCCCTTATTACTAAAACCATTTAACCAAAAATCATAATATTTTTTACGACTATTAGATAAAGCTATAGAAGCTATATATTTTCTAAGTTTCTTTTCCTCTTTCTTAAGTTTTCTTTCTTTTTTTTCTATCATAATTTGATAAGGAGAAACTTCCTCTCGTATTTCATTAATCTCTTTCCAGAGTTCTATTACCTGTTCCTTATACCACTTAACTTCTTTAACTGTTTGTATTTGAAAAGATTTAGTGCTCTTTAAAGCCGAAACGTTTTCTTTTAGTAATTCAGAATTTTTATAATAATCTTCTACTTTACTGTCATAATCTTCTTTTAATTTTAAATACTTAATCTTTTGTTTATCTCTTTTTTTCTTTAACTTACCATTTTTTTCTTCTACTTCACAGAATCTATCATAAGCTTCAGAGAAACAAACTTCTTGATGATTTTTAGTAATTTCTTGATAACAAACTCCACACCTAACACCATACTCTAAGTTCTCAATACTATCACATTCTGATTTTAATGTTCTTACATTATTACATGATATAATATATTTTGAATTAAGATTTTGATACTTTTCCTTTTCTTTTTCTACATTTAGACCTTCAAGATTGAGATCAGCTATATCATCATTATGTTCTTCTAAAGCTCTTTCAGATTCTTTTATCTGTAAGTTCATATGTTTAACTGGAATTATCTGATTTTCATCAAAATCTATAGAAGCGTTAAGATCAGATATTTTTATACGTTTTTTAGTTGCTTTAACATCTAATTGCCTACTAAATCCAGATTCTTTCTCCTTCAGTTCAATGATTTCATCTTCAATATCTTCTATAAAATTGTGTACAGAATTTAAATTATCTGAGTCATCCAAAATAGTATTATTAGTAACTCTTAACCATTCTTTAACAAGATCCTGGGCTTGGGAAAATACATTTGTCTTAACAGTTTGATCTAATATTTTCTTAGACTCAGCATCAGTCATTTCACTGAAGCGTTTAAAAGACCCCTGAGGCATCATAGGACCACGAATAAATGTTTCATAGTCAATTCCTAGTAGTTCATCAATTAGTTCCTGTGTAGTCTTATCAGTCTGTCCTGAGATGTTTTTATAGTCTGAATATAGATGTAACTGGTTCTTAAATTCCTTATGCTTTCTATATCGAATTATTGAGTATGATTTGTTATCACATAAGAATTCTTGCCTCACATAACAATTTTTACCTACTGAAGTATTAATAACTTGATCACTCTTATATCCTCTAACTGTTTTACCCCATAGGCACCATACAAGAGCTTCAAAAATAGTTGATTTGCCAGCTCCATTTGAAGAAGAAGTTGGACTATCACTGTTTTCACCAATAATTAGTACAAGTCCTTGATTATTGAGGTCAATAACTTGTTCTTCCTTAATCCTAAAGAAGTTTTGGATGTATTGTTTTGTGAATATAATCATAATCTAACACATAATCGGTGGATAAGGATTAATGACAGCTCTTTCAAAAGTAATAACTGCTTCCCCAAAATGAATGTAACCTCGTTCAATTTTACCATCATATGACTCCAATAGAGCAGTAAAAGAATCCATTATATCTACTGTTTTTGTTATATCACTAACACTTTTATTGGTTCTTACAATTTTAATGTTATATTTTGTTCCATTTTTAACAGTAGTGTATTCTAAACTCATACTATTTTCTCCAAAACACTATTCCCTATTTCTCTCAAAAGATTTTCATCAAGATCCTCATTAAACTGATCAATATATTTATCAACTAAATCACTTTTATCAGCATTAATGGCAACTATTTCAATATTTTGCTCTTCAGTTTCTATAGGATCAAATTCAACATCTAAAGCTCCCATATCATAATACTTCTTCTGAAGAGTTTCATCATAATTAGCTGTTAATTTGATAAAATTATCTCTGGCATAGGAAGTATCAGGATCAACTAAAAATCTTGGTGAACTCAGTTCACTAAACTCTATTTGATTAGTAATTGTATCCCAAATTAAACAACCTCTCCTATCTCCAACATCCCCCCAGTCTTGGGCCATTGTAGAACCTATGTAATGAACATTATCTGCTAGTAACTGAGGCTTATGATAATGACCCAGAAACACTTGATCAAAATAACTAGGGCATAAATCTTCTACAGATAATAAGATCTTATCTACAAGAACATGATTAGATCCTACTATAGCTTTATTAATTCCTAAGTGTCCTAGAAGAATATATTTAGCTTTAGGATCCTTTTTTAAATGTTTAGTTTCTGATTTTATAATTGTTTTAATGGTTTCTATGTCTGAAGAGTATGGTATTGATAGAGTAAAAAGAGGATCATCATTAGTACCACTACAAGAAGTATGCCATTCAGTATGCCATTCAATATTATCCATGACAGTTAATTTAGGAATATCATTAAATGTGTGAACATTACACACATTTCCTACTTTATTGAGCTGATCATGATTACCCACTAACATATACATCCAATCAGTAACATCAGCTATTTCTGCAATAGCATCATAGGTTAGGTTAAATAGTTGAGTATTAATTGGGTTTCTAATATGAAATAAATCCCCAGCGAAGTAAACTCTTGAAATTCTTTGTAATTTAACAATATTCTTTATCTGCTTCAGAACATCTAAACCATATTCTAATCTTGAGTTTAAGCCTTTATCAGTTAAAGTAGAGTGTGGCTTCCAATTGTGGGAATGGTGATCTGAAAATAAAAGAACTTTCATTTTATACCTACTACACCCATACCATTACAGTGAGGACATTCAACTAAGGGTTCATTAATAGTAGTTATTAATTCTTTTAAATATGTATCAACTTTATTTATAATATCTTCTTTACTATCACCAAATATACCTTTAATTGGAGTATAATTCCTATAATTTTCAGGTGAATAAGTCATTTCAAAACAATCCACAGTTCTATTAGTAACAAAATTTGATCTAAACCTACGTTTTTTATAACTTCTACCCTTACTATTTTTAATTTCTATTTTATTTTCATATGAATTACTTAATCCTATTTTCTTTTTTACTGTAAAACAAAAGTTAAAATCTGAAGTTATTTCTGCTGTTTTACTATCAATATTATCTTTAATGTATGATCTTGTAATATCATACATTTGTCTAGAACTGAGAGAACAGGGTCTTGTGTGTAGTAGTATGTTTGGAAATAGGATTTCATCAATAACTTGATTCTTAGCTGTTACAAAATATTTAGTTCCTGGTGGCTCTTTAATCTTTTCAATATCTAATTCACATATTATTTCTAGCTTAAACTCTACTTCTTCCATAGTATCTGAAATTTCATCACATTCTAATTTATATAGAGATTCCAAATGTGCATATTCTTCTTTAAAAGTTCTTTCATAATCATAAATACTTGAAACTTCATCACGTTCTAACATAAAAGGTATTTTATTACTTTCTAAACTAGGATCAATTAGTTCATATCTATGGTTAATGCTAGGGTGGGAAACTAATTTTTCTATTATTACCAAACTCTCAACAAAATACCAATCCTTATGAAAAGTTTTTTTAGCTAATTCACCATCAAAAAATTTTTTCTCAATAACTTTACAACCATAAGAATTTACTTTTTTATCACTTATGTATAAACCACTATTAGTTTTTATTCCTATTAGATCTAATTTTTCATTCATTATTTTTCTCGTTGTTTCTTTCTTTTAGCATGATCTAATCCAGCAATCTCTTCATTGATACAATCCAAAATACATTGAACATCAAATAAGCTAACTGCTTTGGAATACTTTTCCTGAGTCTTCATAATAAATTCTTTAATTTCATCATAAGCTCTTTCCCCAACTTTGAGAGGAGAATACATTAGTTCCCATTCCAATGGGTTCTCAACAGGATCTGGTCTTTTTGTAAAAGTTTCAAACTCCTTACAAGGTTCTGTGTCAATTTCTTCCATTTCTTCATGGTGTAATAATATATCACTCATTTTACTAAATCCTCAAATTTTTTATTGTAAGTACTGATTACTTGTTTAATTAGTGAGCCGTATTCGGGATGACTCACAACTTTTCCCATATATTGATTCCAATTTTGAAAACCAATTTCTTCATCATCTGAAGTTTTCCAATATTTCCAACCACCAGCAACTCTTATAATTTTTTGTTTTTGAGCTTGCTCCATAATAGTGTAGTCATTACTAAAACCATAACCACCGATGCAAGGAACTTTTACAGTTCTTAGATGAGGAACCATCTTATTTTTAATAATTTTAATTTTAATAAATTTTCCTATTTCCACTTTATCATCTCCTACTGAAGCACTAATCGCTTCAGCAGCGGTTAATCTAAGTCTTAATGTACTAAGAAATTTAATCTTCTCACCACCATAAGTTTCTAGGGGATCTCCAAACTTAACTCCCATTTTATAGTAAACATGATTATTAAACATTAAATTAATCTTTTGTTTAGCTATTTTACCAGTTGTTCTACGGAGATTCTGGCTAACTACCTTAGCACAAGCAGCATAATGCTTATCACTAGCCTCACCGTATAATTCTGTCTCTGTTGGAGTAGCTCCTACTGAATCCCAACCAAGTGTAATAAGTTGTTTATTATTTTGGTTTTCCCTAACAATATCAATAAACTTCTCAAATTTAGTAAAAACTTCTTCAACAGTTTGACAATCAATAATAATCAATTTAGAGAGATCTACACCAAGTTTTTCAAAATAATCTAAGTCAAGAGCTTTTTCAGTATCTGCTATTGCTGCTATACCACCTTTTGCTTGTGTTTCAGCCATTATATGGCCCATAAGGGTTGTTTTTCCACTCTTATTCTTACCAGCAACTTCTGTAAGCCTACCGAAAGGGATAATAGGTCTTGGTTGTACTAATCCACCAGCAATAGCAGAATCTATCATAAAATTTCTAGTAGTCACCCAGTCATTAATTTTATATAAGATGGTATCAGAGTCTGGAACTACAGTAGATCCTTTACCAAATGAGGTTTCCATTTTACCAACAATATCTTTAATAATATCATTAGTTTCTGTTTTGCTTGATTTTTTCCCTGCTTTTTTAACCATTATATACCCCTAAAAAGTGTGTATTGGGTCTAGTCCAACCAAGCTTAGAGGATAAGCCCCCAGACCCAATACACAAAATAATCTATTGCATAGCTTCTACTAAACGTTTTTCAGTATCTGAAAGCTCTTTAGCAGCATTTCCCTTGCCTGCAGTAGTTTTAGCCTTTCCTGCAGTCTTTCCTTTACCCTTACCAGCAGCTTTACCCTTACCAGCAGCCTTTCCTTTAGCTTTTCCTGCTGTTTTTTTGGCTGCTTTTTTAGCAGCAGCTTTCTTTTTAGCCTCTTCAGCCTTCTTAACAGCAGCTTCAGCTTCTAAGCGATCCTTATTAGTTTTACCACAAGATTTAAAATAGAGACATTCTTGACAAGATCCATCATCTTCTTCATATTCAACATCCCAACACTCAGCTACAGCTTCCTTCTCTTCAGCAGTAGTAGGAGTAGGATCTCCATCAGTTACTAATTCCTCTTCAACCTCTACCTCTTCAACATCATCAACTTTCTCTTGAACTTCTTCATGAGCAGGTAATTCAGCTACAGCCTCTTCTGGTTCACCAGCAGCCAATTGAAGTTTAGCATCCTCATAATCAATACCTTCTAGAGCAGCGTGAAGCATATAAGGCTCAGCTGGAGGTTTTAGGAGATCAATATCAGGAAGTGCTGGATCTAATTCAGGAGCTTCTGAGTTATCACGTTCAGCACTCACTCGGTATTTAGTATCAAGTTTTCCTTTACCAGCACGATCAATTTTAATGTTACATCCAATTTCTGGATCAGTAAAATCAATATCAGCATAAATAGCTAGAAGATCATTAAATACTGTTACACCAAATGAATATTGTTGAATTTTTAAAGAACCTAACTTAGGAATATCATCCCTTCCAGCAGCTTTTAATTCTTCAATATTTTCCTTAGTCCAAGTGGGATCTTTCAAATCTGTTATATTAATAACATGAGATTCTTTAGCTCGTTGATCTTTAGCTAAAGCCATCTCTGCAGGATCACCACTAGCTTTCTTCTCCCTAAGATCTTGACATACTAAACAAGGTTTCCCGCCTGGAGGAGTTTTAGCTGGACACACTGGGGCCTTAGTATTCTCATCATCAGGTCCAACTCCCCAATGCTGCCAAACATCCTTCCAAAATTGCCCTTTTGAAGGTCCATCATTAGTCCAAGCTGGCCATACTCTAATAAGAGATATACCAACTTTAGGGGTCCAATAACTTGCCCTCCCAGCTGACCGAGCATTGGCTTTTGCTACCTCAACTTCTTTTCGTTTAAGAATTGCTTCCCTATTATTCTTATAACCCATTAATTAACTCCTTATCCTTTTTGAGGATCTAATTTAGTTTCTACTTCTTTTTCAATTTTTTCTACTTGTTTAGAAGTGTCATAATCTCCACCTCTTTCAAAACATCTTTTAGCTGCTCCTAAATAATTTTTTCCTTCCTCTATTTCTCTCTTTGACGGTGCACTCATCCTATACTCCTTTTTTCTTTTTACCTACTGATTTACCAACTTTACCAATAGCTTTTTGTGTTTTTATTCTTTTTTGTACTGATTTTGGTGGAACCATATTTACTGATTCTATTTTGTTAATTTTCTTTTCTTTCTTTTGTTCTCTATCTTTTGCTAATCTAATAGCTTTTAATTTAGCTCTTTCTTTCATAATAGTAGGATCAGCTGAAACTTCCGCTCGATAGTTAGCTCCTAATGAAATTAACATTTCCTTACGTTGTTCGAAAGCTTCTTTACCAGCATGAGCTAAATTATACTGTTTTCTAATCTCTGCCAAAGCATTCTCAGCTATTTGGTATTCTTGGTTAGTTAGAACCTCATTTTCTACCATTTTCTCAGTCTTCTTTGTTCTTGAGGCTTTCCCCTCTGCCCTAGCATTAGCGTCTGTAATAGCATATAATCTTTTTAGCTCCATCTTCTTTACTTCATAAAGATCTTTTGCCAGAGCCTCTACAGCTGCCCACCAGGCGAACTTACGAGGTTGTTCCATAAACTCATCATCCAAGTCATTATCATCAATAATTAAATCTGTATAAAGCTCAGATTTATAATTTTCTTTATCAATAGTTAGATTAATTTCTATCCCACTGAAGTTGTTTCTTAATTCTTTTGTCATTATTACTCCCTCTAGCAAAAAGTTGTGTTACAAAGTACACACTCATCACCCCAAAATATTTTATTATTTCTGGCGTCTTTTAAATCTTGTTTAGTCATATAGATTAATGGTTTATAAAATTGTAATTTTTTTGGATCAATTATCTCCATAGTATGGTAATCTGGTTCATCAACCTCATGACAGATAAAAATATAACCACCACACACGGGACAACTATCTATGTATTTCATTTAACATTATCCCCTATAATATTGTGTAGGTGTCTAATCTCATTACATAAATGTTTAATCATTTGGTATTCCATTGTATTACTACTAAAACGGCTATGCATTTTCCATGTATTATCCATATATTCTATTCTAATATAATCAATACCTTTATAAGTAGTTGAAGTTATTCTAATAGGTACACCAATATCAATGATATCCCAATTAAAGTTATTACCTTCATAAATAACTTTCATAAGGCACCATGTTTATCTATAGTGTAAGGCCCATTGATCCATGTAGTAACAGTTTCCCTGTATAAACCAGTGTAGCGTCTATACCATTTGTCTTTTGATTTATCAGCTTTTTCTTTTGTAGACCAAAAATCCAAAACCATTAGTGAACTTGTACCAATACGACCATATACTGTCCAAATTTTCATTTCTTTTCCTTAGATAGAAATAGAATATTAAGAGGTGTTGTATTTTCTGTAATTTCCATTTCACCATTATTAATTTTATAAATAGAACTAGCCAATATTAAAATTGCGTCTTTAATCTCTTCAATCTTTTTTTCTTTCATCATAACCTCAGTCAATAAGTGATCCAATTTTGTCTTTTATTAAGTTTCTAATATCTTCTTTAGTGTCTTCTGAAGCGGTTAGTTTAGCTTCTCGTTTAATAACTGCTATAAGATGTGTAACTAACTTAATATCAACACGACCTCTAAACTCGGCTTTTAATTCCTTTTTATCCTCTCTTAAAGTGGCTAATTCACCTTCAATATTAAAGTATCTAGTTAAATACTTAGTTACTTCATCTGCATCAAAAGCGATTTCTTTAGGTTCTTTGTTCCCTTTTTGTCTAATAAAACTAGGCAATTTATTCTCCTTCTAACTTTACTTCAGTTATTTTAATATTACAATCTTTTGCTACTTCAAATACTGTTGTATCCCTATATAATTTATTATAAAAAATTTCTTTAATACCTGCGTTAGCAATCATTTTAAAGCAGTTCCAACAGGGGGTATGGGTAACATATATTGATGCTCCATCTACAGCTACCCCATTCTTAGCAGCTTGTACAAGTGCATTACACTCGGCATGGACTGTTCTTTGGCATCCTTTATTAACCATCATATGTCCTACAGAAAATTTTTCAACATAAGTACCTAATTTATTACATTTATTACACCCTATATAATGATAAATATCAGTATCATCTTCTAAATCAACCTCTATAATATTTCCACAGTAACTACATTCAAAATACCTTTCAGGTCCACTGCAATGAGGCATTCCTCTGATACTTCCATTGTAACCAGTTGTTAAAACTGTTTTATCCTTAACAATAACTGCACCAACATAGAGCCTATCACAAGTGCTTCGTTTACTAGCTATCACAGCCATCTGCATAAAATATTGATTCCAACTAGGTCTTTTCATTTTATTTCCCTTGCTTTAGCAACTAATTTGTTATTTATGTAAATCTTATTATAGTTACCAGATGAATTACCTTCTAAAGTTATACTTACAATACCTAGAGTATTTACATGAAAATTACAATCCATATTTTCAAAGTATTCACCTCCTGGACAGCTATTTGTATTAAAAGTATGGATGCAGTGTCTACACTGATTCAAATGAATACATTTTTACATTTATCCATCATTTATGGATCCATCGAATCAAGGCCATACTCATTAAAATCCCAAATACCAATATCACCTTCTAAAGTAAAAAATTCTTCTTTTAGATAGGAATTTAAATATTTTCTTACATATTCATTATTATAAGAGTAATAGTAAGTAATTTTTTTAAACTCTTCTAATTCTTTTTTAGCTTTTTCTTGATCTTCGTTACTTACATATCTAGGTTCATGGATTTTCCTTAGCAATGTAAGTTCTTTTAGAAAAGCCATTCTTTCAACAGACATAGAAGGACAACAAAACATAACTAAATAATGTTTATCATGTAAAATTATTTCGCTAGCCGGTAATAAAACTCTTCTAATTTTATCTCTTTTTACTAACTTATTAAAAATTACAGCTAATTTTTCTGAAAGCATTTTAGCGGTATCAGGATGCCACATACTACTAAGATTAGTTTTTATTTCTTTAAAAAAATATAAGCATATATGGTTAGCTCTCATAATTTCTCTATAACCAATTAGATCATGGTACTCTTCTACTGAAGAATAGGCCGGACAGTTATAAACTTTTTTAGCCTCTTCAGTTAAATTATTTTGAAAGCTTTCAATTTCTTCAATACTATTGAAACCGTGTTTTAAAAAAGATGAAATTATAGTTCTGATAGTTCGATCTTCTTTCCAATTATACTCTTTCCAAATATTTTTCATTTTAAACCTCTTTCTTATCCGTCATAACCAAGCCTTCCTATTACTTCTTGCATGATTAAATTAACATCACTTTCTCTAACTTCTATATTACCATTTGTAAACACTTTACCAGCAATATATCCTGCTTGTATTAAAGCTTTTTCTATGTCACGTTTCCAACTACTGTTTTCTAAAGGTTTTTTACCACTGAAGCATTCTTCCTCAGACCACAATGTACTAAGGAGCTTAATCAAAAACCATTCAATGGTTATATCTTCATTTAGATCAGTAGAATAGAATTCTAGCTGACTTATTTCATAGAAATTAATCTCTCTCATAATTCTTCCTAGTTTTTGTAAGCATAGTATGTCACATATCTAATTTCATGTCAATGTTATATAATATTTCTTCTAAAGAGTATGGTTTTTTCTCATCACTAGTATCATAACCTACATCCATAGACAGGCTACACGGATCATCATAAAGGTTTCCATGACTATGGGCATAAAAATTTAAACTTCCGTAGTGAGAACGATCCCATACTCTATGAGCATAATGTGATAACCATATAAGCATGTTACCGCCATTATTTAATTCATGATCAGATTTAATCTTAAGCATATAAGTATCTTTAACCCAACACACTCCAGAGCATTTGTGAATATGATGGTCATGGTTACCACGAATTAAACATAAGTTGCCGTTTAACCTATCAATAATTTCTTGAGTTTTAGGTTTATTTCCTATAACTAGATCCCCAAGATGATAAACAGTATCTTTACGTGATACAACAGAATTCCATTCAAGTATCATAGTCTCATTCATCCTATTAGTAGCTTCTTCTAATACTTCAGAATCTTCCTCCTCAATATCACAATAACCTCTTAATTTAGCCATAAGATAATGATAAAAATGCATGTCTGCCCAGAAAAATATCATGTTATTGCACAATCACAGTGTGGGCATATTGTAAAATATGCAGGGTCCTGTTCCCATAAGAATTGAACGTTAATGGGACACATCTTTAACATTGAACTCATTCCTGGAGTTTCCTGTGTAAATTCACCTTTAAATAATCTAATATCATCAGACATCCATGTTTTTACATTAGTCATATCCCCACCACAATCAGGACATTGATTTTTCGGATCAGCAGCAGACCAACACTTTTTATCATGTACCCAAAATTGCTCTTTTTGATTGTCAATTTCAAGACATGTCCTACAAGGTTCTTTACTTGGTTGAAGTTTCCAGGACTCGCAGTTTTTACAATCTTTCATTTTTACTCACTATCTTTAAAATTTTATTATAAAAAGGAGTAGTAATTTCTCTACCAACAGCTAAAGCAAGTTCATAATTATAAAATTCTTTTTCTAACTTATCGCTGCATTCCTGACACAGATTTATTTCCTCACTTAATTCAACAGCGTCTTTTTTACAAACATCACAATATTTCTTACCAAAGCATCGTTCCCATCCTTCTCTATAGGCTGGTGTAGCTACAGGATCATTAACTGTAAACGGAGTTGGTTGTAAGTATTTAGTCATTTTTCTCTGCCTTTATTTTATATAGTGGAGATGAATAATAAGTACAGTTACATGTATTTTTATTTGTATGCCTATAACAAGAACCTGATTTATGTTCTGCACTTAAATGATTAAAAGATGGAGCTGTAGTCATACCTTTTGGTTCTAATTCTTTACAAATTTTATAACAATCCGTATCAAAGGTTGTCCCACAATCACAACCACCTAATAAAACAACTAATAAGATTAATTTTTTCATCTTTTTCCTATTTTGTAATAATTTTCTGCAGCTAATGATGAAGAGCTTAAAAAAGAATTTATAGCTGAAATTATATAAATAAAATCTGTCATACACTTACTTTCATCATAAAAATAGTAACCTAAGTTAAGTAGGATAAAATAAGCCACATAAAAATAAATAAAATATTTTAAAAATAGTTTAATATATTTTTTCATTTTACTTTTTTCATAGTTACTTCAAATTTAGGATTAGAATAATATACACAATGACAAGTGCTATCATCATTCATATAACAAGTTGATCCTTTCATTAAATTTTTCATTTTTCTATAAGCAAGAGCTGTTTTAACTCCTTCTGGTTTAAGTTTATTACAGAATTTAAAACACTCCCAATCAGAAGAAGTTGTTGAACAACCACCTAATAAAACGGCTAATAAAATTAATACTTTACTCATAATCGTTTAATCTCCAGTCATTTAATACTCTCTCATCATCAAGTGCTATATCTAGTAACCAATAATCAACATAAATATCAAAAAACGGTTTTGGAGGAATTTGTTCAAAATTTTCATATACTTCAAAAACGTCTCCCTTCTTAGTTAATAAGACAAAATTAGGTAATCGCTCTACAGAAAATAGATCAGCTAGTTCAGGATTCATATTAATCTCAGATACATATACATTAAAAGAAGCTGAATGAGTGTTTTTATATCTATCAAACATATGATCAATTTCTCTACATGGGCTACACCAATATGCTGCAAAAATAAGAACAGTATAATCATAGCCAGAGTCTAAAGCATATTCCAGACCTTCATCAAATAATATAGCTTGTTCATAGTCTTTAATGGTGTATATTTTTTGAATATCTGGAATATCATTACTATACTTATTACTTACTTCTTTAGTAGTTTGTTCAACACCACATCCACTCCATAAGAAAATTGCTAATCCCCAAAACACTAAACATACTACCCAAATTAAACTCATTTTAAAGTATTTCATTTTCCAACCTTATTACAAGGAACTGAAGTCATTGCTAAACCGGTTTGGTTTGCTTGACCTGTCTTACGACTAGCTACAATGGCATAACACAACCCATAAGAATCTTTAAAATAACTAAGCTTCTCTGCATACTTACTTGTATTAGTAACTTTAGATGGTTCAACAGAACAAGCTGTTAATGTAAATAACATAATAAAAACTGACAATAATTTTTTCATGATATTTTCCTTTTTAATAGCTTTAAGATTCAAAAACCATTTCTTTAACAGTTAAAGGGTTTATTAGTTCATCATGGTCAAAAGCAACATAAAAAACACCTTTATCAAGATGATCTTCAGTGCGATCTATAATAAAACCTTTATAACCATCTTCATCATCAGGAACTTTTTGATAAACAACATTATAATGTTGAAAATATCTATACACACCTAAAACCTTAAACTGTAAACGTTCTTTCTGATTTACTACAACTTTCATGATATTTTCCTTTTTAATTAACCCCAATAACTACACAACCACCAACCGATTTTACTATTAATTTCTATTCCCATAAATTCACAAAATTTATTAATTTTTTTAGCCCAATGAACTGAATAATCTAAACTATGGATTTGTACTGGAGAACCTCTCCAAGCTGTTTTGTATGTTTCTTTAATAATAACAGCATACATAGGATAATCTCCACTACAATGAGATACTACATCTATCCCTAACTCTTTTATAATCTTATTTTTCTTATCCCTCCAAATAACATAATTTTTATTATCATTTGTATAATCAGGCTCTTTAATACCTAATTTTATCATATAAAGTCTTTCCCAATCCCAATCATTTTCTTCATTAAGAAAATCAGTATCTTCGTCTAACATTACACCGTAAAATAGATAAGCATCTGTACTTGTACTCATAATATTTCCTTTTTTATTTGATAACTATGTTGTGACTTCAACAGAAGGTTTGTCAACCCCACATTTGCTACAAACTGAAGAAGTTAATAAAGTAATAAACTCGTGGTTACATTCTGGTTCAGATATAGCTTCAATAATTACTTCAAATGACTCATAACCACCAATAACATACCACCCAGGCCTATTTTCATAGTACATTTCTACAAAACCATGAAAAAATCCATGAACTCTACCAAAACCAGATTCTTTAAAAGTCCACTCATTGCTATGGTAGTAAACATAGTCACCTTCCTTCAAATTATTAAACTCTTCTTTAGTCATAATTTAAGCTCTTTCTTATCTGCCCAATTAGTTGTTGAATAACAAACATCTGTTACCATAGGGATAATAAAATCCCAATCTTCCATAAGATCCTTAATAGGATTTAATAAATGAAACTCATCCTTATGTAAATACAAAGCAATTTCATCATGAATAGGCATAATAATCTTAGTTTTAGATTCCTCTTCCCTCAAAAAATTGTAAACACGAGTCATGGCTATTTTAAATAGATCAGCACATGATCCTTGAATTTGAGTATTCGTGAACTGGCGTTCAATTCTTTCTATTTTCCATTTATTTGATCTAATAGGATGTTTTAATAGTGCCTCAAGCTCTGGAAAGCGCCTCCATCGACCGAAATAGTTTTGTCCTTGGAAATACTTCCTTATAAACATCTTCTCCCCTACAATCCACTTACGCACTCCTTTAAACTTTTTAAAGTAGGAATCCATAAACACCTGACACTGCTTTTGAGTATATATTTTATCTGGAGTTGATATCCTTTCTGCTAATGTTTTAGCTGTTCCCCCATAAATAACCAAAAACTGTATCATTTTCCCAATCCCTCTTTTAGCTTTTATTTCAGCATAATCAGGATGGTCTTCATTTTCTAAAATAGCTGATACTTCATCATAATCTAAATCAAAAACTTCACACATAGTACGGGTATGTGTATCTTCGAAAGTTTTTGTATAGGTATTAATTAGGATAGGATCTTTGGACATGATCCCTGTAAAACGAACCTCCATCTGAGAAAAGTCAATAAAAGCAAGTATATAGTTGTCTTCAACTACAACTTCACCACCACAAACAGGACATTTAGTTGGTATAATAACATGCTTACCTTCATAAAAACATTTTACACATTTAACTTCCTTCGGAGGGATGAAAGATGATCTGATTAATTTATCTTTTTTATCAATATTTTGGAGGTTCGGTTGACGAGAACTCAAACGGCCTGTACGAACCATTTGATTATAGTTACAATGTAACCTATCTTCTGTATCAGCTTTTTCAACAATAGAATCTACGAAAGTATTTTTCTTCTTAACTAGGGAACGATATTTTAAAATCTTCTCACAAATTTCATGTTTCCTGGATAAACCTTCCATTACTCCAGCATCTAATGAAAAGTTCTTCTTGCTTTTACTTAATTTAGTTAGTTTAATACCAATACGCAGAAAGGCTTCTACCATTTGCTTGGTTGAGTTGGTATTAATATCCCCTAAAACTTCTTTAATTTCAGCATCCAACTTAGTATATTGTATTTCTAATTTTGGACCAAGTTCTTCCATATAAGGTCTATTAATAAATACACCCTCATGCTCAATATCTAATAAACATTTCATGAGATTGGTTTCAGTTAGATATAAATTAGTAAGATCATTTGATCCAGTTATCTGTGGCCACATATTCTTAAATACCATAAGACCATAGTGGGTATCACTGGCAGCATATGGTACCATCATTTCAATAGGAATATACCCATAATGAACATCAGCTTTTTTAGTGGGAAGACTTTCATCTTTTTCTTTTTTACATTTTCTAGCAAATTTACCACGAAAATCATCTATTAGATGCTCCCATTTACTAGCATCTTGATGTACAATTGTTTTAGCTAAATCCTTTAGTTTATGTGAACCATTCTCATCTAATAAACCAGCCATAAGAAGGGTATCATAAACTATTCCCCTCATTTCAATACCTTCGTTTAAAAGAAAATGACCATCAAACTTATAATTATGCCATGTAGTACTAATAGATGGATCTTCAAAGAAAGTTTTAAGATCCTCTATAATATTGTCTATATCAAGTTGCTTCTCTTCTGTAGTGTGTCTAATAGGTATGTAATAAGAGTGTTCTGCAGACCAACTGAAGCTCATACCAATAATTTCTTTGGTAGTAAAATCAAAGCCAGTTGTTTCTGTATCACAGGCCACCAACCTCTGTTTCATTAACTCCTTAAAGAAGTCTTTCCATAGGATCATTGTATTGATGAGATGATACTTACCCCCTGCTAACCCTTCCCAGGTTCTAACATTGTGCTTGGTTTTCATTGCTTGTGTAGTAAATTTGAAAGGTGTTATCATAGTTCTCCCTTTGTAATACTTTCATAAGTGCTGGTTTAGATTTTTGGTTCTCCACAATATTTACAAACTGAAGAAGTTAGTAATTCAATAAATTCGTGGTTACAAACTGATTTAATTAATATAAAATAATCTTTTTCATTTTCATGAGCATAAACTGTTTCATTATATTTTACATACATAGTATTTGAACTATGATCTTTACTTGTTGTTTTTGCTTTTTTGTCCCATACTTGATCCCATTCTTTTGCACTAACTACAGTTCCTGTTCTATGCATACAGTTCCAGACTATATCTCCTAATTTAAATGCATTCATAATATTCCTTTAATCAGTGAAGTAAGTTGGTTTAGATATTATTGTGGTTCTCCACAATATTCACATATATAATTGTTTAACATTAAAATATACTTATGATTACATCCAGCATCTTTTTTGGTTGTAGATATTAATTCAATAATATCTACAGCGGTATCTCCACCATAAGAATGAAAGTATAGTCCACAGATTGTACTATCATGTTCTACAAATACCCTATAAGGTAAAGAAGGATCATATTCTCTTTTAAAGCTAATCCAATCTTCAACACTTATGACAGTACCTAAGACTTGAGTTTTTCTATGCCTAACTCTATCACCAGGTTTAAATAGTATTTTCATCTATATCCTCATTTAAAGTAAGATTCCAACTTGTAGAAGGTGAGCAGTAAATTACTTCATCACAGAATTCAAAAACAAATCCTTCTGCATCTGTTGCATATCCTTCTAAAAATTTCTTTCCAATACATTCATACTCATCACTATAGAGGTTAACAATTTTTCCTTCATACTTTTTAAATGCATTCATAATATTCCTTTAATCAGTGAAATAAGCTGGTTTCTTAGCTCTAGCTCTTTCCCAGTTTCTCTTAAAATTTTTCTTACTATCATCTAAACTACGTTGTTTAAGCTTCTCACTCCTCACTGAAGGATCATTACACACTCCTACTAAGGCAGATGTCAAAACTTTTTCTACTTCCTTAGAACGGCACTCAGGGCACTCTGGGGTATCATTACTCTTAAGTTTTAGGAATTCAAAATCTTCCCCACATTCTGAGCATTTATAATCTGATAAAAATGGCATTATTCCTCCTTCTATTTTCCACAATCTTCAAATCTTCTCATTTCATTTATTGTTATTTTTCTTTTAACTTCTTTACCAACATCAATACCACATCTATTAGCAATACCGAAACAAACAATAATTACATCAGCAATTTCTTCTTCCACAGTACCTACTTTAGAATCTTTTCTAACCCTCATACCTTCACGTTTTCTGACAGCTTTAAAAAGCTCACCAATTTCTTCACCTAAAATAAGACATTTTTGGATATTAGTCCCATTCTTATAACCACATAGTACTTCCATTTCATCAACTAATTTTTGTATATCTTTCATAATTCCTCCTTTCCACAGTGTTTACAGCATACACTATTAAATAGTGGTATAAACTCATGCTTACAACTATCATCTATATCTTGCCAAGATAATATAACATGTTTATTCCATACCCACCAAGTTCCTCCTGATGGTGTTAATACTTGTAAAGATTGATCACTATCGAGGTCTGGTCCAGGTAAGTAAATTATATCTGTTACCTTAAAAAGATGATCTTCATTTATTTTCTCTTTTGAATCTCTTGTAACTTCAATAAAAACTTTGGAATTAGGATTTATTTTTATATATTCAGGGGGATTTTCTACAATTTCTTTTCTAGTAATCATAATTCTTCCTTTCCACAATATTCACATACACGGTTATTTAACATTAAAATATACTTATGATTACAAGATGGTTGTTCATTAATAACTATATCATAATAATTATAAGTAGTGTAACCAAAACCACATGGAGATAATTTATTATACTTAACATAAACATAGTCTTCACCCTTAGAGTAGTATTCAAAACTATATTTATGTCTACTTGCCTCATAATTTTCTTTAATCCAATCTTTTAAAGGCATTGTATGACCGTAGTAGCCTTCTTTATTAATAACTAATGTTTTATGTTTTAAATTCTTAAATTCTTCTTCTGTCATTCATATTCTCCACAGTGTTCACAACATCTATTATTTAACATCAGAATATACTTATGATTACAAGATGATGAGATATTAGAAGATCCATCTAGTATAGTGTAATATGTTGGCCTACTCCACTCATATTTACAATTTGAATACACATACTTATCATACTCAACATAAACTTGATCTCCATTGTATTCAAACTCTTCTTTTTGAATATCTGGTTGAGTTACCTTTTTTCTCCTAAACCACTCCTCAAACTCCATTGTTACACCATTACCCCCATCTTTATCTACAACTCTAGTTCCTGGTTTTAAATTCTTAAATTCTTCTTCTGTCATCTTAGAGCTACCTTATGTAAGTGTTTTAAAATATATTTAGCAAACTTAATAGCTTGTTTCTGGCTGTTAATATAAGTTCGGCTAACAAATTTTTTATATACATGATCCCTATCAATAATAGGTACTTTCTTAGTCTTAAACCCTAGTTTACCTAAAGGAACTGCTAAATCTCTATGTAAATCAATCCATGTTCCTTTTTTAGTATTCACCCACATTCTTAGGGTATGGATTCCTTTATAAAAATATAGATGATAAGAAGATCTTCTAATAAGCTGAAGATGATTACCAAACTCAAATATAAAAGCTTGTTGTGCTTCCCACCTGTCTTCTAAACCAGTTTGTTTACCATAATCATAATTTTCAATATCTGGTGGGCTACCTAGATCCTCCCAAATTAGTTTGACTATTTTATCAGATGGTCTACCAAGATCTACATAATCTTTAGGTCCTTGTTTTTCTTTTACCTTCTCACTTCCCTCAGTATCAACAATTTTAAGCTCACCTTCAGCTTGTTCAAACCCAATTACTTGGTGGTAACCTTGTTCACAGAAAGATCTTAAATCACATTCTATTTCATCACAATATTCATCATCATACCAAAGCCTTATAAAACATTCACAATCATTTATAGCTTGAATAACTGCTGGAGAGACTGATTTCTTAATTCTATTAATAGCTTCTTGATATAGGTCTTTCTTTTTAGGCTCTTCTATCTTTTTCTCACCAAACTCTTCTATAGTATCATCCTTCTCCTCTTTTTTCTTATTAGAAGGGCAGACAAATAAGGACATACTATCATTCTTCATTTTCTATCTCAATTAAAGTTTCTAAAAATTGCTTTGGTTTAGCTAGGGCTATAGCTGATAACTCAGGTTTCAACTTAGTAAACCGTCCTTTAGCCCAAACTTCCTCACGCTTATATGGTTTTATACTCTCACTATGTAATGAATAATATATTTCTACTATAATACTCCCATGACAAACTTCACAATCATAGTCAGTAACTTTTTTTGTTGTTGGTCTACCTAGAGATTTACCCCAACGTAATAAAGTTTCTGTCATGAAATAATATCCTTAGATTTTTGTAAAGTTCTAACTACTTTCATATTACTAACTCCTAAAAATTCAGCATAATAAGATGTAATTATTTTAGTATTTCTTTTATCCCTAATAAAATTTAAAAAATCTGAAGAGGGTTTAGTATATAAATTAAATATTTTTAGTTCTTTCTTATTTAATTTAGATTTAAGTTCTGTATAAATTTCAAAAACGTGTTGATCCTCATATACAAGAGACATATTACTATAATAAGCTTTCTCAGCTATCTTCCTTCTAATGTACTTATTAATTATAGTCTTCCTTAACCAATTTAATCTAGTGAATAAATAAGTAGTATATTTACTACCATTATCTGGATTCCAATTATTGTATGCTTCTACAGCACATACCCACCCTTCAGAAACAAGTTCTTCATATTCTAACTTATATTGTTTATTAAAGTTTGTAGCAAATGAGTTTATTATTCGGCTACAACCATTTAAATATTCTATCATTATTTAAACTAGATACCAGTTTCCCTTTTGTTTTGGAATTTTATAATTAAAATGATTTTTTAAATTATTTGAATCTACATAGAGATTATCAACAAACAATTTCCAATTTTCTCCATAAGTATCAGGTGTTAATTCTAATGTTGTAAGACAACCCATTATTTTTTTATCATCACCACGGTAATGATGAATTGTTGGTTTATTATGTATTAAACAACTATAAATTAGTAAATATCTTTTACCACACATTATTACTCCTTAAAATTTTTAATTATATTTTTATCCAAATAGCTTTAGGATCAGGTAACCTTAATTCAGCCCTATTTCTTATATCAAACTTACTCCCATTGTAGAGTGTAATATATTCTTTATCATTAATAGCGTCCCATGTTACACCTTGATTATTCATTTCTTTTAATAATGTTGATAAACTTGTTGTTTCATAACAATATAGACCATCAATATCGTTCCATATTAATGTATACATATTACTCCTTAAAATTTTTACAACCTAGTTTAGTACAACAGAAGCTTGTGAATAACTGATCACCAGGTGATCCACATTCACTACAAACTCCATTGTAAATATGTATTACAATAGGTTTATCTAACTCTACATATTGACCTGCTGTAGGAGACCTGTTTTCCCAAATTTCTTGTACTCGCTTTAGTGTAAATTCTGAAATATAATCTGTAGATTCATATTTAGTAATTTCTAATGGATTAATCTTACCTTTAGTTTGCAGTTCAAACATAATATCTAAAATTACATATTTATCTAATTCTTCTTTAACTTCTTCAATATTATGAACCCATATAGGTTCTACAGCATCACCTCTAAAATCTATATAATCAGCAGATTTTAATGTCTTTAAATCATTAACCTTATTAAATTCCATCATAGCCTCAACTCGTCCACAAGTATGTTTTGGAATTTCAATAGGAATCCATGGTTTTGGAGTTTCAATAATCCTAATATTTTCAAAAGCCATTTTATCCACAAGACTACCTGGTTTCCAAGGTCTTAATACCTCAGGATCAGTACACAGCTTATCACCATGTAATTCTAAAGTAACTATTGTATCCATAGCTTCTTTAATTGTAGAATAATCCTTACTCCCATTACCATGTTCATCCTCAATACATATTTTAGGTTCAACACATTTACCAGTATCAAGATTAACTTTAACTGTATCTGCAAAGATATTAAATTTATGACGATTATCCATTTATTTCTCCACTAGCTTTATTGATTTTCTCTGAAGATTTGTATCCTGGATTACTTTTTACAGTAATATTATCATTAAATTTGACAACACCTTTATCATATTTAAAAGAATTAGTATACTTACTTATATCACACTTTTGATTAGGAATAGCTTCTGATGTATGAAGCGTGTCTAAATCAAGCTCTGCATCATATGGTATAAAATCCATACCACAATCAGGGCAATAAAATCCACCTTCAGGATAATCTACACCATTTTCATGGAAGCATTTTGGTTCCTCACCTATTATACCACATACTTCTAAAATATCATTTTCTAATTTCTTTTTCTCAACATCATTCATCTGTCGCACCATAGAACTTCTTTTTTCTTAGGATCTATCATTTTATCAACTGGTTCAGCAACAATCCTAAAAGATCCAGTAGGGCATTCTATATAAACATTTGTTTCCACTTTTACATTGTACCCATGCTTATCATATAAAATTGAAGACATATGCCAAATTTCTCTCTCAGCTATTGTCCACATTTGTTCTTCAGAATATCTCATGTAACCTCCTTATTAGTCACAGCGGCAGGACTTGCACCTGCATCTCCTAACTACAAGTTAGGGTTCTACTATTTTGAAACCAGTTATCTGCAGTTCATGGTCCCATACTTAAACTACGCTGTGATATGCCACAGTCCCTACATGGAAGAAACATGAAAAACTCCATGTAGGCATTACAACACCGTGGGACTAGTTATAGTCCAGACTTACTTATGAACTACAACGCAACTGGTTTTAGCAGTTGCTTAATCGTGATTCCGGCGAGATTCGAACTCGCGATTCTCAGATCGAAAATCTGATGTCTTAACCACTCGACTACGGAACCGAAAAATAAGTGGGCATTAACCTGTCCTAGATGCATCTATCAGGTGGCATTCCTAACTACTGACCGTAGCCTGCTCTTCCTTAAATGATTTTACTCATATACGGCCAAGGCATGGCATATTGCTCGTCCATGCAATTGCAGCTTACGCTGCCACTTATTTAGTGGAACCCCCTGCGCTCGAAACAGGATAACCAACCCTTACGGAAAGGCGCATTACCACAATGCTAGAGTTCCAAATTCCTGAGGAGTGTAACTACCGTGATCAACTCGCTTCCTCCAGTCAGGACTTTTCATAATTCAATCTTTACTTATTAATACAGTTGCTGCTCCAGATCGTGTAACTCTATTAGTTTTATAGTTCACAATAACAGGACCTGGGTACACGGTTACCTTAGTTTCTACATAAACAGGTTCTTTAGAACCAGCTTCACCTAAACATATCACCCATGTTGCTGCTGTATTCTTGGAAGCAAATATTCCATTAGGTTCTGCCTGTTCAATACTTGTTACTGAGTATAACCTATTTCCAACCATTTGAAGAGGGTTTGTAAGGCTAGTATCATAAGGAACACCATACCCATATGATGGGCAATCACCTTCAATTAACCCATGATCTGAACGCCATACAGAGTGTGTAATTGCCTTTTGATTACGAACTTTATATAACTCAATAACTAAATGGCGTTCCAATGACCAATCAAATGTTGGTATAGGTTGGCCTTTTTGGTATTGAGATTGTTGTTGCTGAACCTGTTTCTTATCATGATCTTCTGAAGTGCTGGAATTTCCACACCCATTAAAACCTGAAAGTATAACAAACATTAATAATACAATACTTAGTGTTAATAATTTTCTCATTTCATTCTCCTTGCTGTGTTAATACGAGATCTAGCTGCTGCTGCCTGTGCTTTTAAATTATATCTAGTACTCTCTTCCAATTTAGGATTTTTAAGTAGACCTTCAATCTCTACTAAAGCAGCTTCGTCGGTTGCTATTCGTGCCTTAATAGATTCACTACGTTGATAACTATTCTCAAACACCTTCCGTTCAACAACTGTACCACCTAATAATCCAGCACTATTTAAACCAAATCCTACAACACCTAATACAAAAACTATAATTATAAGAAGTGGTAAAAACCTCCAAAAGGTCCAACTACTATCTTTAGCAAAATCATTAGCTTCTTTACGATAATTACTCATAATATCTCCTTATTTATTTTTATTAGATACAGGTTCATATAAACTGAAACCAAAGAAATACAATGGAGCTATAAATGTTTCACATAAAACAATACCCCATATTAAATTACCAACAGATAATTCAAAATTCATGCTATCACATTTCTTATTAGATTCATTAAATAAACC
>PJEL010001461.1_pt1 | contig 23864 bp, 20 predicted proteins | sample 1853271 | NCBI WGS metagenome assembly PJEL01 (sample SAMN08108733, study PRJNA415343) | Invertebrate metagenome, whole genome shotgun sequencing project. | host: Globobulimina | place: Sweden: Gullmar Fjord | collected 2015-08
AAAGCAGTAACGACAGCATTAGCAAACCAACACGAAGTGATAGCAGCAAATTATTCAGGCGGTGATGTTAGTGTTGATATCGGCAATCAAGCCTCTATCAAAGCAATGTTTGAACAAGTGGGAAAAGTTGACGCTATTGTTTCTACCGCAGGCTTAGCAAACTTTGCTGCTTTAACTGAATTAACTGACGCCGATTACGACCTTGCCCTTAATAATAAATTAATGGGACAAATTAACTTAATGCGTATAGGTAAAAGCTACCTTAATGAAAATGGTTCGGTTACCGTGACTTCTGGCGTGTTATCTCAAGAGCCCATGCAAGGCAGTAGCGTTATCAGCATGGCAAATGGCGCTTTAGAAAGCTTTGTTAAAGCGGCAAATTTAGAGTTAAACAACATGCGTATCAACGCCGTAGCACCTATTTTTGTTAAAGAAACCATGGCAATGATGGGCATGGATACAAAAGATGGCTTATCTGCAAAAGACACTGCCAAAGCCTATGTTGCAGCGGTTACTGGCACGATGAGCGGTACAACCCTTGCAGTTACAGATTACATGTGATTTTGGAGATATTGACGCAGATAAAAGGGCTTTAATAACTAAATTAAAGCCCTTGATACTTTCCTATTACAACTTGTAATAGCAAATTAAAAACTCATTTTCGCTCGATACATTCTCTAATTTCTTGACGGAAAAGCACCTTGTAATGCAATACATGCCGTAAGAACTTGATACGGCTGCATATTATCTATCGCCGTATTGCTAGCAGCTCCAATAACCGTTGAAGACGTTATCACTTGTGTCGACAAATTTACATCAGGCACTTCAGCGTTATAAATTTTATCGGCGCCATCATCCGCTAGAACTGCATTAGTTGGTACCGATGTACGACCTCTACCAGATGACGCATTTATCATAGTGTTCGTTGTTGCTGTATGGGTATGACTCGGAATAATATTTTCTGTGATGCTTTCCCGACCACTTCTTTCACCTAAGGAAATATCACCGATATTACCGGTCCCCGTGCCAATCCCAACAGGAGTTCGGCTTCGATAATCAGGTAAAGCGAAAGTCGTTCTGCCATCACCACCATAAGTTGTGCCTAATAAGGAAAATAACGACTGGTTTTGGTTTATCGGCAATATCTGTCCATTCGCTTCAACCCAGCCACGTGGGCAGAAAGTAGTTCCTGTTATTTGAATTTCCCCCAAAAAAGGGTTGCTGCTAGCATTTGCTGTAAAACTACTGACACCAAAAGCAGCAACGACAATAATCAATAATTTGCTGACGATTCGTTTAATAAAAATCATTTTAATCTTTCCTTAATTAACTTCGGCTTGGGAAAAGCCCAATGGTTGCAATACAAAAGCGCATACCTAAAGAAGGTTGACGGCGATTTATAGAGCTTGCACCAGAAGAGGAGTTCGCCAAAGTGGTGGTTGAAAGCACGGTTTGCGCATTTAGCGTGACATCAGGCACTTCTTGATTATAAATACGGTCACGACCATCATCTGCCAATACTCCCCCTGACGGTGCTGATGTATTACCAGCAGCAGAAGAAGCATGAACGGTAGATGTTGTTGTCGCATTATGAGAATGTGCCGGCACTCCGCCAGTATAAGCAAAGGTTTCGACGCCATTAAGCTCCCCTAGAACCACGTTCGTCAGCCCGGGGCCATTACCAGCGCCTTTTGCCACCCTAGCTTTAAGGTTGGGTAAACCCATAGTCGTGCGTCCATCGCCACCATAAATTGTTCCTATAATCGCAAAAAGTGCGGTATTGTCAGCAATAGGCAATAAAGCTCCATTGGTATCTACCCAGCCACGTGGACAGAAGTTATAAGGAAATTGACGAATTTCGCCAATAAAAGGTTCGTCTGCAAACACCTGAGCCGATGCAAGTATATTAATTAAAATCAAAGTTTTAACTATAAGTAAGTTTTTTCGTGAACAATTCATTTTTCTCTCCTAGAGATTGGCATATTTCACCTTTCCCTATCTAGTCACAATTAATTTCTCGACGGATATATACCAACCAATGCCACACAATAGGTTATTGCTAATGATGGCTGCTGAACAGCAGCGCTACTTGCAGCGCCACCTGTTGAAGCAACGCTGGTGGTCGACGAAATACTCGCAGCACTCATAGTGACATTCGGTACCGTGTTGTTATAAATATCGTCACCATCATCATCTGACAACACTAAGCCAGCCGGCTCTGATGCCGTCCCCTTAGCACTTGACGCACCAAACTGAGAGCTGGTGGTTGCGGCATGGCTATGGCCGCCCAAATTATTTGTCGTCACCACAAAATTATTACTGCCCGATTTTGCCCCTAGTCGGCGATTACTTAAACCCACACCTTGCCCTTCACCAACAACTATTCTTCCACGGAGATCAGGTAAGCCAAAAGTCGTTCTACCGTCACCACCATAAATAATGCCGTATAGTGAAAAAAGCGCATCGTTTTGGCTAACAGCCAATAGCTGTCCATCAGCAGACGCCCAACCACGAGGGCAAAAGTTACCGCCAAAAAGCATAATGTCTCCGACAAAAGGAGCGCTGCCTGCAAGTGCATTAGATGACAACATAGGTATGCAAAGTATTCCTATACAGACGGCATGCCGCCATTTTTTTAAAGACTTTGTTTTTAACATAGTAAATCCTTGTAATTGCCAGTACCTTGACGACACGGCAGGTTTGTCCCTACAACCGAAGTGGAATCACCTAACCGACAAAAGCGAATGTTAGCCGGCAACAAAGTATTGCCGAGACCATACAGTTTAATTAGCGCTTTCTGGCTAATTAAACTGTATATTAATTTTGAAAAGTGAATGAATCTTGTTATAAGTTTTTTCGATAACGGGTTGTCATTAACAGGGTTAGACTCAATAGCAACAGTATGACACCTGATGGTTCAGGCACGCTTGTTATTGGATCGTCTGACTGAACAGTTAATAAAATAGAAAAATCAAATAGCTCAACATCACCGTCAACAAAGGTGCCTATTTGAATATTTGAGTTTAAAGCAAGTCCCGTTTGAGCAGAATCAAAAATTTCTTCATCTATATCGACTGTAGCACTAGCCCCCGGTTCAATTTCATCAACAACTTGTAAGCTAAGTAGTGGCTTAGTACCCGTCGGCGTGCCATCACTGACCAGTGTAGGCTCTTTAAGATTGACCTCAACAAAACTATCATCTGAGCCTAAATTTCGATCGCCTAATTGCAATTTTGTTGCCGTAATTTTGCTGCTATCTGATGCGGTGGCATTATATTCCACATCTAATTCCAACTCTGCTTCTTCTATCGGGTCAAAGAAAAAGGGTAATGACATGCCCGAGACAGTAAAAAATTTTACCCCTAAGATAAATTCATTTGGATTCCCTGTTGCGATGGAGTCGATGCCAGCAACAAAAATTGCTGATAAATCAACTGCATAATTATTATCATCACTAGCTGTCTCCTCAACAATAATATTAACTGTTTCTTGCCAGTTTGTGAAAGCCACATCATCAATACTCAGGCTGCCTCCACCATTAACCAGTTCATCCAAACTACATTCAGTAGCACTAACACAACCGCTTGTCATAATAGTCGCATTGGCAAATTGGCTAAACATCAGGCCAAAACTACAAACCAATAACAAAATAGTATTTTTAATTTTGTTCATTTTATTCCCTTTACATTCTAGTAAATTGCAGTTCGATTTTTGTACAAGCATAGACTGTGCCCTTTAAAAATAAGCTAACCTTATTAACAGATTAAAAAAATCATTTGAAAAAACTAACTTGCTTCGCTGCAGCAGTGTAAATAAAGCCAACACATTGCTTTTGCCTTAGTCATAGCTAAAACGTTATCTTCCATAAATCGTCATATCTGCAACACTTCATCGATTCTCAATTTAAATTTGAGAATGATTCAACCACTATCCTATTTATCATAATCAATCATTACTCTAGAATTTGCTTTGTAAAGCCAACTAGAGGAAACAACAATGACTAAATTAACTATCGTAGCCAACATCAAAGCAAACGCTGACAAAATTGACTTAGTAAAATCAGAGCTGCTAAAGCTGATTGAAGTGACTCGTGCTGAAGAAGGTTGCATCAATTACGACTTGCATCAAGATAATGAAAATCAAGCACATTTTATGTTTTATGAAAACTGGCAAACACGTGAACTTTGGCAAACTCATATGAACAACCAACATTTGGCTGATTATATGGCAGCCACTGAAGGTTCAGTTGCTGAGTTTATTTTGAATGAAATGACCCATATCAGCTAATCCTTCACCACTAAATGTTTAAGTGGTGAATGTAACCAGTGAATTTAATTAGCTGGTTATACCATAATTTAGAGTGCCACTATGTCTACAACTATTTCTGTCGGTATTACCGACCTTTCTTTTCATCATGTTGCAGGTTCTTTAGTCACCAATGTTTTACGTGATATGGAGTTTGCAGTTAACAGCGTTTATTCTCCTCACGAAGCAAATTTCGATAAATTAACAGCGGAAGACGTTGATTTACTCTGTTTGGCTTGGCTACCGTCTAGCCATGGTTTGCACAAAGAAAATGTTGAAGAAGTTATGCCACTAATAGAGCTAGGTTTGCATTACCAACCTTACGCTTTGTGGGGTGCTCCTGACTATGTTCCTGAAAGCATGGTCGCTGAAGCTGCTGATTTAATTAAACCTGAAGTTGTTGAAAAATGAATGCCAAAATTCAAGGCATTAATCTAGGTGCAGGTATCACGCGTTTCTCAATTAACATGATGAAGGAATATAACTTATCTGCTGCAGGTTATCAGTTTTTTCCTGGTACCGAAGAAGATTGCCTCACAACATTTGAACAAGCGGTTGCTAATAATGAATGGCTAGTGGTGCCGCTATGGAAACCACAATTTTTACATCATAAATATAATATTCGAGAGCTAAAAGAGCCTAAAGGATGCTTAGGTGTTGTTGACCGTGCGGTGATGTTATTACGTGAAGACAAACAGCATTTATTTACGAAAGAGCAGGTAGCAAAACTTGATAGCTTAACCTTTTCAAATGATATTATTGCTGAACTTGATTACCAAGTTTCCCGCGAAAATAAAGCCTTAGACGAAGTAACATTACAATGGTTGATTACTAACGGCATAATAGAAAAAGGTTGAGTATAAGTCGCTGTTATTGAAAATTTATATTGGTGGTTCAAGTAACTCATATTTGAGCCCAAAACATGCCAAATTTAGCAACAAAGTATTTAATAACCATGAATGTAAATAAATGTATCTAAAGTGCTTTCTGTCGTAAATTGCCGTCACTTTACCCTAAGTAATAGCACAAACAGCATATAACCTTTTATAATCTCGCTAATGTAATTTTTTGGGAGCGTAGAATGAATTTAACGCGTAATGCATTAAAAAATCCAGCCGCCATTATCGTGATAGTCGCTTTGATAATGGTATTTGGGTTAATGAGTGTTTTTAAGCTTCCCATTCAACTAACACCTGATATTGAACAACCTCAAATTACTATTTCCACTGGTTGGCGCAGCGCCGCACCGGCAGAAATGGAATCTGTGATTATCGAACCGATTGAAAATGTCGTTAAAAACACCCAAGGCGTCACTAAGGTCACCACCAACATTCAACGTGGTTTCGGCAATATTACTTTAACATTTGATGTCGGCGCCGACATGCAACGTGCGATGCTCGATGTTATTAACAACCTCAATCAAGCGCCTCCATTACCGTTAGACGCTATTGAACCCGTAGTTTCCGCTGGTGGCGGCAGAGGTGGGCCAAATACAGCATCATTAATGATTAAAACACTCCCCAGTAATATCAATACCGATTTGGGCATGTATCAAAAATTAATTGAAGACGTAGTTAAGCCTAGGTTTGCTCGGATTCCGGGCATGGGGCAAGTCAATTTAAATAGTTCACGCCCAAGAGAATTACGTATTACTTTTGACCCATTACGCACCGCCTCGTTAGGATTATCTATTGCCGATATTGGCGCGACAATTTCACGCGCCAGTGATGTTTCCGCAGGTGTTGCTGATGTTGGCCGACGCCAATATACCGTGCGTTTCTCTGGCCAATACAGTGTCGAAAACCTGTCGGAAATGATCATCAGTTTCAGTGGTGACCGCCCTATTTATCTAAAAGATATTGCCACCGTAGAAAATACTTTAGTTGACCGTTTTGGCTTTAACTTACGTAGCGGGCAGCCTTCATATTACTTCACCTTAAAACGACAAAACGACGCCAATACCGTTGCGCTATTAGATGAGATAAATATCGCAATTAAAGAACTGAACGCGGGTCCAATGAAGGCCGCAGGGTTAGTTATTGATCTTAGCTTTGACGCTTCTGTACATATTCGAAATGCTCTTGAATTGGTGCAAAATAACCTAGGCCTAGGGGTATTATTAGCATTGATTATTCTTTGGTTATTTTTACGCGGTATCCGAAACACCCTCATTATTGCGGCCACAATTCCGATTTCACTGATGGTATCTTTTATCGCCCTAGCAGCGTTCGAGCGTAGTTTAAATGTTATTTCATTGGCCGGTTTAGCATTTTCTGTTGGTTTAGTATTAGATGCCGCAATTATTGTGCAAGAAAATATAGTGAGGCTGCGCAGTCTAGGTATGAACAACAGTAAAGCGGTTATGCGCGGTGCGTTGCAAGTTACGGGTGCTTTGTTTGCATCAACCGCCACTAGCGTCGCGATATTCTTACCTATTCTGTTCATGAAGGGTATCGAAGGACAACTATTTTCTGATTTGGCGCTGACGCTCTCTATTGCTGTCATTGCTTCATTAGTCTCCGCAATTACCATTATCCCTATTGCTAGTAAGTACTGGCTAAAAACAGATCAAACTGTCGACCCATTTGCTCACTATTGGGAAAGATTAACGAACTTGGTGATGCGATTAACCAACTCAGTCGCTAAGCGTATTACCTGGATAGCAGTTCTATTAGGCGGTTCAATATTGGTGACCGTATTAATGATGCCGAAAACTGACTTTATGCCACGAGCGCCAACTGATGGCTTCTTCTATAGTCTAAATATGCCACCAGGTGGAAATGTTGATTTTATTGAACATGAATTTTCTAACTTGGTAAAAGAGCGTTTAGCGCCTTATTTATCTGGCGAGAAAATGCCAAAAATTAAAAGCTATAATTTCTACTCTTTTGGCTCTGGCTCAACGGGCGGCTTTGTCTATTCAGACGATCCAACTCGTGTTGAAGAATTAATGCAAGAAATAAAAACCAATGTTTTTTCTAACTTACCTGACACACAAGTCTTCCTTTTCCGAGGTTCAATGATCAATGTTTCAGGTGGTGGTAACGGTCGAACTATCGATATTGATATTAAAGGGCCGAATATTGAAAGCTTAATGGCTGTCGCTCAAGCAGGTATTGATGCAATAAATAAAAACATGCCTGATACAACGGCATTCCCGAATCCAGGTTTGAGCTTGTCTGAGCCCGAATTGAAATTAGTGCCCAATGATCAACGAATTTCCCAAGCGGGTTTAACACGCCGAGATGTTGCAAATGCCGTGCGCGCTTATACCAGTGGCCTGTTTATTAGTGAGTATTTTGACGGTAACGAACGCGTTAATGTTATTTTGCGTGGTGAGCAATGGGACACGCCAGACGAGTTGGCTTCATTGCCTATTCACTCACCACTCGCTGGAGTACAAACTATCGGAGAACTGACTAAAATTACCCGTACCGCTGGCCCAACACAATTACGCCGTGTTGATGGTAAGCGTACTATTAGTTTACAAGTATCACCGCCTGCAAATATGTCACTTGAAGAAGCACTGACCGCAATTCAAGAAAATGTTATGCCGTCAATGAATGCGTTATTACCTAAAGACTCTTCAATTTTATTGAGTGGTAATGCCAACGAAATGGCTGCTGCTATTAATGATATGCTAAAAAACTTTATTCTAGCTTTAGTCATTCTATTTCTCTTGATGACCGCCTTATTTAAATCCGCTAAAGATAGCTTATTAGTATTGTTGGTGATGCCAATGGCTGTAGCTGGTGGTGTATTAGCACTGAATTTACTCAACCTTTTCACCTTTCAGTCGCTCGACTTAATGACCATGATTGGCTTTATTATTTTGCTCGGCTTAGTAGTAAATAATGCCATATTGCTAGTCGACCAAACTCGTGAAGGTGAACGCCAAGGCTTGCCTACGCGCAGAGCGGTTGCACAAGCCATACGTATTCGCGCAAGACCCGTTTACATGAGTACATTAACCAGTTTATTTGGTATGTTGCCGTTGATGTTAATGCCGGGTGTCGGTAGTGAAATTTATCGCGGTTTAGCAGCGGTAATTGTTGGTGGTATGACGATTAGCGCCATTTTCACCTTAGTATTATTCCCATGTTTATTACGTTTAGGTGAAAGTAATACTAAGCAAGGCAATACCCAACAAAGTAATGATCAACCAAACAATCAAGGCAATGTCGCGAAACTTAACGCTGAGCCTGCGCCATTAGCAAGTAATCACTAGGAAATATTCCATGTTCAAAATGAAAAAAATCACCGCCAGTTTACTTAGTGTTGCTATTTTGTTTGCCAATAACAGCATCGCTGCTCAGAAGCAGCCCCCTAAGCCAGTTAAGGTTGATCAAGTCACTGAAATGAACCTCAGCGCGACAACAGATTTAATGGCAACCGTTTACAGCCGCTCGCACATTCAAATAACCGCAGGGGTTAATGGTCGTATAGAATGGCTAGCTGAACCTGGCACCTTAGTTCAACAAGGTGAAGTATTAGTGAAAATGGACTTGTTGCCTCTAAAGCTCATGCAACTTGAGCAAAAGGCACAGTTGAAACGAGCAAAGATTAATGTTCGTTATTTAGAAAACGAAGTGCAACGCATACAAAAGCTTAAATTAAGCAACTCAGCATCACAATTCCAATTAGATCAAACCCAATCTCAATACGATTTAGCACAAACTGACATTGAAATTGCTGATTTAAAGTTACAACAAATAGAAGACCAAATTCAACGAGCAACAGTAACTGCGCCATTCGCTGGCGTGATCACCGAACGCCTTGTGCGCGCAGGCAGTGATGTTAATCGTAGTGATTTATTGCTGAAAATATTGGACACCGAACAATTAGAAGTACGCTTATATGTACCAATTAAATACCTCGCTTATTTGCGTAAAGGTCATGGTTTAGATATTAGTGCCAACGGTCAATTGATCAATACCGAAGTCACTTCACTCATCCCAAGTGCCGACCCAAAATCACAAACCTTTGAAGTGCGAATTAATATTCCATCACACTTAAATGAGTCTTGGGCAAGTGGGCAATTAGTCAAAGTTACCGTACCAATTCAAGCAAGTAATCGCAGTTTAACTGTCCATCGCGATGCGCTCATTCTGCGGAAAGACGGGACATACGTGGTAAAAATTGATGCCGAAAACACCGTACACCGCCTACCGGTTGTCGTCGGTAACGGCACCTTTGAGCGCGTGAGTATTGAAGGTGAATTAAAACATGGTGATAAAGTCGCCATTCGCGGTGCTGAGCGATTAAATGAAGGCCAAAAAGTCATTATTCAATAAATCGATTAGTAAAGTGTAATAGTCTGCTGTTATTTAGCTGACTATTACAAAACCTTTTCTCTGCTCATTACTCTGGTATTTCGTGATCAGAAATTTCTTTATACACCTCGAAATTTTCACTGTATTTTAAACTTGTCATTATCATCACCAGCATAATAATTTGGTAGTAAATACTCGCAACGACATCATTTAAATGCCTTAAATCAAGGGTTGATAGTAAAAAGTGAATTGAAATACTGAGCGTCGCCGCGATTGATGAAAACAACATCAATTTTACCACTCGGCTAGTTTTTTGAAATCGATCTTCATCACTTTGGTGAGGGTCGTTTTTTTTCCCATAAACATATTTGTATATGATTAACGCAAACAACCCATTAAGTAGCGTCACTCCAAAGACATTTACATAGCCGGCAAAGCCATCAAACGGGTATTTGCTAATTACAGCAACCAATATGACAAACAGCACATAAACACATACAGACAAGATAATTAGCCCTTTTGAAACATAGCTAGTTAAGCGGCGTGGTGCCAACGTCGCAGTACGAATAGCGGTTTTATTTACGCTGCGCATCTTCTTAAAATAGCGATCACCAAATAGTGCTAAAAATGCCAATGGAACTACTTGTAAAATATAAAAGATCATAATAACCGACTGACTATCCCATCCTAACATTTCATCGGTTTTAAAATAAAAACCATGCCCAACAATCAATAGTCCAATGCATAAACCACCATAAGTCAGCAACATTAATTGATTGATTTTATTAATGATCTCCTGTTGACTTAACGGATACAACTTAGGGTACTTTGCAGGTGGGTAATTCGTCATAATTTTTCTGGCTCGCATTTTTAGCTTTAACGGCAACCAATACGAAATAATAAAAATTTGACTGATAAAAACTGCATACAATAAAAAATTTACAGACATGACTTGCTCCTTAGTTATGGTTACTGCTCATCAAGTAATTAAACGCTATTCGGATCTCTGAGTCCGTTGCCCCTAATTTTCGTAACCTTGCTAATGTTTCCGTCAATTCAGCAGTAACTGACAGATTAATATCAATAACACTATTTTCTATGGCGTTAGGGTGTATAAATGTTCCCCGATACCCCTTAGGTTGAATAACACCATCGCGCTCTAAAAAACGGTAAGCTTTGGCAACTGTTTTATTATTGATTTCAAGATCATTTGCTAGCTGCCTAATCGACGGTAACGGTTGCCCTACCTTAAGTTTTTTTGCAATCACCGCATTTTTAATTTGCCCAACAAGCTGAGCAAATAACGGCGTTTCATCGTCAATATTTATTGTTATTTCCAATTACTCCTCCGCAAAAACGTTAACTGTAGTGTTTTAAATTTAATGTACCACTCAACCCAAGGGTACAACTAGATCAAAAAATGTGCAAATTAAACTTCAAAATAATAAGGTGATTACTGTTATTTCTGCAAATCCCCCATGATCACTAGAATGAAGCTAGTAGTAATGCTATAACCGCAGCCATATTATTTTATTCTGGTGTAAAGTTAGTTACACCCACCATTAACAAAGGGCACCGTGAACCGTAACTAATCTCTTAGTTGCATATAACGCTGAAATAACATGAACTTATCAATCGAATTTAGCAAAGCAGAAATTAAAAGCGCATTTGACTGGCAGCTAATGCAAGAAATCAATGTAAAAAATGACGATGGCCAAATTGTCGCCAAAGCCGAAATTGATATCATCACATTAAACAAGCACCGCGGTGCTGATGAAAGTTATGAGTTACTTGCCCAAGAAGGCGAAACTGACTGGGAAGTGCCACTTAATATTTATTTTAAAAAGCAAAATATCGCCGCTGATTTAGCTGAAAAATTGCAAATAAAAACTGACGTAAAAGCTAAAAATCACATTTTAATTGAAGCGATCAGTGTACTACCTGAATTTCGTAAACAAGGTGTGGCAAAGTTTTTACTTAACGAAATCGCCCAGCATTATGCTAAAGCGCAGTCTATCTCAGTGTTAAGTATGCCTATGCACTTGTTTGTTGATGCTGAGGATTGTGAAACCGAAGAAAACAAAGCTTATTATCAAGCACTTAACTTGGCTGAAACAGATGGTGACCAAGAAGCATTAAGCACCTTCTTTACACAATCTGGTTTTATCAATATCGCCATTGATGACAGTGCGCTTGAAGAGCCTTTACCATATAAAGTTTTCATTGCTAGCCCGCAAACTATCGCTTAGCTTTAAAAACATCATCACTCATTCACATCCATGTGAACGTGACATACAGCACATAAAAGCCCCTAAACATTCGGGGCTTTTTATTGCTATATATTTTCTCTTAACAGTATAGCGCTATTAGTTTCTGCGCAATCGGCTAGACACTAACAGCATCATGGCTAAAGCAAAAATCACCATTGAACTTGGCTCAGGCACGCTAACTTGATTACCAAGTTGTACACTAGCACCTTGTGTCGCTATCGTCTGATGTGCATTACCAAGACCATCCGAAAGCAAAGCATTACTGAATGAAAAATCCGCTAGACCTAAACCCGCAACTTTAAAGTCGATAGATGCTAACAAAAAGTTATCAGTACTACCTTGGGCGGCCAATAAATCAAAAGAGTCTGCAAATGAAAACTCACTAAGCAATAAGCTATTCAATACCGAGTTATCCACCACTTTATCACTGGGGAGAAAAGTCAACATATCAACATCTAACATAGCGCCAAAAGTGGCTTGTTGAAATGTTAGTAAGCTATCTTGCGACAACAAATTGAATGAAAATGCTGAGACTAATTGTTGAAAGCCATTATTTAGATCTGAAACATAAATATTGGCTGTCAAGGTATCATCAAGGCCGTAAGCTTTATCTTCTACATCGATGGTAATTAAAGAAGCATTGGCTGTAATTGCGGCACACCAAAAGGTCAACAATATTAAAAACTTTTTCATGTTATTTCCTATATAAATTAAGTGTAATTAATGGGTTAAATTGCACAACGTGCACGAGTGCATTTCGACATTAATGCTCGCGCATCAAAAGTATTCACAACACCATCATTGTTGAAGTCGTAAGCTAACTCAAAGCTCACACCCGCTCTTAATTGGCTAATAAAAGCCCTGATGTCATTGATATCAATATCACCATCACTATCAAAATCACCAACCAGTACTTCAGCAACCTCAAACGTTAATGAAACCACAACAGGGTCATGATCAGACGCACGGTATGCATCGTTGCCGTAGTAAGCAGCTAATTGCCCTGTCGACTTATTCTCTATGTTGTAGTCAAAAGCACGCGGTTCATCGGCATTGATATGCCAAGTATCCACTGAGTCAACAAGGGCGGTAAGTGCATCAGTCGCTAACATATGGTCTAGATAACCCACTTCGCCGCCAAAACCGTATGAGTAGGCGTTAGGACCTATTTTTTCAGCGATTAGGTTACGATAACCATTCGCTGTGATAGTGCGGATAGGATCTTCTTTCCCATAAGCATTCAAATCACCAATAATTAAAATATTGTCGCTTTCAACAGTGGTGGGTTTTGAACCTAACCAAGTAACAAGTTTTGTCGCCGCTTGCGTTCGAAGTTCATTCCAACAAGCTTGACCATCATTTTGATCAGCATTAGCACCAGAAGCGCTGCTACAACTGCCTTTAGATTTAAAGTGGTTAACGGCAACAGTAAAAGCCTCACCACTGGTGTTTGAAGTAAATGACTGCACTAACGGTTGACGGTTACCAAAATCAAAGGGTACTGCGTTCGTTGTAGCCGTATTACCTGCAAGCGTGACATTGGCCGGTTTATAAAGTAAACCGACTGCGATGGCATCGCCACCTAACCCTGCGGCATCGATACTGACATATTGATAAGTATTTTCGCCCATCACGTTATTTAACTTAGTCGTTAAGTCCGCAATAGCAGAAAATTCATCGTAGCCATCATTTTCAATTTCCATTAAGCCAACAACGTCAGCGTTAATTTCTGCAATGGCGGCAACCACTTTGTTGCTTTGGCGAGTAAACTCTTCAAATGAATCGGCACCACGAGACGTTGGGAAGCCACCGCCTTGACCGTCGCCATTGAAGTAATTTAAGACATTAAAACTAGCGACTTTTATTTCACTTGTTGAGCCTATTGTTGGCGATGCTTTACGTTGATTATTCGCTATAAACGTCGGCGTTTGCGTTGGTAGCACACGATAAGAGTTAAAGCTGTAATCAATGATACCCACTAAATTTTCAACACCGTCGCCTAAACGAACACTATTATTGTAATTTAGGTCACCATTAGGAAACGGTACAGACTCTGGGTTTTGGCTATTATTTTTATCATCAAGCACAATAACATTGCGGCTGTTTCTATCGGCTAATGCTATCGCTTGCGCAGAGCCCGGCTGATAAATGTTAGTTGGAATTAATAATCGTCCATACGATAAATTCAATTGGCCAAATCGCGCTAGATTATAAGTATCAGTTACATGCAATTGCTGCTCAAAAGTAACTTTCATCCCCTCTAATGATTCCCAATCATTAAAGTCAGGCATTGGCATTGATACATTAGTCGCAACAATATCACTACCAACACCACAATCTAGAGTGTTTTCACTTAAAGACATCTGTGTACGATTAAAAAACTCTTTTATTTCGCCTTTCGCACGAATAAGTGATCCTTCAGTTGGCATACTACTTTTATCATTTAAAAAGACAAAAATAGCTTCTGATGTTGCAGGGTCTGCATCAGCATCGCTAGCTTCTTCTTGAACAAAAAAGCCAGATAAATTATCAACAACTGAGGTTACGACCGCTTCAATAACTTTATTTTCACCGACCATAGCGGAAGCGTTACCACTGCCTTGAATACTGCTGATCAATTCAGCGCTATCACCACACATGCCAATTAATGAAGGCTCTGGGTCTGGATCAGGGTCAACTATCACACCATCAAAACTATGCGAGCCCAAAAAGCTAAAGGTATTCGATGGATAGTTATCCCACTGCGTAGCAACAACAAAGTCATCGGTGGCGTTAGTATCGCCAGCACTAATCGAAGATTTACGCACTAACGTGGTATTAGAGCCCCAAGTACTTCTAACCCCTTTAATGCCAAATGAATCCACTAATTCGCCATCTTTAACCAGCTCAATATAGTCATCGCCATTAAAGTTAATAGCACTACTGATGATATCAACTAATGGCTTTAAGGCGCTGTCATCTTCGATTTGTGTAGAGCCGACAACAATAACATCACTCGCTAAAATTTCTCCAGAAAGATCAGCCGTAATAGTTGGGGAATCATTACCATTGCCATAAAGCTTCAATTGATAACCTGATAATGAAACAACCGCATTGGTTGGATTAAATATCTCTATTGCCTTATTAAAACCACTGCCTTCGATATACTCAGAAATAAATAATGCTGAGCTACTTGATGGTGGCGTTGGGTCAACAGGATCTGGCGGTGTTGGGTCCACCGGTTCAGGTGGTACAGTGCCATCACAAGCATCAGTAAATACTTGCGTTACCCATTCAGGGTGGTCAATAAACGGGTTACGGTTACCTTGAAATTCATAAATACGGTTATTACGTTCTTGCTCATAAGCATCAACCGGATCGGCTTCATGCCAAGCAAGCAACGCACATAATTTACCTAATTTTGCTTGGCCGGTGCTAGTTAACATATCAACCAAGGTTAAATCAGGGGTTTGAGGGTCTGCACCTTCATAACGCACGTCCATATAAAAGGTCATACGTGCAACATCACCTTTTACCGCATCACGTGGTTCAAAAGAGTTGCCATCAACTTTATTTAACGGCGCCTCAGATAAAGCATTGTCACTATAGTCAAAGTCTAAATTTCCGCGCGAGGAGTTAACTGAAATATCAGTCGGCCTTAAATGATGAATATCGGTATAAGCTGATGCGCTTGAGCTTGGGAAGCCATGACTCTTTGCCCATACATGTTCACGATTCCAGTTATCTGGATTCGATGATTGTGGACCACTACCATTAGAAAATTTTGCTAATGAAGTACCTTTATACAACAAAATAACATTATCACTATTAAGTGGGTCTTCATCGGTTTGCGTTAATGCGGTCCACACTTCTGAATAAGAAAGTACGTTGTGATTAATGCTAATCGCACCATTAATCGCATTACGTAAACCCGATGATGTTGCTTGATTTGCCAACGCAGCATTAACATCTGCATAATAAATACTGTCAACAAAGTCACTGGCTGCGGCAACTTTACTTAAATCAGGACAATTAAAACAAGCATCAACAATAGTGCCAGTTGCTGGCGGGTCAACCGGTGGCGGATCTATAGGTGGTGGCTCAACAGTACCAGTACCAGTACCACTCGTTACAACAACATCATCGAGCGTAATATATTCAGAGCCAGCATTGTTCTGCATGCTGATACGAATAACCAGCGAATTTCCGGCCGCAATTGCCGTAGAAACAACCTCACTAGTAAAGTCATCAACTAAGGTGTGCGCGGCACTGCCCTTACCTTGCCAATTCGCGATAGTTTCAAAAGCACCGCCATCAATGGCATATGCCACATCAACAAAGTCAGTACCTTCATGGTTACCTCTTTCGGCAAGACTGACCGCAAGTTTTACATCAGCCATATTACTGATATCAATAACTTCAGATTGCCAAATCGCCGTTCCGTCTAAATCTCGTCCTTCAAATTTACCGCTTTTTACTTTAAACCAATCTGATGTCGCCGTAAGCTGTGCCGAACTGACGTCAATTGACCACTTGGTTACATTACTTAAATCTATTTGATTGAAAACAGCGCCTTTACCATCTATGTTCGCCGCCTCGAAGCTTTCTTTCCATATTTCATCCGCATTAACCAAAGAAGAAGCTAAAACACTGCCGGTAAAAATAGTACATACCGCCTTACTAGCTAGATTTGACTTAATACTGCTGAAATTTTTCCGTAAAAAAATATCCACCACATACTCTCCAAATTTTATTATTATTCAAAATTACCTGTCGGTATTCTGTCCATTCAATGTTAAATTATTGTTACGGAAAAATGAAGGTTTTTTAACCACTGACCAAATGGTAAGTAATTTACAGGCTGGATTCACTATTACTAACAATAAGTTAGATAGCACATTTTTAAATTAATTTTTTCGAGAAATAACCCCTGCTATTTTGACGTGGATTTCGAGCGAGTCATACGTTTTTTTGCCTTTGCTTTTCGCTTGTATGGTACTTTTGGCAAACCAGCAAAAGATTGCTGTTCTGACTGGGCTATCATGGCATGTAATGTTTCAGTAAGTGGGGTAATTAAATCATCATAACGACTGGTTTTTTCACTGATATTGGTTAGCGTCGCTTCCCAATGGGCGGTCATATCTGGCAAGGTTGCCGCCACAGGTAGCGCATTGATCAATGATTTTCCAATCGCCGTTGCATGGATACTTTTACCTTGTCGTTCTAAATAGCCACGTTTGAATAATAAATCGATAATACCAGCTCTGGTTGCTTCCGTGCCTAAGCCATCAGTTTCACGTAACATTTTCTTGATACTGCTATCAGTGACATAACGGGCAATACCTGTCATTGCTGCCAATATAGTGGCGTCAGTAAAGCTTTTCGGCGCTTGCGTCATACGGGAAATTAATTCGCCACGATGACAATGTAGCTGTTCACCCTTAGTTAATTTAGGTAGCGATTGCTCGGTTAATTGTTGCTCAGCACTATGACTAGAATCATCAGTTTTCCCCGCATTGCGTGTTTTACTTTTTGCTCGCTGAAATAGTACTTTCCAGCCCTGCGTTATTGGGGTTTTGGCATTGGCTAAAAATATCCCGCCAGCAATTAATACTTCAACCCGAGATTGGTTGAACACATAAGCAGGATAAAACTGAGCAAGGTATTGGCGTACAATCAGAAAATAAACATTCTTCTCGAATGGATTTAAAGAGATATTAGCGGCTGACTTTTCGGTTGGGATAATCGCGTGATGGGCACTCACTTTTGCGTTATTCCATGCCTTGCTTTTTAATGCTGCATTCGCATTTTTGGCAAATGCACCATAGCTTTCATTGGAGTTGGCCAGCATCGAAATAATACTCTTCGCCTGATTATGGTGCTCAACAGGTAAGTACCGACAATCAGAACGTGGATAAGTAATTAACTTATGCTTTTCATATAATGACTGACAAACATCTAACACCAATTTTGCATTTAACGAATAGATTTTAGCAGCGTCAATTTGCAAGCTAGATAGACTATAAGGTAGTGGCGCGGCTTGTTTTTTCTCTTGCTCGCTAACTGAAGTCACCTCTGCACTTTTATTGGTTATTCTGCTAACAACATTTTCAGCCAATGCGCGATTAAGCACTCGCCCTTCTTCATCCATATGCGGCTGACACGCTTCACTCGGTTGCCACTTTGCAATAAATTCTTGCTGATTGGCGGTTTGCAAATGGGCATGGACATCGTAAAAGTCTTTGGCAACAAAGTTTTCGATTTCTTGCTGACGCCTAACCACTAACCCTAAAATGGGTGTTTGCACACGGCCAACCGAAAGCACGCCATTAAAGCCCGCTTTTTGCCCTTGTAAGGTATAGGCACGGGTTAAGTTTAAGCCGTATAACCAATCGGCCCGAGAACGCGCTAACGCAGAAATAGACAAGGGCATAAAATCTTGATTGCTGCGTAAATTGGCTAAAGATTTTTTAACCGCAGGTAAGTTTAAATCATTAATTAACAAGCGTTTAATTTGCTGTTTTTTCGTTTTAGATACTTTTAAGAAATCGATCACTTCATCAACCAGTAATTGCCCTTCTCGATCAGGATCACCGGCGTGAATAATTTCATCCGCTTGCTTAACTAATTTTCGCAATACGGTTAACTGCGCACGAGTTTGGGTTTTAGGTTTTAGTTGCCATTGCGTGGGTATGATAGGTAAATGCTGCATTTGCCATTTTTTATATTGCTCATCATATTGTTCAGGATCAGCTTGTTCTAACACATGACCAATACACCAACTCACCACATCACCATTACTTAGCTCAATATAGCCTTTTTGGTTTCTCTGTGGTTTTGGTAACGCCGCGGCAATAGCGCGACCTAAACTGGGTTTTTCAGCAATATATAATTTCAAAGCGAATACGTTTTCTGGCTAGTTAAAAGAGTGACTCGTTTAAGCTTAGCACCTAAAACTGTTTATTTATACAGTTAGGCGATACACAGCTCGCTAATCTAGCACTTTATCTAAAGCAGCTAACCAACCTTGATAATGACGATCGCGACTTTCAGCGCTCATTTGTGGAGAGAATTTACTTTCAACTTGCCAATATTTAGCCGCTTGTTCAACATTTTCGAACAGCCCTTGCTGCAAGCCAGCGAGAAGTGCAGCGCCTAGCGCGGTGGTTTCAGTTACTTTCGGTCGCTCAATCACCAAGTTTAAAATATCGCTAAGAAACTGTAGTAACCAATCATTGACTACCATACCGCCATCAACCCGAAGTTGCGTAGTATCGATACCATCTTGTTGCAACGCGACTAATAAATCTTGGGTTTGGTAAGCAACAGAAGCTAAAGCCGCGGTAACAATCTCGGTAATGCCAGAATCCCGTGTTAGCCCAACAATGGCGCCGCGAGCATCAGGTTGCCAATGTGGTGCACCTAAGCCAGTAAACGCAGGTATAAGATAAACATGGTTTTCTGCCGTCATCGACTCGGCAATGGCTTGGCTTTGTTCAACATGTTCAATCAGTTTTATACCATCACGTATCCATTGCATGGTGGCGCCAGCCATAAAAATACTGCCTTCAAGCGCGTAAGTTATTTCGTCAGCTAAACGATACGCGATGGTGGTTAGCATTTTATGTTGTGAGTATTGCGCTTGTTTGCCGGTATTTACCATCACAAAACAGCCGGTGCCATAGGTACTTTTCATCATGCCTTTTGCAAAACAAGCTTGGCCAACTAACGCTGCTTGTTGATCGCCAATCATCGCGCTAATCGCGATTGGCTGACCAAAATATTCTGTTGCTGTCACGCCAAAATCATCAGCACTATTTTTCACTTCTGGCAGCATGGTTTTAGGAATATTAAAGATGGCTAATAGCTCGTCATCCCAGCAGTTATCAATAATATTAAATAACATGGTACGAGAGGCATTAGTGGCATCGGTGGCGAATGTTTTTCCTTTGGTTAAGTGCCAAAGTAAAAAGGTATCCACTGTGCCGAAACATAGCTGCCCTGCATTGGCTTTTTCACGAGCGCCAGCAACATTATCTAATAACCATTCGACTTTACTGGCTGAAAAATAAGGATCTAGCAATAACCCTGTTTTATCTTTTACCTTAGTAACAATGTCAGCACTTTTCTTTAGGTTTTTGCAGCGCTCTGCTGTGCGTCGGTCTTGCCAAACAATGGCATTATAAATCGGCTCACCCGTGATTTTATCCCACACTAAGGTCGTTTCACGTTGATTAGTAATACCGATCGCCAAAATATCTTCAACCTGCAAAGCGCTTTTTTCTATCACTTTTCGACAGGTTGCAAGCGTAGTCTGCCAAATGGCCTCTGGCTGATGTTCAACCCAGCCATCGTCAGGAAATATTTGTTCAAACTCTTCTGAGGCACTGGCAATTAAGTCGCCAGCAGCATTAAAAATAATAGCGCGGCTGCTGGTTGTGCCTTGGTCAATTGCTAGCAGGTAGGATGTTTTCATTACAAGTTTTCTCTTAATTCGCCAGCGCTAGAAAATGTTTATTGATTTTAACTAAGGCTTTTTTCATCGCTTGTGACAATAAAAATTCTACCAGTTTATCAGGTAGCCATTTAGGTGCTTCACAAACAATAGTATAGCGAACCGAGGTTGACGACGGGTTTTGTTCTTCAAGATAGATATTACCTTGATGACTACGCAATGGTCGGTCACCAACAATGGCGTAGCGAATGTGGTTATCATTAGCGATCAATATTTGCTCAGAAAACTTAACACCGGCAACGTTTAAATTACGAATAGCGCCTTTGCCACCGAAAACTTCGCCTTCATCAGCAGTTTTTGCCATTGAAAACTTGGCATCAAAAAACTGACCAGCATTTTGATGATCGAGCAATATTTTACTCACTTCACTTGGCACTGCGGCGATTGTTTGTACCACATCAACATTAACCATAATGTTCCTGCATTCGTAGAAAGATAATTGCCAGTAACAGTAGCGGATTTAAGTACTTAGGGTCAAGACGCGTGTTTGACGTTGAAACACTCTAATGATATTAAGGATAACAACTATGAATTCTAAGGAGAGTAATACTTAAAATGTTCAGCACTATTCAAGTTTTGTCAGGCGTTTGTTTTTTATTGCTTCTAAAACTATAGAGTTATGTGATATTAATGCCAACTAAATGAATTTTATGAGATGAATATTATAAAAAAATTCTCATAAGAAGTGTTATATGCCAAGGATAATTCGAGTGTGAATAAAAATTTAAGTGATATATATAAGCACATGCTCGAACTTGGAAAAGCCGCATTAGCTCATGCTAATTGGCACGCCAATTACGTTAGCCCAGAAAATCCTATGTGGCCGCAACTATCTGTTCTTCAAGCGGCACATGCTGCAGAAATTTTTATGAAGGCCCGTATAGCCCAAGAGCATCCTTTATTAATATTTGATCAAATCCCTAAATCAACGCAGATCAAAGAAGATTATTTAGATTTTGAACACTTATTGGAGAAAGCCAAAACGATACAATACTCAGATCTGCCCGAAAGATTGTGGTCTGTTACAGGTATGAAAGTTGAACATTTAGATGTATATAAGCAGTTTGGCTTGCTAAGAAATTCAATTCAGCACTTTGCATCACCTAAAAAATCTGATTGCGAAGAAAGAACTAAAGAATTTATCTTTAAGGTCATAGATCCATTTATCAATGAATGTTGGGGGTTGTGTGCTGTAGACTTTAACGAGGACACTGAACCATATGTTTACTTCGTAGAAGATTTGATTCGTAATAATGTGGAGTTCCTTGTTTCAAGTGAGGCAGCAAAGCAGTTCCAATATGTAGAAAAGGCTTGGCCAAATACAAAATATAAAACCTTAATGATGGCTAGATTTAAAGCTGCTGGATATGAAGATAATGATATATAACAAGGACAAAATACTGTTTGTCCTATGATTCTTTGCCTCTTAGTAATGTGGTATATTCCATATCACTCAACCAAAGTTAATGGCGCAAAAACACTGGCATCTTTATAACCCAAGTTTTTATCGCCATTTTTAGGCTCTATCGCCACTGAGCCAATAAAATGCTCTCGACTAGCACTACCGTCGTTATCGCAATAAGCAAGCATGAAACCGAGCTCTTTATTATTGATTAATGTCACTGGCTTTGCTTCATTAAACTTTTTAGTACCTGTTTTAGTGGTTACGTAATCAAAACTATCATCATAAACATCTAAAGCCACTTCCCAAATAAGTTTATGTGGTGCTGTAGCTTGGCGCTTCCATGCACTTTTAAGGTGGTCATTAAGCAGCATAAAATCAGGCTGACCATCTTTAGTTTTATAGCCAATATCAACCGCTTGGTTGTCGAGTGCAACATGGTAGGCAAAGGCATTGAAGTTAAATTGGTGTTCACCACCGGATCTGTCTTCATCGATAAAAATTTCTAAACAGTCATCATCCCAATAAGCATTTAATGGATCTGGATGACTATCAAAAAGCACATCATCTTGAATTTCTGCTAAAAGATAAATTTTGTTTTTGTCCCACATCACTTTAAAACGACCAGAAAAATCTTCTGCACTGGGCATGTCACCGAGAATATGCTGATTAAGTGGCTGCCATGTTGCGGTTTGCCACAACGAGTCCATCACACCATCGATAACCGGCGCTACTTTTGTTTTTTTAGCTTCAAGTGCTTGTCCTGTTGTGGCGAGTATTGATAAACCACTAAGCAATAATGCTTTAGTTAAATGACTAATTTTATTTTTTTTCATACTGAAATCCTAAACTTCACCTGCATCATTAATACTACGCGTCACTTGTAATAAGCTTTATCGCGGCACCTTCAACTTGCGTCACTATCGCATTAATACTTTGCTCAATGCTAATAATAGTCACATCTAATTCTTCATCTTTTTGCTGTGATAGTTTCGGGTGTTCAAGCGTTTGAAACTGGCTACTTAACAAGCCCACAGGGAAAAAGTGCTCTGAACGTTTTTGCATACGTTGCGCGATGACTCTTTCACTGCCTGCTAAAAAGAAAAAGTGCGGCTTAAAACCTAGCACTCTTAACATATCTCGATGAACTTTCTTTAAGCCCGAATGAGCCAAAACAAGCGAAGCTCCCTGCTTTGCTTTACGCATTAAAAAGCGCTGCAAGTCTTGCATCCATTGTGACCTAAGTTCATCAGTAAGCGCTTCACCTGCCGCCATTTTTGCCTTTGCGCTATCGCTATGAAAATCATCCGCATCAACGAAGCTGTAGTCTAGCTTTTCTGCCAATTGCTCAGCAATGGTTGATTTACCGCTGCCACTGACGCCGATAATAATAAATAAATTTGTCATATTTTTACTATATAAAACCTAATGTTTAGCGACTAATTGACCAGAGGTAAAGCCACATCCAACTGGTAGTGTTTTCCTGACTGAATGCTTTCAACTGTGTTATCGACAACACGCACACCGTCAACTAGGGTGATTTGTTGTTTAGCCTTATCATCACGGTTTATTTTTACGGTAAAATCGGCATTTAGAAACTTACGTTTCACTGTCATTTTTTGCCAATGAGATGGCATTTTAGGCGCAACAACTAAACAACCTGCTTCGCCCTTTAAACCGCATAACTCTTCAATAATACAGCGATATACCCACGCTACCGTTCCGGTGTTAAATAACTGACTTGAGCGCCCTGCCATTTCAGGAAATTGCTGGAATGCACCTCGATAATAATTGGGAATAAAACCCGGTAATTGCTGACGAACTAAAACATCTTTTTCGCTGCTTAACATTTGTTGAAGAATTTTCAGCGCTTTGTCGGCTTGGCCAATTTGGAACAAACTGTAAGCGTAGAATGCACTAGCATGATTATAAACCGAGCCATTTTCTGCCGTACCAGGATATTTTTGCGTTAAACGGCCAATATCTTCACGCATTTTTGTGTAACTTGGCGCTAGCATCATAGGGCCAAATGGCGTCGACAATTGCTGTTCAATTTCGCACAGTAAGCTATCGGTTTTTACTTGGTCGGCAGCACCACTTAACATTGCCCAACTTTGTGG